>Ga0299914_10001463_pt1 | contig 15623 bp, 14 predicted proteins | sample RVTome_10_FD_201361 | JGI IMG/M metagenome (GOLD analysis project Ga0299914, IMG submission 201361) | Soil microbial communities from uranium-contaminated site in the Upper Colorado River Basin, Wyoming, United States - RVT153D57 (version 2) ...
AGATCTACCGCGCAGCGACCCAGGCGAGAGAGCAGTAACTGAACGCCGTGGATTGGCCGAGCTGATCTTGGCAGCTTTCGGAACGGATTCCTCGGCTGCCATGTCCAGGCCGTGAACCACCTGTTCAAACATGGCCGAGAGGCGGGTTGTCTTGGATCGTTGGAAGCTTGCGAGGACGCTGTCCAACTTGACATAGGGTGGACGCGAGTTGCCGGCGTCGACGACGTCCAGCAGAACTGGCAAAAAGGAGCTGCGCCAGCACCCCCAACTAGCAGATTAGTCCTGCCAAGGGCCTCGTTGCGACCGCCAAAACTTGAATGACGTGGGGGCACGGGAGGGGCACTGTAAGCAAAGGCCCACGATAATAACTAGCATTCACAGTTAGTTAGCGGTCCACTTCGAATCCCTCCGGCTCAGCGCGGGCGATCTGCTCCGCTATATGTGGGGCGCGTTTCAGAGTTCGCCCGAGTCGCTCACGCCAGCGCGGACCACGCCCCATCGCGTCGTTTAGAGCTTCCGCAAGGTCTGCGGGCCGGTCCTCAGCAAGGATCGAAATTAGTAACTCGGCTTGCATCAGGTCTTTGCGCGCCTTCAAGCTGTCGGGCCCGTCGGCTCGCCGATCGGCAACGATCAGCTTGTGGATCGCGAATCGTTCGGGCCGCGGCGCCTTGACCTGGATGCCTTCGCGATAGACGCCGGCCGCAACGATCGGATCTGTGATCAAATATTCGAGGTGATGCAGTGCCCTGGCGCTGACTCCCAATGCCTCGAGGTCGCGCAGTCCCTCGTCATCGCGGAATGAAGGCGTCAGGAACTCCACCATCGATTCCCCACTGGACTGCCGCCAGCGCCAGGCTCGACCTCGTTCCAGGCTAGCGACCGGCGCAAAATCGAGTTGGTCGAAGACCTGCTCGAGGTTCGGTTCGACCGTATCATCGAGCGCTAGGGAAAGCTTTTCGAAGCTGGCGATGTCCACGTCGCTGGTCCTGGCGGTCTCGTCGGCCGCCAGGCGGAGGCCCAGCTCGCCTTCGTAAAGAAGGAAGGCAATTGTCCCGACAAGGACGCCGCCCAGGCGAAACACGCCCGCCTTGCCGAGAGCCGCCACGAGACTTCCGGTCGACGAATCCATTCCAAGGAAGCGTTCGCTCCGGAGCAGGCGGACCAGGCGGGCGCGCTCCTTTCGGCGGTCGGCCTGCTGAGCCTTCAGTTTTTCGTACTGTTCGATGCGCGCGCGCAGTGCCTCGTTATCCTCGCCGAGATAGCGTTCTTTGATGTCGGTCCCGAGTCGATAGCGATCGTACCAATAGGCGTGTTCGCCCCGCTCGCGGCGGGTGGGGGTTCCCTGGATGTCCGATACGACATCATCCAGCAAGAGCGACACGAGGCCGTGATAAGCCGCCTGCGCAGTGTGGGAATGACGACGGAACACTACCATATGGCCTCCTTGCCACACGATACTAATTGTGTGTGGCAATGAGGTCAATACCACACGGGAATTTGCCTGTGTGGCAAATACTCTCCCTGCGCTGCGCCTCGAATGTGTGTGAAGGCGCTGTATCCGTCAGGCGCCACTCGGCGCCCAATTCCACGACCGCTCCGGGTATGTCGCGGCAGGAATGGTGCCGATCATGTGAATCGCGAACCCATGGCGCTGGCTTGTTTTTCGGATTTCATCGACCGACACCCTCGTCGATTGCCAGGCGGCAGTTCGGCCTATCTGGCCTCTATGAAGGCTGCGGCGGGCCGACGACCAAAGCTGATGGCGCAAAATGGGCTTTGCGAACCTCTAGATACGCCGATCAAGACCTAAGATATGTCTAGCCGAAGCCTTACCGAGCGAGCCACGGCGCACCGCAGCCAGCTGTCTCAGAGCCTGACCGAAAAAGAAGTTGGGTGATATCAGTGAGATGTGATTCAGTCGGTGTTGCGACACAGCGACGGAGGCTCACATGTGGACCGATACCACCCGCAAGCAGTTTGCCCGAAGCGGCTTGCTTTTGCCAAGTGATTTGACGGATGCGGAATGGGCGGTTCTGGAGCCGCTGTTTCCGGCTCGTTCGCACCGAGGCCGGCCACCGGTGTGGAGCTATCGACAGATCGTCGAAGCGCTGCTCTATCTGTTGCGCGGCGGCCTGCCGTGGCGGATGCTGCCGCCGCGACAGCCTGTTCCCGCCGATGACGACCGTGCAGCATTATTTCTATCGCTGGCGTGATACGGGCCTGTGGTCGTCGATCAATCACACGCTGCTCATGGCGGCACGCGAAGCCGCGGGACGCGAGGCGTCGCCTTCCGCCGGGGTGATCGACAGCCAGAGCGTCAAAACCACCGAGAGCGGGGGCCGCGCGGCTATGACGCCGGCAAGAAGATCAAGGGCAGGAAGCGCCATATCGTCACCGACACGCAGGGCTTCCTCGTCGCGGCCGTCGTCCACGCCGCCGATGTGCAGGACCGCGACGGCGCGCCCGATGTGCTCGCCGGCATCCGGCACAGCTTCCCCTGGCTGCGCCACGTCTTTGCCGATGGTGGTTACGCTGGCGACAAGCTCCGTGCGGCGCTGGCCAAAATCGGCAGATGGACGATCGAGATCATCAAGAGATCCGACTGCGCCAAGGGCTTCGAAGTGCTGCCCCGGCGCTGGGTCGTCGAGCGCACCTTCGCGTGGCTCGGCCGCAACCGGCGCCTCGCCAAGGACTTCGAGCGAACCATCGAAAGCGCCACCGCTTGGCTCTACCTCGCTTCGATCCAGCTCATCACCCGCAGAATCGCAAGCCTATGAAATCACAGCCAATGATTATGAGTCAGACTCTGAGCAACGTGCGGCGGTGCCGGATCGTATTAGAAGGCTGCTTTCGGAACTCAGGCCGCACAAGGCGTTGGTAGGCGGCTAGTTGTCCAAGGCGGATATATCGGCAGCAACCGCAGGCGGGAGGGGATTTGGGTTGTGCTTACTGATGTGACGAAGAGATTGGGCGAAATCCGGTGAGGTGAAGCAGTTCGTGGCAAACTGGCTCATCGCCGCCGTCAATTCAACCGGTCTTCGCCACTCGCTGCCTCGTCGTTGGGGAAGCTGCCCCGGGTCTTGATGATCTTGCGCAAAGAGCGGTGGAGGCTCTCCACGGCATTGGTGGTGTAGATCATCTTGCGGATATCGGGCGGGAACGCGGACAGCGGGATCACATGTTCCCAGGCCCGGCGCCACGCCTCGCCGATCGCCGGGTACCCGACGCCCCACTTGGCCTCGAACTGGCCAAACGCTCCCGGGCGGCCTCGGCGCTCTCGGCCCGGTAGATGGCCTTCATGTCGGGCATGACCTGCTTGCGGTCCTTCCAGGACACGAACCTCAGCGAGCTGCGGATCAGATGGACGATGCAGGTCTGGAGGATCGTCTGCGGGTAGACGGCGCCGATCGCCTCCGGGAAGCCCTTGAGGCCGTCGACGACGGCGATGAGGATGTCCTCAAGGCTGCGCGCCTTCAGACCGTTCATCACCTTGAGCCAGAACTTGGCGCCCTCGCTCTGCTCGATCCACAGCCCCAGCACGTGCTTGTGGCCGTCGGTATCCAGGGCCAGCGCGACATAGACCGCCTTGTTCCTCACCAGGCCCTCGTCGCGGATCTTCACCCTGAGCGCGTCGAAGAAGACGACCGGGTAACAGGGATCGAGCGGCCGGGCCTGCCACTCCTTCACCTCCTCGAGCACGGCATCGGTCACCCGGCTGATCAGGTCCGGCGACACCTCGGTGCCGTAGAGCCTCTTCAGGTGACCCTGGATCTCGCGAACCGTCAGCCCGCGCGCGTACAGACTGATGATCTTGCCGTCGAAGCCGTCGAGGCGCGTCACCCCCTTGGGCATCAGCTGCGGCTCGAACGTCCCCGCCCGATCGCGCGGGATCGCCAGGTCGACCTCGCCATCCGCCCGGTCAGCACCGTCTTGGCCGAATGGCCATTGCGGCTGTTGCCGCTGCCGCGGCCGCCGGGGTCGCCCTTCTCATAACCCGGATGGTGCGTCAGCTCGCCAGACAGCGCCCGTTCCATCAGCGCCTTCTTGAGCTGCCGGAACAGCCCCTCGTCACCCATCAGATCGTCAGGGCTGGTCACCCCCGACAAAAGCTCGTCCAAAAGCTCCGGCTTGATCGTCGTCATCGTCGAGTCCCTCCTTCATCAGTAGGACCCGAAGCCTCACTTACACAACGAATCTGACACTCTCGCAGAATCTCGGGCACGACGACGTCACGACCACGCTCACAAGCTATGGAGCTGTTGCCTACCTCCGGCAGGCGGAGATCATTGGATCGCTGGCCCCCTCCGGCGCGGAGGACGAAGCGGCCAAAGAGTTGGTAAAGCTGCTTCGCAATCCCCGCATAAAAGCGATCTTTGGTGCCGAAGGAGGTTGAGCATGAAGCAGAAGTCGACACCGAAGAAAGGCGTTTCTCCCGCAGTTCGCCAAGCGGCAGCTGAAATGTTGAAGGAGGGCGTGCTGGTGGCGGTGGAGGAGATTGATCCCGATACGGGCGCAATTCGGACGCGCTACTTTCATCGAGATCACGCCCCGAAGCCCCACTGATAACCAATTCGGCGGAACCGAAGGCCTTCAAATCGGGCGTGGTAAGGTCTTTTTTTGCGAAATCTAGGAATCTCCGGACACCTCGGGTGTCCCCTATTGTGCCCCCTTTTCAACTCCAGCCGTGATTCGGTCGGGGCCATGCAATAGCGCGACGCCGAACCGCTCGACGAGCTGGTACCGGGCCAGTGGGTCGATACCCAAAGCGGCTGAAACCACGTTCAAATGGAGCGCTGTCGCCAAGGCCGCCCGAGGGCGTGGTTACAATCTATCGCTTACGTCATCCATGACCTAACTGCGAACGCCCGCCGGCATGACCTCGATCTCGCGGCGGCAGGTGCCGAGGCAGCGGACGCGCCGTTGGGAAGGCGTCGCTCGCCGCGCCACTTGGACCTCCTGCTCGACCAGAGGTTCCCATCGGCCGTCGCGGCCTCGCCGTCCTCCAAAGCCAGCGCAAGCTGGTCGGGCGACAGCTTCCCCAAGCTCTGGCCGACGCTGCCAGTTGAGAACGGCCACGGGATGCTCGAGTCGATTGGCCCGCGCGGGGGACCGCGATCCCTTTCGCCTTAAGCGTCGCAGCGACGTCGCGAATTCACATTCTGAAGGTTACTGTTGCTCGATAAAGGGTCGGCGTTCCGGCGGAAAACGAGTCGGCGTCTGGGAATGTCCCACCGCTGATCGCATAATGAGAACCGGTGATATTCTCAGCGTCGACGCGGATGCTTACCCTCTCATCACTGGACTCCCACTCAGCACCTAGGTTCACCAGAACGTTCGGGTCCTCCCGAATGCGGCCGGCCGGATCCCAGGGGAACGAGCTACGATAGGATACCCGCCCGGTTAAGGTGACCTCGCCAACTGAAGTCGGGATCGTAAATGCTCCCCCAAAATTGGCACTGAACTTCGGGGCCCGAATGAGCTGTGTCCCCGACGCGTCTATCGTGGTCTGGCAATTGCCGCCGATCGGAGGCGTTCCGGCTGTAACCCCGGGGCAGAGTTCCCCGGGCACCACGGGAAAAAAGAACGGCGCGTTCGGGAAGGATGTATACTCCCCATCTACGTAAGCCGCCGAGGCAGACAGTGATAAAGACCGTGTCGGTTGAATAGCAAGCTCCGCCTCAAAGCCTTTGATTTCCGAACTTGCAGCGTTGAAGACGACTGTGCTTAGTCTCTGCACAGTTCGGACCTGCATATTTTGGTAGTCATAATAGAAGCCCGCGACGTTGAGTCTAACTCGCCTATCAAAGAGGTCGAATTTTGCTCCGATTTCGTAGCCATCAACGATCTCTGGGTTATATGGTGCCGTTGTCAGCGGGATCAGGTTATAGTTGCCGCTCTTGAAACCCCTATTATAGCTTACATAAGCCATAATATCCTCGGTAAAGTCGCGCTTATATACCACGCGCCATGTCGGTTCTCTCCAGGTGGTTTCATCACCTGAGAGGGGGGTGGGGACATTGCCGATTGCACCCGTAACCCGGCGGGTATCGACCGTGTACCGTAGGCCCGCGGTGATGCTGTCGCGGGGACTGAGTTGGAAGACGGCATCCGCAAAGATAGAGTAGGATTTGGTCTTGACCTCCGAGTCAAAGTCAGCAGCTAATATCCGACTCGGACCGGCAAAAATCTTCAAGTTTAGCCCTGCCGTAGTTTGAAGATAAAAGGCGCCGACCATCCACGTCAGGAAACCGGATCTGCCAGAAAGTCTGATTTCTTCCGTGAACTGCCGGTCATAATAATTGGCGCCGACCGCCTGGAATGGAGCTGGATTCAGATCATTGTCGAAATAGAAAAATGGCTCAGCGACTCGGTATCCGGTGATTGAAACCAGATCCAGGCTTCCAATCTCCTGTTCGAGTTGGACGTAGCCTCCAAATACCTCGGTCTCGGCATGATAGTCCACCGTGTGCTGAACATCATAGAAGTTTCCGTTGAAGACCGACCCACCCGATGATATCGACCCAGGATAAACTTCGCGATTGTTGCCTTGTGGGGCATTTATCAGGCTATAGTCCGCCGATGCAGTTATGACGGTAGATCCACCATCGTACTCAATCTTTGATGCGATCGTCGACTCGTTTCTATAGTTCGCGTCGTTTCCAGTTATTAAGTTGACTCCGTAGCCTTCCTCTTGGCGGCGTAAATAGCCTGTCACATCGAAGGCCAGGTTTTCCGTAATCCCGGCAGTCCCGTATGCGCTGACCTCGTAGGTTTCATAATTCCCTACACTGAAGCTTACTTCGCCTGCAGGTTCATGGGATGGTCTCCTTGTAACGACGTTGACCAACCCTCCAGTGGCATTCCGCCCAAACAAAGTTCCTTGCGGACCTTTCAATATTTCAACGCGCTCGACGTTTCTGAGTCCAAGATTATTCCCAAATAGGCTAGGACGGTAAACGCCGTCGACGTAGATTGCCACCGGGGCTTCCTGGCCGGCGGTTACATCGATCGCCCCGATTCCGCGAATGAAGATAGCGCTTCCTCCGGCGCCATTGGTCGTAAACGACATGCTGGGAACAAGTGCTGGCACATCGGCGAGTCGTTGAATTCCTGAGTCCTCTAGACTCTGCAAATCGAATGCCTGCACCGAAATCGGAACATCCTGCAGGTTCTCGGAGCGTTTTTGAGCAGTTACAAATATGGTCGCGACCCCATCTCCGTCGACCGGTTGAACGGTCATCTCCGCCGGACGTCTCTCGCTCGACTGTTGGGCTTGCACCGCTTGTTCCTGTGCAGCCGCCGGAGAAGTGAGGGCGGCGGACATCGCCAAGCCCGCCGTTACCGCACCGACTCCGCTTGATCGATTGCGCTGCACCATGCTGGCCTCTCCTAAGCTGAATCTTGCCCAGTCCGAACTCATGTCTCGATCCCACCCCTCTTCGCAGGAGCATTTCTGTCGGCGATTAATGTTCGCTCGGGCTGAGCCGAGACCGAGTCCATGGCATACCAGACGTCACGTCTCCGTCAATAGGCATACCGTACGTACGCGAACCACCAGCTGGACGTATCGTGGTTCCCTCTGAGCGTCGAGCTATTATGCCGAACGAACCTGTACCAGATCTCTTGAGCCTTTGACTCACGAGGGATTCCCCAATGCGCTGATGTCTGATTCACGGATCACGAAGCGAGGGAGGTTGGAGATAGGGGCGGCGAATAGGTCTTCGGGAGGATTATAAGGCGTCGGGCGTTTGGGATCTGGCGCGGGCGAGCCCGGATGCGAACCAGGCTCGGCGGCCGCTGACGCCGGCGGTGATTTACGAGGGCGGCACTCGGAGCGATGCGGCGCGGGTTGGCGGCGTCGGTTTGCAGACGGTCCCCGACTGGGTTTTGCGGTTCAATGCGGCTGGCCCGATGGGCTGATCCACGGCATTCCGCCCGGCGGCGTGCCGCTGCTAGACGATGCGCAGCGCCGGGCCTTGGCGGACATCGTCGAGAGCGGCCCGATCCCGGCATCGCACGGTACCGTGCGCTGGCAGCTGATCGATCTTGCGCATGGTTTGGGACGAGTTCTCGACCTCGATCAGCAAGCAGACGCTGAGCCGGGAGCTACTCGCGATGGATTGTCGCAAGCTTTCGGCGCGGCCGCGCCACCATGCCAAGGTCGCCGACGCCATCCGGACATCTGAAAAACGCCTCGCCCAGATGGCGGCGATCGGCACGGCGCTCCGCGCGGCACACGCATAGAATTGCGGTGGCAGGACGAAGCTCGGGGGTCGGCCAGAAGAACGGGAATACTCGGCGCTGGGCGAGGCGCGGGACCCACACGGCGGCATAGAATACCAAACACCCATCAGCCGACCCGGCCTAGACGTGAACAACCTGTTGAGGGCTTACAGCTAGAAGTTTACGCCAAACGTCACGCCCGCCGTCAGACCCTCATTGTCGTAGATGTAGCTGACGAGGTTGGCGACGTTGTTGGCGTAGGCCTTGTACCGCTGGTCGAAGACGTTGTTGACATAGAGGCCGAGGCTGTAGCCGACCGGGCCTTCCGCGTGGAAATTGATGCCGAGATTCACAAGGGCATAAGGCGGCTGATCGCCGACCGGGTCGGTCGCCGTGTTCGAGACGACCATCCGGGAGCGCCAGTCGGCCGCGGCGTAAAAGTCGATCGCGTCGAAGCCGATGAACCGTTCGTCGAAGCTGTGCCGGTAATTGACCGACCCGGCGAGGGTCCACTTCGCGGTGAAGTTGAAGGGGGTGCCGCTGAGATCGGTAGTCGACCCGTCGGGATTGGTCACGAGGTAGCGGGTATATTTGGCATCGAGATAGCCGATTGCGGTGCGAAACGACAGGGCGTCGAGCGGGCGCAGCACCGATTCCAGCTCGACGCCGCGGGTCCGCGCCCGCGCGACGTTGGCGGTGGTCTGGACGAACGTGTTGTTTGGGCCGGCCAGCGCCGTCGTGCGCTGCAGATCGGCGAATCGCACGTCGAACAGGGTGAGGTTGAACTGCAACATTCGGTCGAGGAATTCGGTCCGGGCGCCGATCTCGTAGGATTCCGAGGTTTCCGGCCCGTAAGGCGGCTCGCTCGCGGCGAGCGACCCGGGAAGGCCGATGAAGCCGCCACCGCGATAGCCTTCCGCATAGCGGACGTAGACCATCTTGGTGGCGTCGATCGTGTAGCGAAGGCCGGCCTCGAACGAGGTGTTCTCGAAGCTTGCGCTCTGCGTGTTGTCGAGCGGCTGGTAGTCGGTGCCCAACGAAGCCAGGTTGAAACGGTGAGTGACGTCATCCCAGCTGTGTCGCGCGCCGAGGGTGACGGTCAGCGGCTCGATGATATCGAAGTTCACCTGGCCGAACACGGCGTAGGTATCCTTGAGCGAGCTTTGCGCCTGGGTGCGGTTGGTGCCCAGCGACCGTGTGCCCTGCTCCTGATACGCGTCTGCCCGCGAGTAATAAGCTGCGACGAGCCAGGCGAGTCGCCCGCCAAGGTCCAGCCCGCCGCCCTCGTTGGAGACGAGACGAAGCTCGGCCGAATGCTGGTCGAGCACGGTCCGGTTGTCGAACACCTCGAGGAAGGGCAGTGGGGTGTTGTCGAGATCGACATTGGTGGTCTGGTCGTAGCGGCGATAGCCGAGGATGGTGGTGACGGTGGCGCCCCCCAGGTTCCAGTCGGCGTTCGCGGTCAGATTATATTCGTCGGCGAATGGATCGTCGAGGAAGGTGGCGCTGGTTACTTGATAGCCATCAGTGTCCGGACCGTCGCATATCCCGCCGATGACGCAGATGAGGTTGGTCGGCGTGGAGACGCCGCGCGCACCGATCTGGGGCGAGCGATCCCATTGATAGTCGCCGGTCAGGTAGAGCGTGAAATTGTCGGTGGGCGTGAACAGCAAGGCGGCGCGCAGGGAGCCGCGGTCCTGTCCGCCAAGGTCGCCGTTGGGGACGACCTGGTTCTCGACGAAGTTCTCGCGGCGGCGGAAGTGGACGTAGAATTTGCTGGCCAGGACGTCGTCCACGATCGGCACGTTGACCAGGCCCTGGGCCTGAAACAAATTGAATGTGCCATATTCGAGCTGCCCGCGGCCTTCGAACTCGTTGCTCGGGCGGGTTCGGCGAATGAGGATCGCGCCCGCGCTGGCGTTGCGGCCGAGAAGCGTGCCCTGCGGCCCCCTCAGCACCTCGATCCGCTCGACATCGAACAGGTTGGACATCGCACCGGTGATGATCGACTGGTACACGCCGTCGACGTAGATCGAGATTCCGGGCTCCACCGAAATATCGGTCGAGACGACGCCGAAGCCTCGCAGGTTGACGACTGCCGCGTTGGGCGTCGCGCCCTGCGGTGTCACGTTGAGGTTGGGGACGATAGCGGCAAGGCCGCGAATGTCCGTGGTGTGGAGATTCTCCACCGTGTCCGCGGACAGCACCGAGACGGCCAGCGGCGTATCCTGGACCGATTCCTCTCGAAGCCGGGATCCGGTGATGACGATATTCTCGCCTTCCGCGGCCCCCGTGATGGCGTCGGGTGTCTCCGCAGTGGCGGCGGCTTCATCGACCGACTGAGCATGCGACATCTGAGCGAACGCCAGCGCCCCGAGGGCAGCCGAAAAGGTGTAGCGTCGAACTCTCATTCAAGACCTCCCCATACTTATTCGGTCATAAGGCCTGTTCTATATCGTATGCCTGCCTAATCACTTCGTACGCTACATGACCATGTATGTCCATACGACTCTCTGGGGGCTGGCTACGCTGGGCTGAAACGGGGCGGGCGGGTGCTGCCCGGCTACCTCGAATTTCGTGGCGCGAGCTGTGGCGAATGACCGTTCCCGCTCCAACGCGACAATCGTTCGCTGTCAGGCGTGCCCGACGTTCACGGCGTCGCGATAAGGCCGCCAGCCGAACGCCAGCATGATGCAGGACAGCGGGAAGGCGACCGCGCCTACTGTGAGTATGGCCGGCCCCAGCAAGCCGTCGAACCAGGATTGCGACAGGACGGGAACGAGCACCGGTCCGACCGTGTAGGCGAGGATCGCCTGGACGAAGAGGTGGGCGGCGACGAGCCGCGCCCGGGTGTTTGCGCCGCCGATGCTACTGATCACCACCGAAGGCATGACGATCACGCTGTTGGTGAAGGTGTGAAAGCAGGCAATGAACACGGTCGCCCAAATCAGGTCGCGGACGGTGATGGCGGCGAGCAGGCTGAGCGCGGCCGCGGGTATCGAGATAGCGAGCACGAAGTAGGCGGCGTCCCTGCGGCCGCGCAGCACGAACCGCTCGGCGATCATCGGCCCGGCAAGGGTGCCGACGCACGCGACGAGCAGGGCGTTGCCGAACAGGAATCCGACGTCGGAGAGCGGCGCGTCGAGGGTCCGGATCAGGAATGTCGGGATCCAGCTGACCGAGATGATCTGCATCATGCCGATCAGGTTGATGCCGAGCAGGAAGGGCAGATAGAAGCGGATAGCCGCGCGAGTCGACGCGAAGGCGCCGGGCGGCGGCTTTTCGAGCGGGCCGCCGGACTTCGCGTCCATGGTGCCCCGTTTGGGCTCCCGGAAGCTCACAGCCATGATCAGCGCGAGGACAAGGCCGGGCAGGCCAATCAGGAAGAGCGCGACTCGCCATGGTTCCACCGCTGCCAAGGAGGGCGGGACGCCGAGCTGGTCGTTGGACCAGGCAGCGACGATCGCCGCCACCAGCAGGAACGAGAGCGAGCCGCCCAAGGTCTGCGCCGAGAAGAAGACCGAAGTCGGGGTGGCGCGGCGCTCGCGGACGAAGAGGTCGCCGATCAGCGAAACCGCGACCGGGTTGAGCACGGCTTCCCCGACGCCGACGCCCATGCGAAAGGCGAATAGCCATTCGAAGTTCGGCACGAAGGCTGAGGCCGTGGTCGAGAGAGACCACAAGGTCACACCGGCGATGGCGATCCACTTGCGGTTGCCATGATCGAGCCCCCAGGCGATGGGGAAGGCCGAAAGTGTATAGACGATCGCGAAGGTGGGACCGATCAGCAGTCCGGCCTGGGTGTCGGTGATGTGGAGGTCCGCCTTGAGCGGCTCGATCAGTAGGCTCAGCGCTATGCGATCCACGATCGAGACCAGGCCCAGGCATGCCAGGAGGCCAACGACATACCATGGGCGGGAAAAGAATCCGCTCATTGCCGGGCCGCCGCAACATCTCCGCTCAGCCGACCGTCCATCATCTCGCCTTTCACGCCACAATCTAGTTTGTTAGGTTATCGTATGCATGTGCCCCCACCGGCCTTCAAGGGGCGATCGGCGTGCGGCTCGACGAATTAGATAGCAAGGTATATGGTAAGCGCACTTACTACTAGCGGCGATTTGCCGGCATGGACGGAATCGAGGAGGACGCAATGGGCGAGAAGAAAGCGCTGACCAAGGTCACCCAGATCGACGAATTCGCCGACAAGCCCCACACCAATCCGAAGATGAAAGTGTTCAGCTATCGCCCCCCACAGGAAATGAAGCGCAGCCGCGCTTTCGTCCCGATGGTGCGTAGCGATATCATGTTCGCGATGGTCCAGATCATCAAGGAGGGGGGCGAACAGGAGCTTCACAGTCACGGCGCCCAGGACGGCTTCTGGTTCGTGCTGAGCGGGTCGGCGCGCTTCTACGGCGAGCACGATGTCGTGCTGGCGACACTCGGCGAGCATGAGGGCATCTTCATCCCGCGCAACTTCCTCTACTGGTTCGAAGCCATCGGCGGGGAGCCGCTCGAACTGCTCCAGGTCGAGGCGATCGATAAAACAGTCAAAAACAGCTACAACGTTCCCGATCCCAAGCCGATCGGCGTCGCCAACGTCTACACTCCCGAGGGCGATCTGATCGGGGACGGGCTGCGGCTCGAATAGCTCAGCGCCCCTCGACGATCGACCGCGCGAACCGAACGAAGTGCAGGCGCAGGGCGCCCGCCTCGCAGAGGTCCGGCGCGATCATCGGCCAGACATGCTGCATCGACGCCATGAAATGCGCTTCGACCGTCCGGTTCGCTTTTGCGAGGCGGGCGACGAAGGCGAGCGAGTCGCCCAGCAGAACCTCGTGGCCGCCGCAGAAGAGCTGGACCGGCGGGAAGGCTGACAGATCCGCGTTGAGCGGAGAGGCAAGCGGCTGGTCAGCGGATTCTCCCTGGAGGTAAAGCTCGGCCGCTTCTGTGGCCGAATCCCGCGAAAACATATTGTCGGTCGCGGCATGGCTGTCATAGGTCCCCGACACTACCGACAAGTCGAGCCAGGGGGAAAGCAGGATGAGGCCGTCGGGCCCGCGGTCGCCGTTCGCCTGGGCGAGGGCAACGAGCGCCGCGGCGAGTCCGCCACCAGCCGAGTCCCCGGCGGCGATCAATGGCGCGGTCCCGGCATCTCGCAGCGCCACATAAGTTGAGGCGGCGTCATGAATCGCGGCAGGGAAGGGATGCTCGGGAGCGAGCCTGTAATCCGGAAGGACGAACCGAATCCCTCCATCGCGGGCCAATCCGGCGGTGAAGCCGAGCCAGGTCGCCGCCTCGCCCAGTCGATAACCGCCGCCGTGAAAATAGAGGATCGTTGCCGCGGCCTCTTCGGGGCCGACGATGTGACAGCTCACCTTGCCGATCGTCTCGATACGCTGCGCTACCCGCCCATCGACTGGGTGGAGCGCGGCGAGCCCGGCCAGTTGGGCGCGGCGCTCCACGATAGCCGGAGGAGCCGCTCTTCCCTGGCGCAGTGGTGGCAATTGCCATCGGTGAAGCGGATATTTCGCCATGTGCGGCTCCTCTGCGGTTCCAGCGACGGCCCAGCCAAACTCGTCCATTTCGCTTGCTTTGTTATCGTTCGCTAGCTTATCTATATTGGGAAGGCGAGCCTTGGAAATGGGGTCGCCGCTTTGCTGGGAGAGAATCGATGGCGAGTGGCCTGGAGATCAAGCCGGTGACCGGAACAATCGGGGCCGAGGTCGAGGGCGTGAACGTGGCCACCCTCACCGACCCGGTCGACATCAACCTGTTGCGCAACGCGCTCAACGAGCATCAGGTACTGTTCTTCCGCGAGCAGGACATCACGCCGGCCCAACAGGTCACCTTCGCCTCCCATTTCGGCAACATCACCGAGTCGATGGTCGACCCCGGCAATTCTCCGGCCCCTGGCGTCACCCTGATCGAGGTGACCGATCCAAAGAATTTCGCCGACATCTGGCATTCCGACCACACATTTTCTGAAAGGCCGCCAAAGGCGGCGATGCTGCGCTCGGTACGGCTCCCTTCCGTCGGCGGCGACACCTTATGGTCGAGCATGACGGCGGCTTACGAGGCGCTGTCGGCGCCGATGCGCACGTTGCTCGACGGTTTGACCGCGACCCACTCGACCGATCGGATGATCCCTCGGGTCATGGCCAAGACCAAGGTTAACTTTCGAATGGACCGGCACGAGGTGACTCATCCGGTGGTGCGCGTCCATCCGGAGACGGGGCGGAAATGCCTGTTCGTTTCATCCTATTACACTTCGCATATCAACGAGCTGCCGGCGGAGGAGAGCGAGGCGATCCTCGCTTTCCTCTATCAACACGTCCAGTCGCCGCTGTTCCAGGTCCGGTTCAAGTGGACGGTCAACGCGATTGCGCTTTGGGACGAGCGCTCGACGCTTCACTATGCGGTCGCGGATTATGCTGAGCCGCGGGTGATGCACCGCTTGATGATAGACGGCGACCGACCGGTCGGCGTGGGGAGGCTCAGCGCTGCGGCTTAGTGCCGCGGACGTCGGACAAGGGGGCGTGATCTGCCCCGCGACCTCAATCCAGGAGAAATAATGGCCATGGCGGTGCAGGATCATCCGAAACCAACAATTGCGATGGTCCCCAATCCGGTGCTGATACCCATCACGCTGGGATCGGCGATGTTCAGCCTGACCGAGCCCTTCCCGGGCAAGGCGAAGGAATATAATCGCTGGTACGAGCGGGACCATTTCTTCGCCAACGGCCAGCAGCTGCCTTATTTTTTCACTGGGCGCCGCTTTGTCGCGACCGGCGCACTGAAGGCCCTGCGCTTCCTCGCTCCCGGCAATCCGGTGAGCGAGGATGCGAGGAAGGGCTCCTTCCTTCACCTCTACTGGGTGCTGCCCTCGAGCCATGAGGAATGGATCACGATCGGTTATCAGAATTTTGCCGATCTCGAAGCGCATGGACGAATGGAGGGGTCGCTGCGCGAGACGATCCATACCGTCACTCCAGCGTTCCGCTGGTCGATCAATCGTGATCATGACGGAGTGCCGCCCGAAATGGCGCTGAATCATCCCTACAAAGGGTTGGTTGTGACGACGGCCGCAGCTAAAGAGGACACCGGTAATTTCGATGCGCTCGACCGCTGGTATCGTGAGGAGCACGTACCCGCGAAGCTGGCGGGCTCGCCAATTGCGCTGGCGATCTCCATGGCGCCACGCCTCATGCCCGAAATCCCCAGCAAGTTCGGTGGTGCGATGGTGAGCGATCCGAGCCGCGTCGAACATGATCGCCTCATGCATTTCTGGTTCCTCGAGGAGGAGCCGGACGCGACCTTGTGGGAACGGCTGTTCGGTCGGGAAAGCGATCAGGTGGCGGCGACAGGGCTGGGGTCGCTCGAATTCGCCTCGCCCTTCATCC
>Ga0299914_10001464_pt1 | contig 15620 bp, 13 predicted proteins | sample RVTome_10_FD_201361 | JGI IMG/M metagenome (GOLD analysis project Ga0299914, IMG submission 201361) | Soil microbial communities from uranium-contaminated site in the Upper Colorado River Basin, Wyoming, United States - RVT153D57 (version 2) ...
AGCGCCCTATCGCCCATCGATATCGAGCCGTCGAGCTGCGAACCACGGCGACCGCGGACGAGACCGGGATTCGCCAGCGGGTGCGGCTGATCGTCATCCGGCGCGGCCGTCAGGTGACGTTCACCGTCGTGATCGCGTCGAATGTCGACGGCGGTCGCGCGAGCGAGCGGATCGCCGAGCGAACCGTCCGGACCCTGCGCAGCCGACCGGTCGGCCCGGCGCCCTCGCCGTAGGCGGAGCGCGGAGCCGCGGGGGCGGCTGAGACCGCCCCCGCGGGCCGCTTCGAAGGCCGATCTCAGTCGATCGTGAACTCCTGTGTCTGCGGGTTCAGGTGGCGCAGCTTGATCGCGCCCGCCGTTGCCTTGTCGGCAAGCCGGAACACGTTCAGGCCCTCGCCGATGTTGCTCTCGTAGATGAACCCGTCGTACCAGTAGCTCGACCATGCTCCCGTGACGTCGCAGCAGAACGGCGTCTCGGGGGGCACCGGCGCGGGCGGCGGATCGCTCCACGCGATCGTCACCGGATTGGCGGGATCGGTGAAGTCCCCCACCCAGGTCCCCGCCTGGTAGTGACCGGCGACGAAGACGTCGCGGCCGCTCCGCAGCGGGACGATGTTGGGGTTGTGCAGGCTGCAGTTCTCGGTCGCGCTCTGCGGACGCGGAAGCGTCCAGCGCCCGAGCTCGGCCCCGGTCTCGGTGTCGAAGAAGAAGTAGCTCTTCTTCTCGTCCTCGTCGGTGGCCTCGCACTCCGCCCCCACGCCGCCGCCGGGCTCGTGCCCGAACAGCACCACGTCGCCGTCCCACGAGAACGCCGCCGAGTGACCGATCGTCACCGTGGGCACCGAGCGCGAATACAGGAGCTGCGGATCCTCCAGCGTGCCGCCGGCCGGACCCCCCAGGCTCCAGACCGTGAACCCGTCGCCGCCGGCGCAGGCGGCGCGCATCGCATCACCCAAGATCACGCCGGTGTCGTGGCACGCGCGGTCACCCGGCTCGAACCGCAGGAAGCTCGCCCCCGCGGGGTCGTCGAGCGGAACCTCGACGATGTCGAGGCCCGGGCAATCCGGGCTCGACGGGCTGTTGTAGATCAGCAGCCGCTCGTTGTCGAGATCGGGGACTCCGGTCGCGGTGTGCGATCCGCACTCGAGCTCCACCGAGCCGACCAGCTCCGGGTCGTTGAGGTTGCTGATGTCGAAGACGTGCAACCCCTCGAATCCCTCCGGCACCGCTTGGCCGTCGCAGGTCAGGCCCGCTCCGAACGGGCCCGCCGTTCCGGCCGGCGTGTTCCAGGAGCGAACGAGCACGTCGTCCCAGACGACGATGTCGCCCTGGTTTCCGTCGCAGAACGTCCGCGAGACCTGCTTCGGGTTTCCGGGCGCCGCAATTCTCCGGACGTTGAACCCGTCCCAGTTGCCCTGGAACGCGTACTTGCCCCAGAAGGCGATGTCCGTGTGGATGTCGCCCTCGGGCTGGTTGATCGGATCGAACTCCGCACCGCCAAGGACCTTGGGCTCGAAGATGTGCCCCATCGGCTTCAGGTTCTTGGTCCTGGGATCGCTCTCGTGACCGGCCCAAGCCGTGACCGGGAACGCGAGCACCCCAACGATGACGGCCCCCAACGCGAGCAGCCTTGGTCGCCTCATCACCTACTCCTTCCTCTCGTCGGCGCCGACCTACCCGTCCTCCAGGCGGGGGGCGAAGGGCGCCGCACTCCGAAGTTCCCAGTACCCGCTTCGCCGAACGATCAACATCGCGCCGAAGCGGCACGGTCCCGCGGCAGGGTGGTGCCTAGGCCTCCGGCCGCTCCGGGTAGACGTCGTCGATCGTCGCCAGCGCTCGGAACGGCGCCTGCGCGGCCGACTCGATCGCCTCGGCGCCGCCGGCGAGCCGGTCGACGACGGCGAGCGCGCCGACGATCTCGAGCCCCTGCTCGCGAATGCGCTCGATCGCGGCGACCGTCGAGCCTCCCGTGGTCACCGTGTCCTCGACCACCAGGCAGCGGTCGCCGGCCTCGACCGGCCCCTCGACCCAGCGCTGGAGGCCGTGCTCCTTGCGCTCCTTGCGAACGAAGAAGCCGCGCAGCTCGCCGCCGGCGGGGACGGCGATCGCCGCGCAGGCGAGTGGGATCGCCGCCATCACGGGTCCGCCGACGGCTTCGGCGCCGAGCTCGGCCGCGGTCGCGGCGATCAGCTCGCCGGCGGCGAGGAAGCCCGCCGGCCGGAGGAGCGCCCGGCGGGCGTCGACGTAGTAGGAGGCCTGCCGCCCGGACGAGAGCGTTACGTCGCCGATCACCAGCGCGTGCGCGCGAAGCTCGGCGATCAGCGTGCGGCGGGCCGCGTCGGGATCGCCCACGGACGCCTAATAGACGTAGATGCTCATCCCGAGGCTAACCCAGTCGTAGATGAACTTCGAGTTCGGCGTCGGGTTGCGGATGCAGCCGTTCGAGGCCGGGTAGGTCGGCACCGACTTGTAGCCGTGGATCGCCTCGCCGCCGTTGTAGTAGACGGAGTAGTACATGCCGATGCTGTTGTAGCCCGGCTGGCGCTGGAAGAAGCGGAAGTGGCCGGGGTCGGACGGCGTGCTCGCCTTGCCGGTCGAGACGTGGAAGGTGTGCTTGGGCTTGCCGTTGTCGGCGAGGACCATCACCTGGCGCCGGATGTCGACCTCGACGTGGCGACCGGCGCCGGGATGGCGGAGCTTGAAGGCGCCCTTGCCGGCGGCGAGCCGGCGGAAGATGCTCCCCGTCGCCCGCATCGTCCGCGCCATGCCGTTGACCTTGCGGAAGGCCATCACCGCGCGCGCGGTGCCGGAGTCGAACTTGTCGCCCTTCGGGGCGTGGTAGCCGCGCTTTCGAAGCAGCTCGTTGAAGAGCCCGACCGCCGAGTTGCGGTTGCCCTGCGAGAGGCTCGGGAACTTGAGCTTGAACCGCTTGCTCTTCGACTTCGCGCCCTGCTGGCCCCGGGTCGGCGGCTTCCAGACCCGGACCCTGTACTTGCCCGGCTTCGTCAGCCGCGACGAGCGGAGCTTGAACCCGCCGACGTTGCGATCCGGGAGCTTGCGGACCTCGACCCGCTTGCCCTTGACGATCTTGCCGCCGCGGTAGAAGCGGACGCGGACCGTCTGGTTGGCGACGAACGGGTACAGGCGGCCGATCGCCAGCACCCGGCTGGCCACCCGGGCCTTGCCGCCGCTGAGGCCGTTGGGCTTCACCTTGAGGTTCGCGACCTTCGGCTGCGAGGGGCCACCGTCGCCCTGCGCTCCGGCGGCGGACGGAAGCAGCAGCATGGCGGCGGCGAGCGCGGCGAGCGGGATCAGCGACTTGAGCACGGCGGCCATTCTGACACGGACGCCCGTCGCCAGGCGCCATTCGTCCCTTCCTCGGCCGGTCAGCCCGCGAGCAGGGCCGCGAACGCGATCGCGTTGTTGGCGAAGTGCAGCGCGATCGGCGACCACAGGGTGCCGGTGCGCTCGTAGAGCCAGGCGAGCAGCGCGCCGAGCACCGAGAGCTGGACGAACGCGAGCACGTCTCCGGTCGTCAGGTGGGCGGCGCCGAACAGCACGCCGGAGACGAGCGCCGCCGCGATCAGCGGCATCCCTCGGCGCAGGCCGGCGAAGAAGAAGCCGCGGAAGAAGATCTCCTCGCTCAGCGGCGCGGCGATCACGATCAGCAGGCCGGCTCCGATCGCGGCCAGGGCGCCGGCGTCGACGCCGAGCTGCTCGGCGATGTCCTCCTGCTCCGGCGGGCGGATCAGGCTCGAGACGAGGATCGCGAAGGCGAGGAAGCCGAAGAAGGCGAGCGTCGTCAGCTTGAGCCAGCCCTTCGTCGGGCGCACGAGCCCGAGCGCCCTGGTCGCCTGCTCGGAGCCGTCGCCGCGGGCGATCGCGTAGCCGAACGCGACTCCGATCAGCACCGCGGCCTGGACCGCCTGCGCGCCCTGGCGGAACTCGATCGTGCCCTCGCCGGTCGCCGCGAGGACCAGGACCGAGCCGAAGCTGACCGCCACGAACGCGACCAGCAGCCCGACGACGGCGTCCCACGCGCCCCACCGCCGGCGGGCTGGATCGGCGGTTGGCGATGGCTGCTCGGCGACGTCGTCCACGATCGCGTGAGCGTAGTCGGGCGCGCCGGGTCAGCGCAGGTGGTGCGAGATCTCGCCGAGCCCGGCGATGTCGCCGCCGCCGTCGCGATCGAGCAGCAGGACTGGGATCCCGGCGGCTCGGGCGCCCTCGACGTCCTCGCCGGCCGTGTCGCCGACGTGGAGCGCCTCGGCGGGGGTGCAGCCGGCGATCGCGAGCGCCGGCGAGAAGATCGCCGGGTCAGGCTTGCGGGCTCCGGCCGCCGCCGAGCTGACGACGCCGTCGAATGCCCGCCCGAGCCCGCAACGCTCGAGCACCTCGCCGAGCGATACGTCCCAGTTCGAGACGCAGACCAGCGTCAGCCCCCGGTCAGCGATCTCGGCGAGCGCTTCGCCGGCGTCGGGGTAGGCGCGAAACCGGATCGCCTCCATCATCGTCTCGACCGCGACCTCCCTCCCGAGCTCGGCGGAGAGGACCGCGGCGCAGCGCCGGCGGAGCTCGGCCAGCGATTCGGCGTCGCGGCCCTCGTCGGCGTGCAGCTTGTAGTACGACATCTCCGCCCGTACCGCGGCGACGAGGCGCTCGTCGGCGTCGACGCCGAGCGCCGCCGCCAGGTGGACCCACGGCGGATCGAGCTCGACCACCGTTCCGAGGGCGTCGAGGAAGACGGCGCGCGTTCTCACCGGCGCGACCCTAGCCGAGCCGACGTCTTGCAGGACCTCGAGCCCCGCCTCAGTACCCTTCCAGTGACGTCATGACGCAGCGAGCACGCAGACGCCACCGGCGCCCGCGCGGCTCGGTCGGCAAGAAGGTCCTCCTCGGGCTGGGCGTCGTCGCCGTGATCGCCGCGCTCGGCGTCGGCGGTGTCGCGGCCTGGGTGCTGGACGTACGAGCCTCCGCTCCCGAGCTCGAGACCCTGAAGCCGATCGACAAGGGCTCCCTCTCGGAGGTCCTGGCCGCCGACGGGTCGCGCCTCGGGTTCATCCAGTCCGACACCAACCGCGAGCCGGTCGACATGGACGACATCCCGGTCAACCTCCGTCAGGCGACGATCGCGATCGAGGACAGCGAGTTCCGAGACCACGACGGCGTCGACTACGGGGCGGTCGTCCGGGCGGCGTGGGAGAACGCCAACGCCGGCTTCGAGGCCCGCCAGGGCGGCTCGACGGTCACCCAGCAGCTGGTACGCAACCTCTACATCGAGGATCCCGAGGACACGATCGAGCGCAAGGTGATCGAGGCGAAGCTCGCCGAGGAGCTCGAACAGAAGCGCTCGAAGAGCTGGATCCTGCGCGAGTACCTCAACACCGCCTCCTACGGGACGAACGAAGGGCGAACGGCGGTCGGGGTCGAGGCCGCGTCACAGGTCTACTTCGACAAGCCGGTCTCGGAGATCGACCTGCGCCGGGCGGCGCTGCTCGCCGGCCTGCCGCAGGCGCCGTCGCAGTACAACCCGTTCCAGAACCCGGTCGAAGCGAAGCGGCGCCGCAACGAGGTCCTCGAGGCGATGCGAGACCAGGGCTACATCAGCCGGGAGGTCTACGAGCGCGCCAGCGGCCGTCCCCTCGGGCTCGACCGCGGCGATCGCTACACGACGATCCGCGAGCCGTTCTTCTTCGACTACGTCGAGCAGGTGCTGATCGAGGAGTACGGCGTCAACACCGTCCGCCAGGGCGGGCTCAAGGTCCATACGACGATCGACCCCAACCTCCAGCAGGTCGCCACGCAGGCGGTCGAGAACGGCGCCGCGGGCCTCGGCGGACCCTCGGCGGCGCTCGTCTCGACCGACGTCACCAACGGTCACATCCTGGCGATGGCATCGTCGTCGAACTACGACACGGCGAAGTTCAACCTCGCCGTCCAGGGCGCCCGCCAGACCGGCTCGTCGTTCAAGCCGTTCGTGCTCCTGACGGCGCTGAAGCAGGGGATCGACCCGGACTCGACCTACTACGACGCCGCGCCGACGACGCTTTCGCTCGGTGCGTTCTCGGAGCCTTGGGAGGTCAGCAACGCGGGCGACGGCTCCGGCGGCGGCGCGATGTCGCTTGCCGCTGCGACGACGAGCTCGGTCAACGTCGTCTACGCGAAACTCGGCATCGACGTCGGGCCGGAGAGCTTCGTCGAGACCGCGAAGTCGATGGGGATCGAGAGTCCGCTCGAGGGCGTCCCGGCGGAGGCGATCGGCGGCCTCGCCGCCTGCTGCTCGGTGCTCGAGATGTCGAACGCGTACGCGACCATCGCCGCCGGAGGGATCCATCACAGGCCGACCGCGATCAGCACCGTCGAGTTCCCCCCGAAGCGCCTCGGCGACGATTGGAAGGTCGATGACTGGGACGCGGACGAGGGCACGCGGGCGTTCACCGACGGCGTCGCCTACGAGGCGACTCAGCTGCTCGAGACGGTGCTCACCAGTGGCACCGCGGCGGGGAGGGGAATCGGTTGCCCGGCTGGAGGTAAGACCGGGACGACGGACGACAACACCGACGCCTGGTTCGTCGGCTTCACGCCGCGGGTCTCGACCGCAGTCTGGACCGGCTATCCGGAGGCCCGCACGTCAATGGGCTCGAGCGCGTTCGGCGGCACCTACGCGGCCCCGATCTGGCAGGAGTTCATGAACGTCGCCAAGGGCAGCTTCTGCGGCGACTTCGAGTCACCCGAGAACCCGGCGGACCTGTCGGCGTACAGCAGCGAGTGGACGGCCGCAGAACCCGAGCCGGACGACGACTACGACGCCGACGGCACCGAGGACGACGACGACGAGGAGGACGAGGACGAGGAGTACGACCCCGACCTCTACGCGCCCGGCGCCGGCCAGGAGCCCTCACCCGGGCCCGGCCAGGGCGGCGGCGGCAACCAGGGCGGCGGAGGCGGAGGCGGCCAGGGCGGCGGCGGCGGAGGCCAGGGCGGCGGCGGGAACTGACGCCGGGCGCGCACGGGCGACGCCTGCGGTTGAATTCGAGCCGATGCCTGAGCAGCCGGGCGAGTTCGAGCTGATCGCGGCGCTGCGCGAGCGCGCGCGGCGTGCCGGGGCGCCGGAGCCCAGCAGGCTGGTGGTCGGAAGCGGCGACGACGCGACGGTGGCGACAGGAGGACCCGCGGTCGTGACCTCGGTCGACTCCGTCGTCGAGGGCGTCCACTTCGAGCGCCCGCCGTTCCCGCCGCGGGCGATCGGCCACAAGGCGCTCGCGGCGGCGCTCTCGGACATAGCCGCGATGGGCGCCCGGCCGGGTGAGGCCTACGTACAGCTCCTGCTCCCCGACGACCTCGACGTCGACGCGTGCCTCGAGCTCGCCGACGGGCTCGCGGCGGTGGCCGCCCGCCACGGCGTCGCGATCGCGGGCGGCGACGTCTCGCGAGCCCCCGTCCTCGCGCTTGCGATCACCGTCGTCGGCTACCTCGACCGGCCCGAGGACGCGGTGCGAAGAGCCGGAGCCGCCCCCGGCGACCTCGTCGTCGTCACCGGCGAGCTTGGCGGGGCGGCAGCGGGGCTCCTCGCCCTGCGCGATGCCGACGCCGTCGCTGAGCTCGATCCGGCGGTGGTCGACCGGCTGCGGCGCCGCCAGCTCGAGCCGGAGCCCCGGCTCGCCGCCGGTGGGGCCCTCGCCGCCGCCGGCGCCACGGCGATGATCGACCTCAGCGACGGTCTCGGCGCCGACGCCGCCCACCTCGCCGGGGCGAGCGGAGTGAGGATCGCGATCGACGTCGACGGGCTTCCGGTCGAGATCGGCGTCGCCGACCTGGCCGCTGCCGTCGGGGCCGACCCACTCGACCTCGCAGCGGGCGGCGGTGAGGACTACGAGCTCCTGGCGACGCTCCCACCCGCCCGCGTCGAGGAGGCGCGGAGCGCGGTCGAGGCCGCGGACACCGCGCTGAGCGGGATCGGCAGGGTGGACGAAGGGACCGGGGTCGAGCTCACCGATGCCCGTGGGGCATCTCGGTCACCCGCCGGCTACGACCAGCTTGCCGGGCGGCGAGCGCCACGTGACCGCGCTGGACGAGGCGAAGCTTGGCGATGATCGCCTCGGCGACCTGTCGCGCGTCGACCTCGTACTCGTTGATCGCGATCCGGTCTCGCACCTGATCCAACTCCTGATTTCCCTGGTCCCCCGGGGAGCTCTTGCTTGTGATCGTCTTGGTCCTCATCGCTGCATTTGATCTGCCTGCGAACTCGGTACCACCTAGATCGTCCGCTCTCGCCCGGACGATAATCGGACCTTCGTCCAGTTTCTCGCTGTAGAGAGCCAACCCCGAGTTCCGGGGTAGGGGCGGGACCCTAGCCGCGGGCACGTCCAGCACCGGGAGGACCTCAGCCGGAAGCCGAACGGCGGGGCGCGGCGGCGATCGTCGCCGCGAGCCCGCCGGTGAGGACCGAGAGCGAGAGCGCGGTCAGGAACCCGATCTGGTGGTCGGCGACCATCAGCAGGAAGGTCCACGGGGCGCCGCCGCCGAGCTCGAGCGCCGACGCGACCGCGCCGAGGGCGAGGACGAGCGGAACGAGCGAGACGGCGACCGCGACGCTCGCGACCGCCAGCCGCCCTCCCGCGACGGCGGCCAGCCAGGCGTGCGCGGCCGGCGCCACGAGGAGGCCCAGATACGGGTTGGCGAGCCAGGCGCCGAGCCCGGCCACCCCCGAGATCGCCCCCGCGGCGGCGAGGAGCGCCGAGCGCGGGATCCGCGGCGCGCGCCGGCGGGCGGTCGCGGCGACGCCCGCCGCGATCATCGCCGCGGCGATCAGCGCCATCGATGCGATCCCGGCCGCCCCGGCGCCGTAGCGATCGAAATCGAACGGGAACTCCGGGTCGGGGACGAGGCCACCGAGCGCGAGCACGTAGAGGGCGACGAGCCCGGCGACGGCCGGGGCCGCCTTTCCCGCACCCCAGGCGAGCGCGGGCTCGAGGCCCTCGCCGCGGCGCAGCGAACGCGCGACGGCGTCGGCCGCCGCGGCCCAAGCGGGGAGCAGGAGGGCGAGGGCGAGCAGGGCGATCGTCCACCCCGGGACCAGGTTGTCCCCGGCCCCGACGTAAGGCTCTGGGCCGTGCGCGAATCGCGCCGCCGCGACGTCCATCGACTGGATCACCGACATCGCCGCGCGCCCGAAGCCGCCGAGCGATTCCCGCGAGAAGTCGTCGGCCCCGGCCGCGGCCGCGGGAAGCGGGGTCTCGCCCGCAGCCGAGATCGCGATCGCGTCGAACCCGGCGTCGACGATCGGCGCCTGCAGGCCGGCCCCGGACGGGAAGGCGAGCCGCGCGAGCTGGCTGAACGTCCCGGGCTCGGAGTGCTCGAGCCCGGCCTGCTCGAGGACGGCGGCGGTCGCGGTCGCGCGGAGCTGGGCGGCGGTTCGGTTCGGACCGGTCGAGGTACCGACGACGTACGGCCCGCTGGGCGCCGCTGCGCCGGGCTGGGAGATCACGACGACGGCGTCGACCAGGTCCGGCTCTGCGAGCGCGTCGACGACCGCGCGAGCTCCGGCGGCGCCGTCGACGTAGCCCGAGGTCGACGCGAGGACGTAGGTCTTCGCGTGCCCCGAGGCCCCGAGCGTGGCGGCGAGCTCGACCAGGGCGGCGGTCGCCGCGGCGCTCGACGCGTCCCCGGGGCCGGAGGGCGAGTCGCGCCCCGCGAGCACGAGCACGGTTCGCGCCGAGTCGCCGGGGAGCGTGACGAGGACGTTGCGCACCGTCACGTCCTCGCCGTCGTACGAGCCGTTCACCGCCTGCTCGGAGACGCTGCCGGCGGGGATCGACCCGAACCGGTCGGCGACGAGGTCGGCGATCGTCCCGTCGCCGGGCGAGCCGGGCGGCCGCTCGGGCGCCGTCGAGACGATCTCGCGGGCGGTCGCGGTGGCGCGCGCCGGATCGAACGACGGCGGCACCGGGGCCTCGAACGGCGCCGGGACCCCCTGGAGGGAGAACATCAGCGCGACGAACGCCAGCACCGCGGGCGCGAAGGTGAGCCGGTAGAGGGCGAAATCGACCATCCCGAGCCTGCATACTGCCTGGCGATGCCCCGGTCGGAGGATGGATCAGCTCGGATCCTGCTCGTCGACGACGAGGAATCGGTGCAGACGCTGCTCACGTACCCGCTTCGCAAGGACGGCTACGAGGTGGTGTCCGCGCGCGACGGCCGCGAGGCGCTCGACCGCTTTGCCGACGAGCGCTTCGACCTCGTCGTCCTCGACATCATGCTGCCGCGGATCGACGGGATCGAAGTCTGCCGGCGCATGCGCAGCCGCAGCCAGGTCCCGATCATCATGCTGACGGCGAAGGACGACGAGATCGACAAGGTCGTCGGGCTCGAGATGGGCGCCGACGACTACATCACCAAGCCGTTCTCGGTCCGCGAGTTCCGCAGCCGGGTGAAGGCGGCGCTGCGCCGGACCGAGATGCTCCGGGAGTCCTCGGACTCGAGCGAGCCGATCGTCGCCGGCGAGCTCGAGATCGACTTCGAGCGCCGCGCCGTCGCCGTCCGCTCGGACCCGGTGAGGCTGACCTACGTCGAGTTCGAGATCCTCGCGGCCCTCGCCCGGGCTCCCGGGCGCGTCCTCACCCGTGAGGCTCTGCTCGAGCGGGTCTGGGGCGACGCCGCCTATCGCGACCCGCGGACGATCGACGTCCACATCCGTCACCTGCGCGAGAAGCTCGAACGCGACCCCGGCACCCCCGAGTACCTGTTCACGGTCCGTGGCGCCGGCTACCGGTTCAGGGACCGCGAATAGCGCTCGTGAACAGCGTCCGCAACAGGCTGGCGCTGCTGTTCTTCGCGATCACGGCGGCGGCGGTCGGGTTCATCTACCTCTACGTCGTTCCCCAACTGCGCTCGAGCCTCACCGCGTCGACGCTGGAACGTCTCGACGACGTCGCCGCGGCCCAGACCGAGCGACTCGACACGGCGATGCGCGCTGGAGCATCGCAGCGTCGCGTCCGGCGCCTGATCCGCGACATCGCGGCCCGCAGCCAGTCGCGGGTGACCGTGCTCGGCGTGCGTCTCGGGCCGGCGGGGCCCGAGCCGGCGTTCGTGGTCGGCGACTCGGGCGTCGAGCGGACCGCGATCGTCCCCGACTATCCGGCCGCGAACGCGGCGCTCGCGACTCCGGGCGCGGCCGCGAGCGCGATCGAGCGGATCGGCGGCGAGCGCGTCGGCGAGACGGCCGTCGCGCTGCCGGTCGACGGCGAGCCACGCTGGGTGGCCGTCCTCTCGACGCCGCTCGACGAGGTCGACGACAACGTCGCGCTGATCAGGCGACAGATCCTGATCGCCGGCGTGATCGCGCTGCTCGCCGCGGTCTCGGCCGGGTGGCTGGTGGCTCGCTGGCACGCGCAGCGGCTGCGCCGGCTCGAGCGGGCGGCGGAGAAGGTCGCCGACGGCGACTTCTCGACCCCGATCCCGGTCGACTCCGGCGACGAGGTCGGCCAGCTCGCGATCAGCTTCAACGAGATGCAGAAGCGACTCGCCCGCCTCGACAGCGCGCGCAAGGAGTTCATCGCCAACGCGTCGCACGAGCTGCGGACGCCGATCTTCTCGCTCGGCGGCTTCGTCGAGCTGCTCGCCGACGAGGATCCCGATCCGAAGGCGCGGGCGGAGTTCGTCCGGACGATGCGCGAGCAGGTGGCGAGGCTGACGAAGCTCACCGCCGACCTGCTCGACCTGTCGAAGCTCGATGCCGACGCGCTCGAGGTGAGCTTCGACCCGGTCGACCTCGGGTCCCTGGCCGAGCGGATCGCCGGCGAGTTCGGCCCCGCCGTCGAGCGCCATCGCTCGCGGCTCGACCTCCAGCCCTCGCCCCCGGTCGAGGCGCTGGCCGATCGAGATCGGGTCGCGCAGATCATTCGTATCCTGATCGACAACGCTCTCACCCACACTCCGGAGGGAACCGCGATCTCGATCACACCTCGACTGAACGCCGGCGTTGCCAGCGTCGTCGTCCGCGACGACGGGCCGGGAATCGACCGGCGATCACGCGAGCGGGTCTTCGAGCGCTTCTACACCGGCGACGAGGTCGGCGGGTCGGGCCTCGGCCTGGCGATAGCCCGCGAGCTCGCGGTGCGGATGGGCGGCGGCATCTCGCTCGGCTCACGACGGGGCCGGACCGAGTTCGAGCTTCACCTGCCCGCCGCCGGCATCGCCTCGACGAGGCCGGGTAGGTGACGGACGTGAGCTCCGAGCCTCGACCGCGAGCACCGCTCGTCCGGCTGGCGCTCGCCGCGCTGGCGGCGCTCGCGGCGCTCGCCGGCTGCGGGGAGGACGACGCGCCGTCGGGCGGGTCTGCCGCCGACGAGGAGACCCGGGTCGTCGTCGACTCGCGCAACGGCGCGTTCGACGCGCAGACGATCTACGAGGCCGTCGCCCCCGGAGTTGTCACCGTCCGATCGGTGTTCGCCGAGGGCGAGTCGCCGAGCCTGCTCGACCCGGATGGCGGCCAGCAGGGTCAGGGCTCGGGCTTCGTCGTCAGCGAGGAGGGTGAGATCGTCACCAACGCTCACGTCGTCACCAACGGGGAGGCCGGCGGCGGTGGCGAGCTCGCCGAGGCAGAGGAGATCTTCGTCCAGTTCGCCGATCGCAACCAGGTCGCGGCCGAGGTCGTCGGGTTCGACCCGTTCGCCGACGTCGCCCTGCTCCGGGTCGAGGCCGACGGGCTCGATCTCCAGCCGCTTGAGATCGGGGCTGCGGAGGATGCCGAGGTCGGCGACCCCGTGGCCGCCATCGGGAGCCCGTTCGGGCAGGAGCAGTCGCTGTCGGTTGGTGTGGTCTCGGCCACCGATCGCTCGATCCAGTCGCTGACCCGGTTCACGATCGACGGCGCGATCCAGACCGACGCCTCGATCAACCCCGGCAACTCGGGCGGTCCGCTGCTCGACGAGGAGGGGCAGGTGATCGGCATCAACCAGCAGATCCGTACCGGCACCGGCACCAACGAGGGCGTCGGGTTCGCGGTCCCGATCGAGCTCGCCTCGCGATCGGTGGACCAGCTCCGCGACAGCGGGGAGGTCTCGTACGCGTTCATGGGCGTGACGAGCCAGTCTCTCTACCCGCAGCTCGCCGAGCGTCTCAACCTCGACGTCGACGCGGGGGCGCTGGTCATCGAGGTCACCGACGGCAGCCCGGCCGACGAGGCCGGCCTGCGAGGCGGCGACGACGACCTCCGCTTCCAGGGCGTCGACGTGCCGACGGGAGGCGACGTGATCGTCGCGATCGACGGCGAGGAGCTCGTCGGCGACAGCGACCTGCCTCGACGCGTCGCCCTGCTCGCGCCCGGCGAGGAGGTGACGCTCGAGATCATCCGCGACGGCGACCATGAGGAGGTCGAGGTCACGCTCGGCGAGCGGTCGAGCTCGCTGGAATGACGGGCGCCACGGGGAGCGAGCCCCGGTCGCTGGCCCGCGAGCTGGCGCTTGCCCTGCGCGAGCAGGTCCTTCCCGACCTCGGCGGGCACGATGGCCGGGCGCATGCCGGCGAGGCACCCGGTGGCGACGTCACCTTCGAGATCGACGAGCGCGCGGAGCGGTTCCTCGAGCGCTACCTGGCCGAGCGCGCCCCGGACGTCGCCTTCTACTCCGAGGACCGGGGGTTGGTCGCCCCCGGCGGCGAGCCGCGCTGGGTGCTCGTCGTCGACCCGATCGACGGCACGCGGCCGGCGATGGCGGGGTTCGAGTCGGCCTGCGTCTCGGTTGCCGCCGCGCCGCTCGACTCCGAGCCGACGATCGGCGACGTCGAGGTGGGCTGCATCGTCGAGATCAAGTCAGGCCGGGCGTTCTTCGCGACCCGTGGCGCGGGACTCGACCCGGCGCCGGCGCTGTCGACCAACCGCGAGCTCGAGCGGATGTTCTGGGCCTACGGGCTTCGCGGCAGGCCGGTGAGGGTGATCGCCGAGGTGCTGGGCGAGGTGATCGATGCCTCCTCGGTCGGCGGTGGCACCTTCGACCTCGGCTCGGCGGCGTTCGACTTGACCAGGATCGCGACCGGCCAGCTCGACGCCTACGTCGAGCCCGGCCCGCGGATCGTCGCCGACGTTCCCGGGATGCGCGCGGAGTTCGAGCGGGTCGGCGGCGGCTCGGTGCTCAACAACTCGCCCTACGACCTCGCCGCCGCCGCGCTCTGCCTCAACGAGGCGGGGGCGGTGCTCACCGACGCCTACGGCGCGTCGCTGGCTGACCGGCGGTTGCTCGGCTCGGGCGAGGAGTTCCAGATGTCGTGCGTCGCAGCGGGGACGCCCGAGCTCCACGCCAGGATCCTGCGCGAGATCGACGCCGGCATCGCGCGGATCTCGGCTTAGCCCGCATCCGCGAGGCGGGTTCCTCAGCATTGGCGTCGCTCCGGCCACGCCGAGGCTGAGAAGTCGCGGCGAGGTGGGGCACGCCCGCGGGCGGGCAGCGGCTATAAATCCGCGCGTGCTTCAGGAAGTTGCCCTCGGCCATCGCTCGCTCGCCGACTACACCCACATCGCCGGCCGCGGGCTGATCGACGAGATCCGCGAGCTTGCCGAGCCGCTGGCGGGGAAGAAGGTGCTCCACGTCAGCGCAACCGCGTTCGGCGGCGGGGTCTCCGAGATCCTCTACACCCTCGTTCCGCTGATGCGCGACACCGGCCTCGACGCCCACTGGTCGGTGATCCTCGGGCGTGAGGACTTCTTCAACGTGACCAAGCTGATGCACAACTCGCTCCAGGGCGACTCGCAGGAGATCGACGATCAGCAGTGGGAGCTGTTCGAGGCCTACAACGCGATGAACGCCCAGAGCCTCGAGGGCGAGTGGGACGTGATCATCGTCCACGACCCGCAGCCGGCCGGGATGCGGGCGGTCGCCGCCGAGCGCGCCCGCCGCTGGATCTGGCGCTGTCACATCGACCTCTCGACCCCCAATGAGGCGACGCTGGCGCGAATGCTGCCGCTGCTGCACGGCTACGACGCCAGCGTCTGGCACTTGGAGCAATACGTGCCGAACGGCCTCGACGGCGGCATCCGCAGGATCTGCCCGCCGGCGATCGACCCGCTCTCGCCGAAGAACATGGCGCTCTCTCCCGAGGACGCCGCTTACGTGTGCGAGCAGTTCGGCATCGACGTCGACCGGCCGCTGATCTGCCAGGTCTCCCGTTTCGATCCGTGGAAGGACCCGATCGGTGTCATCGACGCCTACCGGATGGTGACCGAGGAGGTGCCGGAGGTCCAGCTCGCTCTCGTCGGCTCGATGGCCACCGACGACCCGGAGGGCTGGGAGTTCTTCCAGCGCACCTTCCAGCACGCCGACGGCGACCCCGACATCAAGATCCTCAACAACCTCAACAACGTCGGCGCGATCGAGGTGAACGCCTTCCAGTCGCAGGCGGACATAGTGATCCAGAAGTCGATCCGCGAGGGATTCGGGCTCACGGTCACCGAGGCGCTGTGGAAGGTCCGGCCGGTGATCGCAGGCAACGTCGGCGGGATTCCGCTCCAGGTCACCGACGGCGTCTCCGGGTTCCTGGTGACGACCCCGGAGGAGACCGCCCAGCGGACGATCGAGGTGCTCAAGGACCCCGAGCTCGCCCGGCGCCTCGGGCGGGCGGGCAAGGAGC
>Ga0299914_10001465_pt1 | contig 15619 bp, 13 predicted proteins | sample RVTome_10_FD_201361 | JGI IMG/M metagenome (GOLD analysis project Ga0299914, IMG submission 201361) | Soil microbial communities from uranium-contaminated site in the Upper Colorado River Basin, Wyoming, United States - RVT153D57 (version 2) ...
ATGTCAGCGTGAGTCGGTGTACCCACACTTGTCACGGAGGCCGCGGTGTCGATCCCCGGACTGCCGCGTAGCATGGCTTACCGGACGCGAATCGGGGGCAGGACGACATGGCGGCAGGGAGCTCGTCCCGGGCTGGCGTGTCGGCCGAGGGGCTTCGTTTCTCCCTGCTCGGTGTGCCGGTGCACGTCCGCTGGACGCACTTCCTCCTTGTTGGGGTGTTGCTGTGGCCGCTGGTGCCGGTGCTGGTCTCGAGCACCGAGGCCCTCGTCCGTTTCGCCCCACTGTTCGTCTCGATCCCTGGTGCCGTACTCGTCCACGAGGCCGGCCACGCGGCGGCTGCCCGCGCGTTTGGGGGGCGGCCACGGATCGAACTGGTGTTGTTTGGAGGCGTGACCTTCCCGTCGCTGCCGTCGGAGACCGGTCCCGGACGACTCGCCATCGTTTCCTTCGCCGGTCCGGCAGCCGGGCTGGCCGTGGGTGGGCTGGTGTGGGCCGCGACGGGCGACGGACCGACCATCGCGGTGGTGTCGACCGCGAGCCTGTTCGTGTGGGCGTCGGTGTTCTGGGGTGTCCTCAATCTTGTCCCGGTCCCCGGTGTCGACGGCGGACACATCCTCGACTCGGTGTTCGAGCTGGCAATGGGCCCGCGCGGTGCTCGGATCGCCGCGGGCATCAAGGCAGGCGTAGGTGTCGCTGCGGTCGGGGCAGCGTGGATGTGGCTGGGCCCCTTGGCCGCCGTGTGGATCGTGATCATCCTCGGTCGGAACGGGGTTGACGAGGTCCGACGCGGATGGGATGCACCCCGGCGGGAGTCCCTGCTCGGGGCCGTGGAGGAGCTGCGCGACGGCCGGTCAGGAACCGCCGGTGCCGTGGCCCGCGAGGTGCTGGACGCCACGATCGACCCCGAGCTCCAACGGGTCGCCAGACAGGTGCTCATCGCGGCGGCGGCCGCCGAGAGGGACTGGGCGACGATCATCGAGGTCGCCGACGAGTCGTCGGCATGGGAGCGGCCGCACCGGTTCCGTGCGCTGACCGAAGCGGGCCGGCTCGCCGAGGCCGAGGTCGTGGCACGGTCGATGGAGGGCCGCGACGGGCAGGCGGCCCTCGCAGAGGTCCTCGTGCGCGCGGACCTCGGGCACCTGATCGAGATTCCCGACCGCGACGTCGCCCTGGCAATTGCCAGACATGCGCTCATGCTCGAGGCTGAGGGCCAAGTCGAGACCGGCCGAGGACTGGCCGCTGAACTGGCCGGTCGACCTGAGGTGTCGGCACTCCCACGTGCCCAGGCGCTCCTCCAGCTGGAGGAGACCGATGGTGCTTGGCACCTGGTGGAGATGCTGTCGCCCACCGACCGGTGGCTGGTCGAGGTCGAGGCGGCGGGACGGGCCGACGACCAGCAGGAGCTGAGCCGCCTGCTCGCCGTCAAACCGGAGCAGCCAGCCGCGTCGGAGGCACAACTGCGCCTGCACCTCGCAGGAGCGTGGGGCGCGGCCACCGAGGTGGGACGGCGTGCGTTGGCGTCCACGGACGGATCGGTAGCACGGTCGGTCGAGGTGGTCCCCGACGGTGGAGAGACGCCCGACCGAGGGCAGGAGCGCGACGAGGTCGCCTCGGCGATCGCGTACAACCTTGCCTGCTCGTTGGCCCGTGGCGGTCACCCCGACGAGGCCCTGGAAGTGCTGACCTCCACCTTCGGGGCCCGATGGCCGGACCGTGCGCTAACAGACCCTGACCTGGCATCGGTTCGCGACCCTGCCAGGTGAGGGACCCAGCGGCCCCAGTGCTCAGCGCGTGGCGGCGCGCGTCAACGAGGACAGAAGGGCAAGCGGGCCTGAGTGCGCCATCACGGACACCGCTCTGCGCTCCCTCGGACGGCCTGCGGTCGCGCGTATTCACGGTTCGCGAGGGCAACCCTGATGCAGCTGCAATGCGGTGCTTCGCATGATGTATCAGCGGATATCGGAGGTCGCGCGACGGCAGCCCGTTGGTGCGGCCTGCGGGCTGCGAGGACCGCATCCAGTCGTCGGGGTACGCCTTGGTTCGGGTCTCGGGTCGCGTGGCACACGTCTCCTGCCTTGGGTCCGAAGGCTCCTGCGCTGGGCGGCGCCCTCCCAGCTGCGCCTCTCGACGTGCCGGACAGGGAATGGCCAACGCGGCTCGGAGTAGCGGATGCTCCGTGCGTGTCGGGCTGCTCGTAGGCTGACCGCGTTTCGGGGAGGATGGTCCCGGTTCCATACGTCGGGAGGGATGGTTTGACGACAGTCTGTGATCTCGAACGGGTCTTCGGGGGGCTTGCTGATCGGCTGCCTCGTGACGATGACGAGGAGTTCACCCTGACTCCCGAGAGCGTGCCGGCAGTCACCGGCGAGCTCGCCGCCGATTCGGTGGGCCTCACCTGGTTCCTTCACCATTACAACGACATGCCTGTGGATCTGGTTGCGATGTACTGGGCCGCCGCGGTCGGAGTGAACGACCACGGTGCCGGACGGTTGCCGGCGGGCGATCGCGGTGCGGAGTGCCGCGTCGGCCAGGTGGGAGGTCATCCGGCGGTCGATGGCGTAGCCCACGATCTTGCGTGAGCAGACGTCCTTGACCGCGCAGATGTAGAGCTTGCCCTCGCCGGTGGGATGCTCGGAGATGTCGGTCAGCCAGATCTGATCGAGCCGGTCAGCGTGGAAGACACGGGCCCACGTGGTCGTCGTGGACCGGCGGACCCGGTGTCTTGCCGCTGCCGCGGCGCTTCCTGAGGATGCTCGAGGCGATCTTCTGCAGCGCACACAGCCGCTGCACCCGGTTCTCCGAAGCGGCGTGACCGGCGGCGGCGAGCTCGTCGGTGATGAACCGGTAGCCGAACTTTGGATCGTCGGCGTGGATGGCGATGATCGCGTCGATCAGGTGCGCGTCGTCCCAGTCCCGGTCCGAGACCGGGTTGGCGCGCCACTTGTAGAACCCCTGGGTCGAGAAGCCCAGCACCCGGCAGGTCACCTTGACGGGGATCCCGTCGTCGGCGAGGTCGAGGACCAGCGGGTAGGTCATTTTGGGCCCGCGTCCTTGGCGAATAGGCCGTGGCACGACGCAGGATCTCGACCTCCTGCTCCAAGATCCGGTTGCGGCGCTTCAAGGCGACCAGCTCCTCCTGCTCGCTGGTGGTCGTGCCCTCGATGACGCCGTCGTCGATGTCGGCCTGCTTGAGCCAACGCTGGACCGAGTGCTCCGAGATCCCGAAGTCCTCGGCGATCTGCGCGTGGGTCAGACCCGAGGTACGGGCCACAGCGACCACGTCACGCTTGAACTCGGGCGGGTAGCGCTTCGGCATGGGACATCCTTCCCGCGGGCCGTCGGCCCACGTTAGATGTCAACCAAAGCTGGGGCAGTCCCCTCCCCCGACTCTTGCTGGTGACGGTGCCGACTGTGGCGGTCGGGGCATGGCACTAGTTCTTCGCCTGAGTGCTTCTGGCCGACACCTTCACGGGTCGGCCCTCGGCGTCGACGGGCGTGCCAAGCTCCAGGGTCAGAGTCTGGATGCGTTCGCTGCCCATACCGGCCTCGCCACCGACCTCGGCGTTGACGAATGGCACTCGAAACCCCACCCGGCCCCTTCGGTCGCTGGTCACCACGGCCTTGATCTCCACCGTGACGCCGTCGATCGGCAGCTGCAGATCGGCCCCCGCCGCCATCTCGCGGGCTCGCGCCAGGTCGGCCCGAAGCGCCTCGAGGGCGTCAGCCAGCCCGACGCCCAAGCCCCCCGGTGTCTCGTTGCGGTCATCCGACCCGTCGCCCACGTCGGTCCTCCCCGTCGTCGCTCGCGATCCTAGGCCGGCGGCGGCCCCGATCGCCTATGGCGCGCGTAGGGTAGTACTGGGAGGCCCGGCCGGGGAGGCAGGTGGCATGGCGCAGGTACCGGTTCGTGAGCGGGTCGTCGAGGTGACCGCTCGGCTCGGCGACGGCACCTGGCAATACGGGTCGGGGATGCTGATCGGCGGTCGGACGCTGCTCACGGCCGCGCACGTCGTGGACGGCGCCGTAGCCGTGCAGGCCAAGCGTCCCGACAAGCAGCCGCTGACGGTGGCGTGGCCGGACGAGCGGGCGCTTGTCGGTCACGTCGACCAGTTCGACGTCGCACTGCTCGACGTCGAGGGCATCGACCCGCTCGAACCGGTGCAGATCGCCCGGATCGACCGTGACGTGCCGTCCGGCGAGGTCGTCGTCGAGCGGTGCTGGGCCGTCGGCTACCCCGTGTTCCAGGAGATCGTCGACCGCGACCGCCCGCCGGTACGCGAGACAGCGCACGTCCGAGGGGTTGTGTCGCCGCTGGCGGGGCTGGCGGAAGGACGGGTCCTGTCGTTCAGGGTCACCGCCACGCCGAAGGAGCTGCCCCCCGCCGACCAGCGGCTCGAGCAGTCGCCGTGGGAGGGCATGTCGGGAGCCGTGGTCTGTGCCGGTGACAGGGTGCTGGGCGTCGTGACGGAGCATGCACCGAGGCGTGGTGCCAGCGACATCAGCTTCACGCCCCTGGATCGGTTGCTCAGTCCCGCGGGGGCACCCGACGACGCCCGAACATGGCAGCAGCGGCTCGGGATGCTCGACCCGGACCGACTGCGGTTGCTACCACGACCGGACCGCGGCGCCGACGTCCGGATCGGACCCGGCCAGAGCTTGGTCGTCGGGGACTACGCAACGGTGTTTCAGACCTTCGTGAACAGTCCGTCGACGATGGCGACGTTCCTGCGTGTGCCGCAGTTCCGCTCGCTCGTGGACCGTCACACGCGATACTTCGTCGGCCGCGGCTTCGTCTTCGAACGCATCGACGAGATCCTCCACGGCACCGATCTCGACTCCGGCTACATCCTCATCCGCGGCGAGCCGGGGATCGGCAAGTCTGCGATCGCCGCGACGCTCGTGGCGCGTCACGGCTACCTGCACCACTTCAACATCGTCGGCGACAACATCCGCACGGCGCGGCAGTTCCTCGAGAACACGTGTGCGCAGCTCGTCCTCAGGTTCGGCCTCGACTACGCCACCCTCCCGCACCAGGCCGGCGAGGACTCCGGCTTCCTCATGCAGCTGCTCTCCGAGGCCGCCGCGATCGCACCACGACCGCTCGTCGTGGTCGTCGATGCGCTCGACGAGGTCGACGACACGGGGCTGCCAGCGGCCGCCAACCGCCTCTTCCTGCCCGCCACACTGCCGAGCGGCGTCTTCTTCATCGTCACCAGCCGCGAGGAGCACGACTACCGGCTGCACGTCGACGAGCTCGAGGAGATCTGGATCCGCGAGGACGACCCCGAGCACCGTGGCGACGTTATGACCTATGTCGAGACGTTCATCGGGAGCAACGACGAGGTGATGACTGCTCGCATCGAGGACTGGGGCCTGACCGCCGACGAGTTCGTGGAGGAGGTGACCAGCCTGTCGGAGGGGAACTTCATGTACCTGTTCCACGTGCTCAGGGACATCGCGCGCGGCCGACTCACGCGGCAGAGCATCGACAGCATCGATCAGCTTCCCCGCGGTCTCAAGAGCTACTACCTGCGCCACTGGCGAACCATGAAGGACGAGGACCCCGAGCGCTTCACCATGCACCAGCGGCCCGTCCTGTGCTTCCTCGCCGCGGGTGAGGAACCGGTCTCGCTCGACCAGCTGTGCGACTGGACCGGACTCGGCCCGGCCGAGGTCAAAGGCGTGCTCAGGCAGTGGCGGGAGTTCCTCAACGAGGTGGACGGGCGCTGGCGTCTGTACCACCGGAGCTTCGCCGACTTCCTCGACGAGCACGAGTCGCTGCCGTACTACCACGACCAGATCAGCCAGACGGCGCTGGACAAGGTTCCAGGCTTCTGACGCCGGGGCGACGATGACCGACGGGAGGCGTGCGACGGGCACCCGAGCACCGGCCGGGCCGTTCGCAGCCCTGACGGCGTACGAGCTGCGACACCTGCCGGTGCACCTAGCCGCGGCCGGCCGGGGCGACGACCTCCACCGGCTCCTGAGCATGGAGCGCGACACCGACGACGACGCCCGGCTCCGGCTCGACGGACGGTCGCCGAACGCGTGGTACTCCGCGCTCGAGGCGACCGGTGACCAGGGGTTGTACCTAGACCACCTGGCGATCGGACTGCGCCACGCGGCCGAGGACACCACCGCGGCCCTCGGGACCCCGTCGGCGGGCGAGCGGCTCGCCCGCGAGCTCGAGTACGCGTCGGGCATGGCATCGGTGCACACCGTGTCGGCGAACATCCCAGCCCGGTTGCTGGTCCTCATGCTCCGCGAGGGCCGGATCTCCCACGCCGAGGCGGTCTCCTACCTCCGACAGGTGCCGGACCCCCGGCGGCGCGCCGAGGGACTGACCGGCTTCCTCGCCCTGACCGATGACGAGGACACCCGCCTGGAGATGGCCGGTGAGGCACTCGCGGCGGTCTCGGAGATCGAGGACGAGTACTGGCGGGCGGCGGAGCTCGGGCAGCTGGTCGAACGCCTGCCGGACGAGCTGGTCCCGGAGGCGCGACGGATCGCACGAGGCTTCACCGACCCCTTCTACGAGGCGGTGGCGGACGCCGTGACCCGCGACGAGCTGAGCGACGACCTGCGGCGCCGCCTCGCCTCCTTGCAGTTCCAGACCGAGGTCACGACCGACGAGTACGACCTGACCAGGCCCGAACCCGGCTTCCGCCAGCAGTACATGGCCGAGTACCTCGAGCGAGCCGACCACGCGGTCGCCGCCCTGCGCGAGCCCCTGTCCGAGCAGGGTCCGCAGGCCCTCGACTCAGCGACGTGGCGTGCGGAGGGATACGCCGCACTCGCCGAACGGTCGGATCGCTTCCTCGGCCCCGCCGTCGAGTCGGCCGGCACGGTCGGGGACCGCGGCGCGCTCGTCTCGCTGCTGCGAGCGGCGGCGATCAGGTTGACGGCCGCCGGCGAGGCGGTCCGGGCCGAGCAGCTCGTGGACGACCTCGGGTGCAGTGCGCAGGAGCGGCTGACCGTCCGGTGCGAGCTGGCGGCACATGGTCTGGCCGACGTCGCACCGGACGAGCTGTCCCTGCTGGACCAGCCCTGGCGACGAAGGGAGGCCCTCCGTCGGCTCCTCCCCCGGTGGGACGCGCCGGCCCGGGCCACGGTCGTCGACGAGGTCCTCCGCGGGACGACGGGATCGACCCCGGAGTGGCTGGCGGTGGTCGCCCCACACCTCGGACCTCGGGAGTGGCGACGGGCGGTCGCGATCACGTCCGGGCTCGAGGACGACGACCGGGCCCACGCACTCGCCGCCCTGATCCCCGCCGGCGCGAGGTTGGGCCTCCCGGTGGGCGAGCTCCTGACTGGCGTGACCGACGAGTTCTGGCGCGCGAGGGTGCTGGATCGTCTCACCGTCGTTCTGATCGAGGAGGATCGCTGGCGCGAGGCCGTGGACCTGGCACGTCGCGCCCCCTTCGCACACCGCCGAGCCGCGCACCTCGCCGCCTGCGCGACCGCGGCGGGGCCCGCGCGAGGAGCAGCGGTGCATGCGGAGGCGCTGGCCGTCGTCGAGGGACTCGACGAACCGGTCGCGCGCTCGTCCGCGCTGGTCGCCGTGGCCGAGGTCAGCGATGGTGACACGGCGGCGCTGCTCGATCGAGCGACCGACGAAGCGCGCACCATCGTGGCGCGGGAGCGGATCCGGTCGGACACTCTCGCGGCGATCGCAGTGCGGTGGGCGGCGATCGGTCGGGCCGGCTCGGCGCTCCAGCTGACTGCGGAGATCCGGAGCGAGCGGTCGCGTGCGACGGCGCTGACGAGCGTCGTCCGGTGGGCCGACCGCGCACACCTCCAGGCCGCCGTGGCGCAGGCCCGCACACTGAGCGCACGCGGCGAGCGTGCACCCACGCTGGCCGCCGTGGCGGCCCGCGCGGCCGCCGTCGAGCCGGACCACGGCCGCCTGCACGACCACGTGCACGAGGCGGTGCAGGGCCTAGCCCGTGGCGGCCGCGAGCAGCTGCTGCCCGAGCTGGCCACGCTCCTGCCGGCCGTCGAGGCGCTGGGCGGACCGCACGCCGTGGCTGCAGCGGTCGAGGCCGCCGCGACGAGCTCACGGTGGTGGCCCTGACCCGGCGCCGACGAGCCGCCACACGACGAGCTCCTCAACGCGCCCGTCGAGGATGCGCTTGTCCCCGTCGGGCCAGGCCCCGATGTTGACCCCGTACGGCCACGCGACACCCTGCGCCGGTCCGTACGGCGTGTACTCGACGGCACAGCGGTCACCGTCGACGTACAGCGCGCAGGTGTCGACGCCGTCGTAGAAGAACGAGACGTGCATCCACCGCCCGACGGGGACGGCGCCCGGCGAGCTCTGCACGCCGCACCAGTCGAAGCCGTCGTACACGGTGCCGGCGATGCTCCCGTCGTTGTCGATGAACAGCGCGAAGGCGAGGTACCCCTCGACGATCGTGTGACGTCCGCGCACCGCGGACACCCAGATCCAGCACGACACCCGGATCCCGTCGAGCACGTCCCACGCGTCCGAGGGCCGCACGATGACCCGACTGCGTCGCCCGTCGAATCCCATCGCCCGGGATCCCGGGCTGCGCCCTCGCACGCTCGCGACGTCCCGCGCCACGACCTGCTGCCGCCGTGCCGATCGATCCTCGGGACCCCCGGCCCCGTGGACGAGGTGCAGGATCTGCTCGACGGTCCCGCCCCCCGTCATGTCAGCTTGAGCACCGGTCGGCGGAGCTCAAGCCACACCGCGAGGTTGAGGACCCACTCGAGGGTGTGTCGGACCGGGTCGAGTCCCGCCGGCGGACGCCGTGCCGCCCGGTACAGCCATGATCGATCGATCAGCTCGAACACGGCGTGGTCGGCGTCGGCTGCGAGGTCACTCGCCTGCCCCCCAAGTGCGGCCAGGTATCGGTGATCGCGCAGGGACGGGAAGGCGCTCTTCGCCCGGGCGCGCACCGACGCCGGGAGACGATCGGCGACCGCACGGCGCAGCAGACTCTTCTCCCGACCGTCGAAGGACTTGAGGGACCAGGGCAGGGCGTACACGTACTCCACGAGCCGATGATCGCAGTACGGCACGCGGACCTCCAGCCCGAGGGCCATGCTCAAGCGGTCCTTGCGGTCGAGGAGGACCCTGAGGTGGCGGGTCATGCTGAGATGGCTCATGACCCTGACCGCACGCTCGCTCTCGCTCTCGTCGTCACGCAGCTCCACCGCTGCGGCCGCTTTGGCGAACTCGTCGGCGAGGTGTCGCTCCAGGTCCACCATCGGGGCGACGTCGGGCGCGAGCGCCTCGCGCGGCAGGCCGTAGCTGTCGAACAGCGCGGTGATCCAAGGGAACCCGGCACCGCGCAGCACGGTCGGGTCATGGCACCAGTGATATCCGGCGAACAGCTCGTCGGCGCCCTCACCGGACAGCGTCACCAAGGAGTGCTCGCGTATCGATCGGAAGAGGAGGTAGAGCGACCGGTCCCGGTCCCCCGACCCCGGCGGCACGTCGTAGGCGTCGACGACCGCGCGTCGGAGCGCGGGGTCGGCCAGCTCCTCGGCGTGGAGGACGAGATCACGATGGTCGCAGTCGACGTGGGCCACGACGTCTCGGACGAACGGACCGTCCGGGTCGGCGCGCTCGGCATCGCTGACGAACGACTCGTCGTAGCCGACGAAGTCGACGGTGTACGTCTGCAGACGCTCCCCGCCACGACCCAGTCCCTCGGCGGCGATCGCGGTGAGCGCCCCCGAGTCCAGCCCGCCCGACAGCAGCACGCTCCGGGGCACGTCGGCGACGAGCTGTCGTTGGATGGTGTCGTCGAGGAGGTCGCCGACGACACCCACCGCCGTTCGCAGGCGCGGACGCGGGCCGGCGTCGGCGACCGCCTCGCCGAGATCCCAGTAGCCGTGGGTCGAGGTGCCCGACGGGCGCACGACGACCGTGCTCCCCGGCGGCACCTCGTGCATCCCCCGCCAGATGACACCCGGCACCGTCACGGCGTACGCCAGCATGCGGTGCAGCCCCTCGACGTCGACGACCGGCTCGCCGAGCGGATGAGCCAGGATCGCCTTCGGCTCCGAGGCGAACAGGACCCCGTCGCCGGTCGGTCGGTAGTACAAGGGCTTGATGCCGAGCCGATCGCGGACGAGCGTCAGCTCACGGGGCCTCGTGTCCCACACCGCGAAGGCGAACATGCCGTTCAGCCGGGTCGCCACGCCGGCGCCCCACTCCAGGAAGCCGCGGAGCACCACCTCCGTGTCGCTGCGTGTCGTGAAGGTGTGCCCGCGACGGCGGAGCTGGTCGCGCACCTCACGGTAGTTGTAGACCTCGCCGCTGTAAGTGAGCACGACGGTGTCGTCGTCGAGGTCCGCAAGCATCGGCTGCCGACCACCCTCGAGATCGATAACTGCGAGCCTCGTGTGCGCGAGCCCGGCGGGTCCACGCACCCACGAGCCCGAGTCGTCCGGGCCGCGACAGTCCAAGGTCCGGCCCATGGCGTCCACAAGCGCCCGGCTCGTCGTCAGGTCACGCGTGTAGGAGACCCAGCCGCTGATGCCGCACATGCCGCTCCCTATCTGCCCGCACTCACGTGGTCACCCGGGGGTCGAGCCCCGCCGTCGCCGCCCCTGCCCGACGATGAACCGGGGTCGATCGGCGGGTACGGGACGGGCCGCCGACGCGTGGCGGGCCATCCCGAGGCGCCGCGCGACGGGCCGCAGGTCCGCGAGACGGAGCCACGAGCGCTCGTCGACCCGCGACACGGTCCGGAGCCAGCGCCCGGCCCCGACCAGCCCTGCGGACCCGTACGCGGGTCGCGCGAGCCAGTCGTAGTTCTCCACCATGTACGTGCGCCCCTCGACCTGGTCGGAACGCGGCACCGGGCGACCTGCGAGGTCGAGGTACATCGCCCGGACGACGTCGAGACCACCGGCGTCGACGCCGAGCCGGAAGCTCGCGCACACCCGCGGGTTGGCATCGAGCAGTCGATAGGTCCCCGTACGCCGGTCGAGGCGCACGTCCAGCCCCACCGGGCCGACGTAGCCGACCGATGTCAGGAACCGCTCCGCAGCGTCACGGAGACGGGCGTCGACGGTGGCGACGCCGTAGGCGGTCTCCCCCGCGTACGGCGGCCACGAGCGGACCTTGCGGCCCGTGAACGCGACGACCGGCCGCGATCCAGCGTCGAGGTAGCCGTGGTAGAGCCAGTCCTCGCCCTCGATCGGTTCCTGGACGATCACCTCGAACGGGGCGGACCCGGGCTGGAGCACCGCCGCGAGCTCCGCGCGATCGCGCACGAGCAGCGTGCTGAAGGACCGGCTCCCGTCATCGTGCAGTCCGGGCTCCGCGCGCTTGAGGATCAGCGGAAGCGGGAGGCTGGCCACCTCCGCCGTCGTGAGCGGACACCGGAGCACGGTCTGCGTCGGCATGGACAACCCCGCCCGTTCGGCCTCACGGGCGAGGCTCTGCTTGTCGGCCAGGCGCGCGGCGAGTCCCGGCGCGCAGTCCGGGAGCACGAGGTCGGCAGGCAGCCGGGACCGGATCCGGTTGAGCAGCGTCGCCGCCCGGTCGTCGGTCGGCACGACGACGGTCGGTCGTCCCAGGCGGGACCGCATCTCCTCGAGCGCCCCGACGAGGTGCTTCTCAGTCGCGTTCGACGACCCCGTGGGCCAGACGAAGGCACCGGCGAGGTACGCCGAGGACGCCGCCGGGGCGCGGTCGTGCTCGACGACGGCGTAGGTGTCGACACCCATCGCACCGAGGCTCCGGATGACGGCCAGTCCACCGTGGTGCCCCGGGTACCGGCCGATCTTGAGGACGAGTGCGGCGGGGTCGTCCGCCCCGCCGAGGCTCATCGCCTCACCACGGTCGCACCACCGTCCAGCACGGCCTCGCCTCCAGCCCCGAGACGCTTCTCGAAGAGGGTGACGGGATACCCGGAGGGCCAGCTGTCGGGGCAGACGCCGACCTCGCGGTAGCCCGCAGCGCGGTAGTAGGCGCGGAGCCCCTCGTTGTGGTGGGCGCAGTCAAGCCGTGCCAGGAGGCGCCCGGTCTCCAGGATGCGTCGCTCGGCGGAGGCCAGGAGCCGACGACCGGTCCCAGGCGGCGCCACGTCTCGATCGACCATCAGCCGATGGACGTGGCCGGCGGGCTCACGCTGCACGCCCCAGGTCGGCGGGTCCTCCCACCAGAGCTCCCAGGCACCAGCGCACCGACCGGAGCCGGCCTCGACGGCAATCCACACCTCCCCGACCGTTGTGCGGCGTCGGAAGTGGGCCTCCGTCAGCTCACCGACCCGCCACTGCGCGATCCCCCTGGCCACCTGCCACCGGGCCGCCGCGTCGCGCATCGTGACGAGGACCCTCGGGTCGCCCCGCCTCACCGCGGGGCGAAGCGTGAGTCGGATCTGGTCGACGTCACGCATGACCGCCCTCCGGCCTCTCGGTCCCCATCCGGTCGAGGCCCGGCACGAGCCGGCGGCAGTTAGCCGCGTACACGAGGGCCTGGACGTCGGCCGGCAGGTCGAGGGCGCTGACCTGCCACCGGCCGGTCGGTGGCGGGTCCACGGCGCTGTAGTCGAAGGCCTCATCGGCCGTCTCGACGAACCGAAACAGCGTGTGGTAGTCCGCCTCGCCGGGCGGGATCCCGTCGCTGCCGAAGAGCACGCGATCGGGATGGCGGAGGACGAGCGCACGGGCGGCACGGGGCTGCCGGCCCAGCTCGGCGACGCGCGCGGCGATGTCGATGCTGAAGTTGGGATACAACACCAGCATGCGGTCCACCCACGCGAGGTCCTCGGGACGGCCACCGACGTGGACACCGATGAACGTGGTGCGGGGGTGCCTGGCCACGACGGCCTCCAGCGCGCCGAGCAGCTCGGACAGCGGCGGATGATCGCCCCCATGGTAGGACCACTCGGGATGGCGGACCAGCTCCTCGAGCCGCTCGTTGAACCGGTCCACGGGTTCGAAGAAGGCTGCCGGGTCCCCGGTGTGGATGGCGACCGGGATCCCTTGCTCGGCCGCGGTCTGCCACAGGCGGTCCAACCTTGGGTCGTTGGGCGACACGAGCCTGCCGCGACCGTCGCGGACCTCGAGGCCGAGGTCCTTCCAGACCTTCAGCCCGCGCGCACCGGCCGCCACGGACCGCCGGAGGTCGGCTGCAAGTCGGTCCTCGGCGTCGGCGTGGCGGAGGGCGACCCAGTCGACGTGGCAGAACGTCACGAACCGGCCGGGGCGGGCCGCGTCGTACCGAGCGAGGTTCGCCTCGAGCTCGTCACCCCACCGCCCGTCGAGGTTCACGATCGCCCGGACGTTGCAGGCGTCCATCGAGTCGACGAGGGCGCCGACGTCCGGAACGGCCCACTCACCCGCCGTGAGCCACCGCCCGAGATGGCCGTGTGCATCGATCACCGGGGTGGCCGCCCGCCGGACGAGCGTCGTCGGCACGTGCACCTGCGACCTCGGTCGGTACGCGGCGAGCGGGAGGTCCGTCGTCGGCGCACGGTTCAGGCTGTCCGGCGTCCACATCGCACTCACGACCCGACCGCCGCGTCGTAGACCCGGCTGACCTCGCGGCACATCCGGGACGCGGACGACGGTCCCTCCCCTCGACGCGCGAGGGCCTCCTGCATGCCCGCCCGCACGCCCGCGTCGGCCAAGACCGTCGTCGCTGCCGCGGCGAGTGCGATCGGCTCCCGCCGCGGCACGAGGAGGCCGTCGATGCCGTCACGGACCAGGGCCGGGACGCCCCCGACGGCGGTGGCGACCACCGGGACACCAGCGCTCATCGCCTCGACGACGGCCAGTGGCGTCCCCTCGACGTCCGAGGTGTGGAGCAACAGGTCCAGCGATCGGTAGACGGGCAGCACGTCGTCGACATGGCCCAGGAACCGCACGTGCCGAGCCAGACCGTGCGTCCTGGCAAGTCTGGTCAGTCGGCGTCGGTCCGGCCCGTCGCCGACCACGAGCAGCTGCGCGCGCGGGAAACGATGGACCAGGTCGGCCCCTGCCGCCAGGAACACGTCGTGCCGCTTCTCCGGGGCCAACCGGCCGACGATCCCGATCACCGGGTCCGCGTCGTGGACGCCCAGCAGGGCCCGTGCGTAGGCGCGATCGTCCGGTGTCACGGGACCTAACGACGGGGCACCGTTGAGGACGACGTGCGTCGCGTGCTGCGACACGCGGCCTAGGCCGAACGCCAAGTGTTGACTGCACACGATCACCTGATCCACCCGCCGACACAGCGCTCGCTCGAGCAACGCCCGGGCACTGCGTTGCGGCCTCGTGCCGCCGGCACCGTGCGCGGTGTAGACCGTGCCCAGCCCTCGCCGCGGGTGCAGAACGCCCGCGACCGCCAGCGCCCGCAGCCCGTGTGCGTGTAGAAGACTCCTGCCACCGGCACCCGCCAGCACTTGTCGCGTTGCTCCTAGGGCGGCCAGGCACTGGGTTCCTCGACTGCCCGACTCGACCGCCCTGTAGTCGGTGATCCGCCTCGAGAGCCGACCGTGCATCGCCGGTGGACCGACACCGACGACGACGATCCTCGCGGCCAGCTGTCGGCCCTGCTCGGCGGCGAGGTGGGCCGCCACAACTTCGCGACCGTCCGGGAACTGCCCGCCGAACACGACGTGAACGACCAGCGACACCGGAGGACAGCCGCTGGTTCGCATGGCTCGCCATGACGTCGGGACGCATCGGGGGAGGACATTGCACACGCCGAGGCACGAGAGCCGTCGGCCCGCCCGCCACACCGCACGTGGGTGAGCGCCAAGGCCGCATCCACCGTCCCACCGGTGAACCGGTCCGTGTTGTCCGGAGGCTCTGGTGTGCCCCGGGTTCCGTGGAGTCGAGCCACTGGATTCTCATGCTGCGGTGGTGGGTTGCTGACGCGCTTCGAACTCGACGGGGGTGAGCATGCCGAGCGCCGAGTGACGGCGCTGGCGGTTGTGGAAGATCTCGAGGTGCTCGAAGATCGCGTTGGCGCCCTCGACGCGGGTCCTCCAACGCTTACGGTCGAGCAGCTCGACCTGCATCCGTGACCAGAACGACTCGATGACCGTGTTGTCGAAGCAGTCGCCGATGGATCCCATCGAGGGCACCAGCCCAGAGTCGAGAGCGCGGCGGGTGAAGGCCCAGGATGTGACCTGTCAACCCCGAACGTTGCGGTTGCTCGGCCTGCTGCTGCTCTCACGTGTCCTCCATCCGACCGATGAGGATCTCATGCTGCGTGTGACGGCAACGAAGTCGGAAATCCGCGAGGTCGTTCTCGACTGCTCGGATGTCCACCACGGCACTGTTGCTTTCTACCGGTCCCGCGTGGTCGAGTTCACCTACATCTCGCAGTTCATCCATCAATACCAGAGACCGCGGTACCCACTAGCGGCTTCGACCTCAGAAGAGTGTCCGGCGTTCGTGCTGACTAAAGGTGAGTTCGGGCCCGATACCCGTGAAGAGCTCCTCACGCGCGACCGGCTGCGCATCTCCGGGCGCGAATCATCGCTGCTGGATCTTGCCGCCGTGTTTCTCGACGCTGGCCTGCCTGACAGCTCAGCGACGGAGTTCCATCTGGAGACCGCCGGCTTCGGCGGAGCCCAACACGATGGTGCCGAACTGGCGATCTGGCTACCGGGCAGTGACTGGTGGGAACCCGACATGCCTTGCT
>Ga0299914_10001466_pt1 | contig 15613 bp, 13 predicted proteins | sample RVTome_10_FD_201361 | JGI IMG/M metagenome (GOLD analysis project Ga0299914, IMG submission 201361) | Soil microbial communities from uranium-contaminated site in the Upper Colorado River Basin, Wyoming, United States - RVT153D57 (version 2) ...
GGCACGTGCCGCTCACGGGCCCCGGCGGGAGCCTGGAGGTGCTCGCCGGGCTGGAGCGCCCGCGCACCGCGCTCGTCCACATCAACAACACGAACCCGATCCTGCTCGAGGACTCTCCCGAACGCGAGGAGGTCGCCCGGGCCGGCGTCGAGGTCGCCTACGATGGCCTCGAGGTCGAGCTGTGACGGACTTCGTCGCCCGCCTGCGCGCGCAGGGCGCGCGCTACCACAACCTACACCCGTTCCACCGGCGCATGGACGCGGGCGAGCTCACGCGCGAGGAGCTGCAGCGCTGGGTCGCGAACCGCTTCTACTACCAGCGGTGCATCCCGCTCAAGGACGCCGCGATCCTGGCGAACTGCCCCGAGGTCGAGGTCCGGCGCGCGTGGGTCCAGCGCATCGTCGACCACGACGGCACCGCCGAGGGGACGGGCGGGACCGAGTCGTGGCTGCGGCTCGGCGAGGCGCTGGGCGTGACGAGCGACGAGCTGTTGTCGGAGCGGGGGGTCCTGCCCGGCGTGCGCTACGCGGTCGACGCGTACGTGAACTTCGCGCGCACCAGGCCCTGGATCGAGGCGGTCGCGTCGTCGCTGACCGAGCTGTTCGGGCCGGGTGCCATGCGTGCGAGGCTCGAGGCGTTCGAGCGTCACTACGCGTGGATCGACCCTGCGGGGCTCGAGTACTTCCGCACCCGGCTCGTCCAGGCGCCGCGTGACGCGCAGTACGCGCTCGACCTCACCGTCGAGCGCTGCACGACGCTGGAGCAGCAGGACGCCGCCGTCGCGGCACTCCGCTTCAAGACCGAGGTGCTGTGGGCGCAGCTCGACGCCATCGAGCACGGGGACACGCAGCCGTGACGCGGCCCCGCCTGGTCACCGGCGCGCGGCTGCGGTACGACGACGTGCGGGAGGAGCACGTGCTGCTGATCCCCGAAGGGGCCGTGCGCCTCAACCCCACCGCCGCGGAGGTCCTCGAGCTGTGCGACGGCGAGCGCTCGCTCGACGACATCGTCGGCGCGCTGTCGGCGCGCTACGAGGGCGCCGACCTCCGCGACGACGTGGTGGAGCTCGTCGACGCGCTGGCGCAGAGAGGACTCGTCGTCGATGGATAGGCCCTCGACGCTGATCGCGGAGCTCTCCTACCAGTGTCCGCTGCACTGCCCGTACTGCTCGAACCCGCTCGCCATCGGGCACGAGCGGTACCGCGAGGAGCTCGAGACCGAGCACTGGATCCGCGCCTTCGGGGAGGCGCGCCGGCTCGGGGTGCTCCAGCTCGCGCTGACGGGCGGCGAGCCGATGCTGCGCCGCGATCTCGTCGAGCTGTGCGCGGGCGCGCGCGACGCCGGCCTGTACTCGTCGCTCATCACCGCCGGGACGCTCTTCACGCGCGACCGGGCGGAGGCGCTGAAGTCGGCCGGGCTCGACCACGTGCAGATCTCGATCCAGAGCCCGGACCCCGACGACAACGACCGCATCGCCGGCAACCGGTCGTTCGAGAAGAAGATCGCGGCCGCGCGCCACGCCAGGGAGCTCGACTTCCCGCTCACGATCAACTGCGTCCTGCACCGCCACAACCTCGATCGCATCGAGGCGCTGCTCGATCTCACGCTCGATCTCGGAGCACAGCGGCTCGAGCTCGCCAACACGCAGTACTACGGGTGGGCGGTCCCGAACCAGGACGCGCTCATGCCGTCATGGGACCAGCTCCGGCGCGCGGAGGAGGCGGTCCAGCGGTTCCGCGAGCGCGTCGGCCCCAGGGTCCAGGTCCTCTGGGTGCTCCCCGACTTCTACGAGGAGCTTCCGAAGCCGTGCATGGGCGGCTGGGGCCGGACGGCGATGGTGGTGGCTCCGAACGGCGACGTGTTGCCCTGCCAGGCTGCGGCGACGATTCCCGGGCTCGAGTTCGCCAACGTCCGCCACCATCCGCTGGAGTGGATCTGGAACGAGTCCGACGCGTTCGCGCGCTTCCGCGGCACGGACTGGATGCAGGAGCCGTGCCGGACGTGCCCGCTCGGACGCCAGGAGGAGGATTGGGGCGGCTGCCGCTGCCAGGCGCTTCGGCTGACGGGCGACGCGGCGGCCGCGGATCCCGTGTGCCGGTTCTCGCCGCATCACGACCGCGTCGTCGCGGCGCGGGAGCCGGCGCGGACCGACCGGTTCGTCTACCGCGCGATTACGCGGCCGGTCCGGTCAGATGCCTAGCGCCCGCCGCACGGCCGGGATGTTGCGGCGGGACACCGGCACGGCCTCGCGCAACGCGCCGTCCATGATCAGCGACACCTCGCCCCTCGACCCGCGGTCAACCGCGCGCACGCAAGAGAGGTTGACGAGGAACCGCCGGTGGACGCGCAGGAAGTCGCCTCCGGCGAGCTCTTCCTCGAGCTTGTCGATGCCGCGAACCGCGGCCTGGAGGCGGCCCTCCTCGGTGACGAGCCAGACGTCGTTGCCGTCCGCCTCCGCGTAGCGGACCTCGGGCCGGTGCAGCAGGACCATGCGGTCGCCGCTCACGCCCACGATGCGCCGCGCGGGGGTGAGCCCGGGCTCGGGTCGCTCGTGCTCGATCGAGTCGCCGGTCTCGGATCCGAAGACGGCGAGCGTCCCGACCGGGTGGTCGGCCAGGAAGACCGGGCGCAGGGTGATCCTGCACGGCTCGTTGCTGAGCTCGTTCACGATCTGCGTCGAGCCGACCCAGCCATGGTCGATACGAGCCTGCTTGATGGCGTAACGGGCGAGGCGACCGAGGTTCAGGCTCGGTTGCCAGCGGACCGCGGGGTCGAGGGCCGGCACGCGCGCGGGGACGCCGAGGAAGAGACTTGCCTCGTCGTCGGCGATCACGACCTTGCCGCCGGCGTCCAGGGCGGCGAGCGACTGTCCGGACCTCGCGTGCGTCTTGGCGAACGCCGCGGCCAGCTCGGCGCCGCTGTCGTGGGCGCGCTGACGCAGGATCCCGCGCGCCCCGCCGACTGCCTTGGACAGCCACCCGGCGGCTTGAGGCGGAAGGTTGGCGCGCCAGGCCGAGACGTCGAGGACCGCGACGGGATCGTGAGTCACGGGGTCGCGAACTGCCACGCCGGCGCAGACCCACTCGTGGAAGCCCGTGCACCAATGCTCGGGCCCGCTGATCAGGACCGGGCCGGGTGCCTCGAGCGCGGTGCCCATCCCGTTCGTGCCCGTCGCCCATTCCGACCAGCACGACCACGGCGCCATGTTGCTGTCCCGCGCGCGGTACAGCGTCTCCTTGTCGCCCTGGACGGTGAGAACCCGAGCCGCCCCGTCGGTGACGGTGACGACGCCGCCGACGCTCTCGACCTCTGTGGCGATCGACGTCGCCGCGCCGCCGAGCTGGGCGAACACGATCTCCTGCTCGAGCGTGTGCTCGGCCGAGGACTCGTCCTGCGCGGACGCGGGCGGCGCGATGCTCAGGCCCGGGTCGACGTGGTACTGCTCGCGGCAGCGGTACCAGGACGTGGCCACCTCGGGTCGGACCCCGCGGACGCGGTCGTCCCCGGCGAGGAACCGCTCACGCGCCGCCGTCACTGCGTGGTAGCGCTCCGCGTCTGTCATGAGATGACGCTTTGTCGTCTGGCTCATGCGGCAGACCGCCGCGCCGCGGCCGGGTCCGACGTCGTCCAGAGCCGCCCGATCGCCCCTTCAAACCGCGTCCAGCCGTGCCGGTCAGCCGCCACGGACAGATCGTACCCGGGCATCGACCGATGCAGGCACCCGTGTGATCGCTCGCGGGCGGGGAGCGCCGTGCGTCCGCCGCCATCACCACGGGTGCCACGAGCAGGCTCCGGCTCGCTCCGCCGGGCCCCGCCCGGTTGCCAGTGGATTCACAATGCAGTGATCGGGCGCTTCCGAACCGTGTGCGGCTCGACCGGGTCCGGGTCGCGAAGGTCCGCCGGCGTCTCGACGAGGCGAATCGAACCTGAGGAGGCAGCATGGACGAAGAGACGCTCAACATGTCGGTGCGGAGGTTCCTCAAGAAGCTCGGCGTGACCGCGCAGCGGGAGATCGAGCTCGCGGTGCACAAGCAGATCGAGGCAGGCGCGTTGCGTGGCGACGAGACGCTCGAGGCAACGGCGACGGTCACGGTGCCCGGCCTGTCGCACGACGTGGTCGTAACCGGAACGATCGCGCTCTCATGAGCGCCGTCCACCGCGGACGCCACGACGTCGGCGGGTGTTCCGGAGTGCGCGCGCTCGGGTCTGGACGAGCGGCTCCCGTCGAGGGCCTGGTCCGGGAGAACCGGGTGGAGGTACGAGTCCTCGTCGACGCAGCTTCCGAGGCGCGGTCCTACACTCAGACCCGTCATTAGAAAGGGTTCAGCAGTCATGAGCGCCGCGATCGCGGCGCTCGTCCTTTTGGCGCCCGGTGTGGCGCAGGGCATGACCGAGATCGGCGCCGTCGAGGAGCCGGTTCCCGTTCGCGTGTTCCCGATCGCCGGTCCGCACGACCTCGGACGCAGCCCCACGAACGGCTTCGGCGGTGGGCGCGGGCACAGCGGGCAGGACATGTTCGCGGCGTGCGGGACGCCGGTCGTCGCCTCGCAAGGCGGGAAGGTCCGCAAGGCCGGCTACCACCCCGTCGGCGGCAACTTCGTCGTGCTCACCGAGAAAGAGACGGGCCTCGACGCGGTCTACATGCACCTCGCGAACCCGCCGCGCCTGCGCGCACGCGCGACAGTGGAGACCGACGAGCGGATCGGATCCGTGGGCGACACCGGCAACGCTTCGGGTTGCCACCTGCACTTCGAGCTCTGGTCGGCGCCAGGCTGGTACGCCGGCGGCGAGCCGTTCGATCCGCTGCCGCGGCTTCAGAGATGGGACGCCCGGCCGCAGGCCTAGGCACCCCGTCCCCCGCCGCTCCAACCCGCCGTCGCCGCTCGCAGGCGCCTCGGACGCGCATGGCAATCCCGGCCCAGTCGGGGAGCCCCCCTGCGCTTCAGGGCAGCCGGCCGCTCGTCCGGCGCCGGACAGAGGTCCAGTCCACGCCGAGCGCCCCGGAGTAGCATTCGCCGCGAGGGAACCCTTGCGCAGTCCCTGGGTCGCAGTGGATCTCGCCGCGGACACCGTGGCGCAGGCTCGACTTCTGCGTCGCGCGCACGAGGTCGTGCTCGGCGGGTGCGGCATGCCGCCGGTCCTACGCGACGTGATCGTCCGCTCGTGGGAGCGCTGCACCAGCGCCGGAGTCGACCCCGACCGCCCTGCCCCGATGCTGCTCGACGCCGAGCAGGCGGCGGCACGCTTCGCCGAGCACCCGCTGTCGGCGGTCACGCCAACTGTCCGCGGGCTGCTCGATTCGGTCTCGGTGGAGGCGCGGCACCTCGTCGCCATCGCGGACGCGGACGGGGTGTTGCTGTGGAGCGAGGGGCACCCGCGGATGATCGAGGCCGCGCGGGCCCCGCACTTCATGCCCGGCGCGCTGTGCAGCGAGGCGGGGGTAGGGACGAACGCGATCGGCACGGTGATCGCGCTCGACCACCCGCTGCAGGTGTTCTCGGCCGAGCACTTCAACCGGCTGCTGCACGGCTGGACGTGCGCGGCGGCGCCGGTGCACGATCCGGTGTCGGGCGCGATCCTCGGCGTGGTCGACGTGTCGGGCTCGTTCCGTACTGCGCACCCGCACACCCTCGCACTGGTGAGTGCCGTCGCGCTGGCGGCGGAGCTGCAGCTGGCGCGCGAGCGCCGCAGCCGAGATGCCGAGCTCGTGGCGCGGTACCTCGACCGGCTGCCGGCGGCCGGTCGGCGCCCGAGCGCGCTTGTCGCGGGTGATGGCCGCGTGCTCGCCGCGACCCCGCGCGGCTGGCTCGGCTCGTGGGTCGAGCTCGACGTCGGCGAGGCCCGGACCATCCTCTCCGACGGCACACCGGCCCTGGTCGAGCCGGCAGCGGACGGCGCCCGGATCGTCTGGGCGATGCATGCGCGGGAGCGCTGCGCGCCACGCCATGTGCTGGTCATCCACGCGCTTGCCGCCGCCCGCCCCGCGCTCCGGCTCGCCGGTCGCCCGCTCCGGCTGAGCGAGCGGCAGGCCGAGCTGCTTACCGTGCTCGCCCTGCACCCCGCGGGGCTCTCGGCGCGGGCGCTCGCGCGCTGCCTCTACGGCGGGGCGGCGAACCCGGTGACCGTGCGCGCCGAGGTCGCGCGCGTGCGGCGGGTCGTGGGCGACCTCGTGGATGCCCAGCCCTATCGGCTGACCGCGGAGGTCCGGGCCGACTTCCTCGACGTCGAGCGGCTGCTCGAGCGCGGGCGCGTCCCGGCCGCGCTCGACCGCTACGCCGGACCGCTCCTGCCGCGCTCGCGCGCTCCCTGCATCGTGACGCGCCGCGAGGCACTCGACGCGGCCGTGTCCCGGGCCCGCGTTGCAACCCCCGGCAACCCCCGCGGATCCGCGGGAAACCGGCCCGCGCGCTGTAATCGTTCAGCTGGTCCGCCAATGCCCCCGACCTGAGGAGGAGCAGCCGAGCGATGGCCATCGACTTCACCCTGTCCAACGAGCAGCGCGAGCTGCAGGCGAATGCGCGCGAGTTCGCCGAGAATGTTCTCGGGCCGGTCGTCCGGGCGGCCGACGAGGAGCCGGATCCGCTGCGGGCGTTCCAGATGACGAAGGACGCTTACGTCGCCGCCTACAAGGCCGGGATCGCGTTTTGCATGCTGCCCGAGGAGTACGGCGGCGGCGGCTTGAGCAACGTCGATCTGATCATTGCGGCCGAGGAGATCTGCGCGGTGGATCCGGGCTTCGCCTGCACCGTCCTGGTCAATGGGCTCGGCCTGTTGCCGGTCTGGTACTACGGCAGCGAAGAGCAGAAGGACCGCTTCCTGCGTGCCGCGACCTCGGACGCGAGCGGCGAGTACATCGTCGGCTACGCGGCCAGCGAGCCTGCCGGATCGCCGGGCGGCACCGCGAACTTCGATGCGCCCCTCCCGGCGCCCGTGGGCATCGGCGTGACCGCCACGCTCGACGGCGACGAGTACGTCCTCAACGGCCGCAAGTACTGGCCGTGCAACGTGGCCGGCTGGGACGGCCAGGGCGCCAACGCGAGCATCGTCGTCGTCCGCACCGACCCGAGCAAGGGCGGGACCGAGGGTCTGTCCGCGATCATGATCGAGCGTGCGATGCCGGGCATCACCTACAACCTGATCTCGAAGGTCGGCCACCGGCTAACGCCGAACGCCGAGATCATCTTCGACAACGCGCGCGTGCCGGCCGCGAACCTGATCGAGGGCACGCGCGGCAACGGCGATCTACTGATCAACCGCAACTTCGCCTGGTCGGGGCCCGTGGCGGGCATCGCTGCCGTCGGCGTCGCGCGCAGCGCCTACGAGGCGGCGCTTGACTGGGCGAAGACCTACACGGCCGGCGGCCCAAAGCCCATCATCCTCTACCAGTACCCGGGCTACGTGCTCGGCGACGTCGCCGCCCGGATCGAGATGTGCCGCTACTTCTGCTGGAAGACGGCGCACTACCTCGATCAGCACGACTATCACGGCGAGATGGTCGGCGCCATGTGCAAGATCCAATGCACAGAACTGATGTTCGACGCGGTCTACAAGTGCATGCAGGTCGTCGGCGTCAATAGCGTCGACCGGAAGCATCCGTTCGAGAAGCTCCTGCGCGAGGCGACGATCCTGCCGCTCTACGACGCCGGCAACTTCGGCATGCAGCGGCGCCGCGTCCACGGCGTGATGTGCGACGCGACGTTCAACCCACGCGCAGTGATGGACGACCTGCCGCAGGACTACACCAAGACGATGGAGGTCACCGACACGATCCCCGGCCCGCGCGAGATGGTCGGTGTTATGTAGCGGCTGAGCGTAGAGGCCGCCGGGCGCTGTTCGTCGGCGGCCAGCTCGTGCAGCCGGGATCACGGCGACGACGAGCGCGGCGGACGTCGCGACGCCCTGCGCGCATCGCCGGCACGTGCAGCCAGCGCACGGCGAGCCAGCCTCCGCTGCTCATCGAGCGGTGCCCGTGCGAGCGAGCACGAGCAGGCACGCGACCGCGACGAGCGCCATGAGGATGAAACCGAGCGCGTAGCCGCCGGTCGCGGACTTGACGACGCCCATGACCAGTGGCGGGAAGAAGCCTCCGAGCCCGCCGGCGGCGCCGACGACGCCGGTGACGGAGCCGACGCGATCGGGGAACCACTCGGGCACGAGCTTGAACACGGCGCCGGTGCCGAGGCCCAGGGCGAGGGCCATGGTCAGGCACGCGATCGTCAGCGGCACCATCGACTCGTAGGACGCGGCGAGCACGAGGGCGAGCACGGCGACGGCGCTGAACGAGACCACCAGGACGCGCGCCGCGCCGACGCGGTCGGACAGCCAGCCGCCTGTGGGGCGGCCGACGACGGCCAGCAGCGCGAAGCCGGCGGCTCGCGCGCCCGCGTCGGCCTTGGTGAGGTCGTGCACGCCGGTGAGCAGCTTGGGCAGGTAGAGGAACATGGCGACGAAGCCGCCGAAGGCGAGGAAGTAGAACAGCGTGAGCGCCCATGCGCGGCCGCTCGTGCGGAACACGGACAGCGAGGCGAGCATCCCGGCCGGCCGGCCCGCCTGCGCTGCCGCCGGGGGGTCGCGGGCGAGGAGCCAGAAGACGGCGCCCACCACGACCATCAGGCCGGTGGCCACCCAGAACGGCGCCGCCAGCCCCCATTCGTCGGCGATGGTCGGCGCCGTGAGCCCGGCGAGCACGGTGCCGCCCATGCCCATGCCGTAGACGCCGAGCGCGAACCCGCGGCGCTCGGGCGGGTACCAGCCGTTGACGAACGGGATGCCGACGGCGAACGACGCGCCCGTGAACCCGAGCAGGAACCCGAGGACGATGATCGCCGCCAGCGAGTCGTGCCAGACCGCGAGCGCGATCAGCGGCAGCAGCGTGTACGCCATCAGCGCGCTGAAGACGCGCCGGCCCCCGTGGCGATCGGTCAGCCACCCGAGCGGGATCCGCATCAGCGAGCCCAGCAGCACCGGGACCGCCACCATGATCGACGTCTCGACGTCCGAGAGGCCGAGCTCGTCCTGGAGATCGGGGGCGAGCGGGCCGATCAGGCTCCAGGCGAAGAAGCAGACCGTGAACGCCAGCGTGGCGAGCGCCAGCTCGATCCCCGGGCGTGCTCTGCCGTTCATCGTGGCCGGCCGGAGCCGGCGGCGTAGCGCCGGCGGTACAGGATGTAGGGACGCCCCAGGTACTGCAGCGGGATGCTCCACGCGTGCACCAGCCGGCTGAAGGGGAACAGCGCCCAGAACGCCCACGCGACGATCGCGTGCAGCTGGTAGACGGTGTTGGCGCCCTGGACGGCCTCGACGTCGGGCTGCAGGATGAACAGCGAGCGCCACCACTCGGAGACCGTCTCGCGGTAGTCGTACGGCGATGCGGTGATCAGGTTGTGCGCGAACGTCATCCAGCAGCCCATCCCGATCAGCACGACCAGCAGGAAGTAGACGAGCAGGTCGGTCCGCGAGGTCGTGCGGCGGACGCGGACGTTCGTGATCCGCCGGTAGACGAGCCCGACGAAGCCGATGACGCAGACCGCGCCCGCCACGGCGCCGGCGATCGCCGAGAACCAGCGGTACGTGCCCTCGGACATGCCGATGGCCTCGGTGAACGACTTCGGGATCATCAGGCCGATGACATGGCCGCCGACGGCCGCGAGCGCGCCGTAGTGGAAGGCCGGACCCGCCCACCCGAGGATCTTCTGCTCGAACAGCTGGGTCGACCCGCTCGTCCAGCCGAACTGGTCGGCGCGGTAGCGCCACCAGGTGCCGACGACGAACGTCGTCACCGCGGCGTACGGCAGGATGATCCAGAGCAGGATCTCGCCGGCGCTCACGCCCGTGCCCCCGTCGGCATCGCCTCGGGCGGCCCGTAGGGCTCCAGGCCGACCGCCTCGTCGGGTGGGCCTTCGCGCGCCAGCCGTGCGACCTCGCCGCGCTCGGTCACGGTGAGCGCGGGAAGCCCGGCCGCGATCGCGTCGAGCACGTGCGCGTACGGGCTCTGGAGGTCGTGCAGCGAGAGCCGCAGCAGCTCGATCGCCGGGCGGTGCTCGGCGAGCAGCGCCTCGCCCTGCGCCGGCGCGGCGAGCGCCGCGAACGCCAGCATCACCGTCAGGTGGTCGGGCAGCTCGGACGACTCCATCGGCAGCCCCGCGGCGCGGTAGAGCTTCTTCAGCCGCAGCAGCGCCATCCCGCGCTCGCGGGTGTCACCGTGCGCGTAGTAGGTGAGATGCAGGCTCGCGCGGCGGCGCAGGTCGAACGTCTCCACGTAGCGCGCCGCCAACGTCGTCTGATCGCCCGTCCAGCCGGCCAGGAACCGCTCCAGCGCCGCGCGCACCGGCCCCTCCGGCAGTACGGACACCTCGCCGGCGATCTCCTCTCGCGCGCCGGCCACGCGCGCGTCGGGATAGCGCAGCAGGTAGGACAGCAGCGCCCACGGCATCGGCGGCGGATCGGCGCGGCGGCGTCTCATGCTCCACGGCGCTCGTCGCGCTTGAGGATGTCGATCAGGTGGAAGCGCTCGCCGTCGTAGGGCACCACCGGCGAGGATGTGTCCGGCCGCGGGTCGACGGCCCCGCAGTTCCCCGGGCCGCCCTCGAAGTCCAGGCCACAGCCGCCCTGCTCCTGCATCAGCCGCTCGCCGAGCTCCGCGTGGGCCTGCGGGATCACGTAGCGGTCCTCGTAGTCGGCGATCGCGAGCAGCCGGTACATGCGCTCGAGCTCAGGGCCGGTCAGCCCGACGCGGCCGGGAAGCTGGTCGTCGACCTCGCCGAGCACCTCGCGCTTGCGCATGTACGAGCGCATCGCGGCGAGACGGTGCAGGACCGCGCGCACGACCTCGACGTCGCCCGCGGCGAGCAGGTGGGCGATGTACTCGAGCGGGATCCGCAGGTTGTCGATCGCGCCGAAGACGTCGTCGGGGTCTGCCTCGTAGCCGTCGGTCTCCAGCGTCGAGACCACCGGCGACAGCGGCGGCACGTACCAGACCATCGGCAGCGTGCGGAACTCGGGATGCAGCGGCAGCGCGACGCCCCAGCGCATCGCCAGGTCGTAGATCGGCGAGCGCCGCGCCGCGTCGATCCAGTCGCGCGGGACGCCGTCGCTCAGCGCCGCCGCCTGCACGTCGGGGTCCTCGGGGTCGAGGAACACGTCGCGCTGCGCGGCGAGCAGGTCGCGTTCGTCGGGCACCGAGGCGGCCGCCCGCACGCGGTCGGCGTCGTAGAGCACCAGGCCGAGGTAGCGGATGCGCCCGACGCAGGTCTCCGAGCAGATCGTCGGCTGGCCGATCTCGATCCGCGGATAGCAGAGCGTGCACTTCTCGGCCTTGCCGGTGCGGTGGTTGAAGTAGACCTTCTTGTACGGGCAGCCCGAGACGCAGTAGCGCCACCCGCGGCAGCGCTCCTGGTCGACGAGCACGATGCCGTCCTCCTCGCGCTTGTACATCGCGCCCGAGGGGCAGCTCGCCACGCAGGACGGGTTGAGGCAGTGCTCGCAGATGCGCGGCAGGAAGAACATGAACGCCTGCTCGTAGGTCAGGCGCACCTCCTCCTCCATGGCCTGGAGGTGGGGGTCCTTGGGCGCATGCTCCGGGCCGCCGGCCAGCCCTTCGTCCCAGTTGGGACCCCACCTGACGTCCATCGGCCTGCCGGTGAGCTGGGAGTGTGGGCGCGCGACGGGGTCGCGATCGCCGAGCGGCGCGTCGACGAGCGTCTGGTAGTCGTAGGTGAACGGCTCGTAGTAGTCGTCGATCGCGGGCAGATCCGGGTTGGAGAAGATCGTCAGGAGCTTCTTGACCCGGCCGCCCGCCTTCAGCCGCAACCGGCCTCTACGGTCGAGCTCCCAGCCGCCGTTCCAGCGCGCCTGGTCGGCCCACTGGCGCGGATACCCCTGGCCCGGCGCGGTCTCGACGTTGTTGAACCACACGTACTCGGTGCCGGGCCGGTTGGTCCACACCTGCTTGCAGGTGACCGAGCAGGTGTGACACCCGATGCACTTGTCGAGGTTCATCACCATCGCGACCTGCGCCTTGACGCGCATCAGTACTCGACCTCCTGGCTGCGCTTGCGCACGACGGTGATCGAGTCGCGGTTGGACCCCGTGGGCCCGTAGTAGTTCGGCGCCCATGAGAGCTGGGCGTAGCCGCCGATCATGTGCGTCGGCTTCATCGCGATCGTGGTGAGCGCGTTCTCGGTCCCCCCGCGACGCCCGTCGATCTCCGACCGCGGCGTGCCGATCTGCCGGTCCTTGGAGTGGTACATCAGGCAGACGCCCTGCGGCACGCGATGCGAGACCACCACGCGGGTGACGACGATGCCGTTGCGGTTGTGCGCCTCGACCCAGTCGTTGTCGCGCACGTCGATCGCCTCGGCGTCCTGCGGGCTCATCCACAGGCCGGAGCCGCCCCGGAAGAGCGTCAGCATGTGCAGGTTGTCCTGGTACTCGGAGTGGATCGACCACTTCGAATGCGGCGTCAGGTAGCGCAGCGTGACTTCGGCCCCGCCCGCCCCGCCGATCGGCTGCGCGCCGGCGAGCATCAGGCGGTGGTCGACCGGCGGCCGGTACGCGGGCAGGCCCTCGCCGAGCTCGAGCATCCAGGCGTGGTCGAGGTAGAGGTGCATGCGTCCCGACAGCGTGTGCCACGGCTTGTCGTGCTCGACGTTGATCGTGAACGCGGCGTAGGCGCGGCCCTCCTCGTCGATCCCGGACCACTCGGGGGAGGTGATCACCCGCCGCGGCTGCACCTGCGCGTCCTGGAACGTGATCCGCATCTCCTCGGCGCCCTCCGCCAGGCCGGCGAGCGGGACGCCGCAGCGCTCCTCGAGTGACCGGAAGCCGGCCAGGGCGAGCCGCCCGTTCGACACGCCCGACAGCGCGAGGATCGCCTCGGCGGCCTGCTCGGCGCGCTCCAGCGACGGCCGTCCGGCGGCCGTCCGCCCGTTGCGCGCGGCCAGCCACCGCACCTCGCGATCCGGGATCCACGATGCGCTCTTGACGCTTGCGCCGAGCTGCTCGGCGAGCGGGCCGAGCGCCGCCCACTGCTCGGCCACGGCGCCGTAGTCGCGCTCGACGACGGTCAGCGCCGGCATCGTCCGGCCGGGCACCGGCTCGCACTCCCCCGCCCGCCAGTCGGCCACCTCGCCGCGCGGCTGCGAGAGCTCGCCGGGCGAGTCGTGCAGGACCGGCGTCGCCACGACGTCGCGGCGGACGCCCAGGTGCTGGGCGGCCAGCTCGGAGAACCTGCGCGCGATCGTGCGGAACGTGTCCCAGTCGGTCCGCGCCTCCCACGGCGGCGGCACGGCCTGGTTGAACGAATGCACGAACGGGTGCATGTCGGTCATCGACAGGTCGTACTTCTCGTACCAGGTCGCGGCCGGCAGCACGACGTCGGAGTACAGGCCGGTCGTCGTCATGCGGAAGTCGACGTTGACCAGCAGGTCGAGCTTGCCGCGCGGGATCTCCTCGCGCCAGCGCACGCTCGACGGGCGCTCCTCCGGCGGCAGTGGCTCCGCCAGCGGGCCGTCGTGGGCCGCGCCGATGAGATGCCGCAGGAAGTACTCCTGGCCCTTCCCCGAGGACCCGAGGAGGTTCGAGCGCCAGACGAAGAACACGCGCGGGAAGTTCGACGGCGCGCTCGGGTCGTCGACCGCGAACCCCAGGCGGCCGGCCTTGAGCTCGGACACGACGTGCTCGGAGGGGTCGACTCCCGCCGCCGCGGCCTCGTCGGCGAGCTCGAGGGGATTGCGGTCGAACGTGGGGAACGACGGCATCCAGCCGATCCGCACCGCCTTGGCGTGGGCGTCGATCGCGGCCTGCCCCTCGAACAGGCCTGCGCCGAGCGGTGAGGCGAAGCGGTCCGGGCGCAGCCGGTCGTAGCGCCACTGCTCGGTGTGCTGGTAGAACCACGACGTGCCCTGGGCCTGGCGCGGCGGGCGCCGCCAGTCGAGCGCGAACGCGAGCGTCTGCCAGCCCGCGAACGTGCGGATCTTCTCCTGGCCCACGTAATGCGCCCAGCCGCCGCCGTTGATGCCGACGCAGCCGCCGAGCAGGAGCAGCGCGATGAACGAGCGGTAGGTCTCGTCGGAGTGGAACCAGTGGTTGGTGCCCGCGCCCATGCAGATCATCGACCGGCCGCCGCTGACCTCCGCGTTGCGCGCGAACTCGCGCGCGACCTTGACCGCCAGGCGCCGGTCGACCGACGTGATGGCCTCCTGCCACGCCGGCGTGTAGGGCTGCGAGGCGTCGTCGTAGCTCGCCGGCCACTCGCCCGGCAGCCCGTCGCGCGTGACGCCGTACGTCGCGAGCATGAGGTCGAGCACGGTGGTCACGAGCCGGCCGCCGACCCGGATCGCCGGCACCCCGCGGCGCATGACGGCGCCGCCGGGGCCGTCGCCGACGTCGAAGCGGGGCAGCGCGACCTCGACCGTCTCCTCGTGGCGGCCGTGCAGCGAGAGCACGGGATCGAGCGCCCCGAGACGCAGGTTCCAGCGACCCTTGCCCTGCTCGCCGTAGCGGAAGCCGACCGAGCCGTTCGGCACCGCCGGCTCGCCGGTGACGGCATCGAGCACGACCGGCTTCCAATCGGCGTGCTCGCTCTCGTCGCCGATGTCGGCGGCCATGACGAAGCGCCCCGGCACGTGCACGCCGTCGCGCGACTCGAGCGACACGAGCAGGGGCAGGTCCGTGAAGCGCCTGCCGTAGTCCTGGAAACGCGGGACCTGCCGGTCGACCCAGAACTCCTTGAGCATCACGTGGCCCATCGCCATCGCGAGCGCCCCGTCGGTGCCCGGCTGCGCCGGCAGCCAGTCGTCGGCGAACTTGACGTGATCCGAGTAGTCGGGCGAGACGACGACGACCTTCTGCCCGCGGTAGCGCGCCTCGGTCATGAAGTGGGCGTCCGGCGTGCGCGTGATCGGCAGGTTGGTGCCCCAGACCATCAGGTAGCTCGCGTCCCACCAGTCCGCCGACTCGGGCACGTCGGTCTGGTCGCCGAAGACCTGCGGCGACGCGGGCGGCAGGTCCGCGTACCAGTCGTAGAACGTCGTCGTGTGCCCGCCGATCAGCGAGAGGAAGCGCGTGCCGGCGGCGAACGAGACCGGCGACATCGCCGGGATCGGCGTGAAGCCGCCGACGCGGTCCGGCCCGTGCTCGCGGATCGCGTGCACGGTGGCGGCGGCGATGAGCTCGCTGGCCTCCTCCCAGTCGCAGCGCACGAAGCCGCCGCGGCCGCGCTCACCGCGATAGCCGCCCTCCGCCGCGACCTCGGCGAACGCCGCGACGGGATCGAAGCCGTTCGCGCGCGCCGCGCGCCAGCGCTCGATCAGGCTGCCCCGGACATACGGGTACCGGAGCCGGACGGGCGAGTACGTGTACCAGGAGAACGACGCACCGCGCGGGCACCCGCGCGGCTCGTGGTCGGGCCGGTCGGGATCGGTTCGTGGGTAGTCGACCGCCTGGCTCTCCCAGGTGATCAGGCCGTCCTTCACGTAGACGTTCCACGAGCACGAGCCGGTGCAGTTGACGCCGTGCGTCGAGCGGACGACCTTGTCGTGCCGCCAGCGGTCGCGGTAGGCCGACTCCCAGCCCCGGCCCTTCGCGATCAGCATGCTCCAGCCCTCCGCGCTGG
>Ga0299914_10001467_pt1 | contig 15605 bp, 12 predicted proteins | sample RVTome_10_FD_201361 | JGI IMG/M metagenome (GOLD analysis project Ga0299914, IMG submission 201361) | Soil microbial communities from uranium-contaminated site in the Upper Colorado River Basin, Wyoming, United States - RVT153D57 (version 2) ...
AAGGGTCGCCGCGGACACCGCGCTGCGGACTCCTGCCACCGGTCGGCTCGCGTAGCGCCCGCTTTGTGCACATGGCGCACACGGAAGGCGCGATTGATCCGTGGGTCGGTAGCCGTGCCCGGTCGCAACCCGGTCTCCGGCCGGTGGCCACCCGATCCCGTCGGCGCCGTCAGCGCGCTGCCGGCGTCGCCGAGGGCGGCTAGGATCATCCGATGACGGGTCGTTCGTCGCCCGCGCGCCAGGAGCCGGGCCATTCGCTCCCGGTGTTCGACCGTCTCGCCGCGGCGCCACCGCCCGGGTTGGTCGCCGCCCGGATCGAGACGCACAGCGCACCGGGGGATCTCGTCGCCGACCTGTTCGGGCGGGGCGGTTGGATCGCCCGGGCCGCACTCGATCGCCAGCGTCGCGTCGTCTCGCTCGAGTCGAGCCCGCTCAGCCGGATGCTGGCCGAGGTCGTCCTCCGCCCACCCGACGTCCGCCACCTCGATGCCGCCTTCCAGGGTCTCTCCGCGTCGCCGCGGCGGGAGTCGAGTCTCAAGGTGTCGCTCGGTGACCTGTTTGCGACGCGCTGCGGCACCTGCGGGCGATCCCTCGTCGCCGACGAGCTGATCTGGCGGATGGAGGGCGATCCACCCGCTGCGCGACCGGTGGCCAAGCACTATCGCTGCATGGTCTGCCGCGACCAGCGTGGTGGATCGGAACAGCGTGAGACGCCGCTCGATGACGACGACTTCCGGCGAGCGACGGCGGACGTCGGCGTGGACGAGGTGCGGCAGGCACTCGCGGAACGATTCCCCCCGGTCGATGGGGCCGACGGCCTCGTCCGGGAGCTGCTCGAGTTGCACACGCCACGACAGCTCGTCGGGCTGGCCGCCATCCTTGAACGGATCGAGGGAGACCTGCGCGCCGCTCCCGTCCTGGCCGCGCTCCGCCTCGGTCTCCTCCACGCGATCCTCCCGGCCAGCCGGCTCGCCGTGTACCCGGGCCGGTCCGCGACGCTGCGTATCGCCGCAGGCCACGTCCGCCTGCCGGGATCGGAGCGCTGGCGCGAGCGAAATCCGTGGCTCGCATTCGAGGAAGGTTTCCGAACCGTCCGCGGGTTCGTCCAGGGCCTCGAGGGAGGTGCACTCGGACCGGTGCAGGCGCGCCTCGGTGAGGACCTGCGCAGTCTCGGCGAGGGTACGGCGACGGCGCTGATCGGCATCGGGAGCCCGACCGGACTGCGGACCGTCGGGTCCGACGCGCGCCAGATCGGCGAGGGAGGGCCGGGACCCCGCATTCGGCTGGCGCTCGGCCAGCCGCCGCCCCGCCCCAATCTCGATCGACTGGGCCTGGCCTACTACGGCACGGGCTGGGTCCTCGGTCGTGAGGCTGCCACGCTCGTGCCGGCGGGAGCTCTCGCCGGTGGGCCCCTGCGGGCGCCGTGGAGCTGGCAGTCGGCCGCGCTGGGACGCGCCCTCGAGGCGGTGGAGCCCGCGATGGCCCGCGATGGCCGGATCGTGCTCCTCGTGGACGGTGGCGCAGAGGCCCTCGTCGCGGCCGTGATCGGCTCCACCGGAGTCGGCTACCGGTTGCTCAGCGCTCGCCTGGCCGACGCGGAGGACGACGGCGCGGGCGTGGTCGAGCTCCTGCCTCCGAACGCTGTCCTGCCGCCGGGCCCGCGGACACGCGGCAACGTCTCCCTGGCCGCGGTGCCGGGCGGGCCGGGTGACCCGGACCTCGTTCCCGGTCCGGGCCTCTTCGCTCCGCCGGAACGGTTCGACCGTCGCCCGTTCTCGACCGCGGAGGCGGCGCGGACCGTGACCGAGACCGCGGTCGAGATGTTGCGAGCCCGCGGTGAGCCCGCCCGGTATGAGCGGCTGCTCGGCGAGATCCTCATCGGGCTCGACCGGACGGGACAGCTGCGACGGTATGCCTCCGCGTCGCGGGGCGGCACGGATCGAGGCGACACGGCCAGTCCGATCGAGGCGACCGGTCGGGACAGCGCCGGCGAGCCGATCGGGGAGACACGCGCGACGACCGCCGACGGCCAACCTCCGGTTGAGGACCAACCCGCGGTTGAACCCGGCAACGCGGCCGACGGCCAGCCCGCGGCCTCACCGCTCCCAGGGGTCGCGCGCCGCACGGCCCACGGTGAGCCGACCGATCCGGTCGATCGATTGCTCTCGCTCATCCATGACGAGCTGACCCGCGCGACGCAGGGGCGTCTCGCCGAGATCGAACCCGGGCGCTGGTGGTTGGCCGATCGGTCCGACCGCGAGGCGGCGGCGCCGCCACTCGCCGATCGCGTCGAGTGGTCCGTGTTCAGCCTCCTGTCGACCGCGGGGCCGCTCCCGGAGACAGCCTTCTTCGAGCGGATCGCGTCGCTGTTCACCGGCCATGACCTGCCGGACGAGACGCTCGTTCGTGCCTGCCTCGACAGCTACCGCAGCCTGGCCAGCACGCCGGAGCGGATCGTCACGGGCGACGACCTGCTGCGCCGCAGCCAGGAGCACAGCGAGATGCTGGCGATGCTGGCCGAGGGCGGCCACCGACTCGGCATGAAGGTCTGGCTGGGACGCCGGCAGCAGAGCCGGAGGATCGGCGGCCGCCCGCTGTCCGACTGGTTGAGCGACGATGAGCTCGGGGCCTACCTTGGTGGCATCAGTCGCGCCGTCGACGACCTCGACGAGGTCGACTGCATCTGGTACGCGCGCAACCGCGTCGCGTTCCTCTTCGAGGTCGAGTGGACGGCCATGCTCGGGGAACCACTCCTGCGGCGCCACGCGCGAATCCCTTCCGACGACCGGATCGTCCGGTTCCTGGTCATTGCCCCGGAGCGCACCGAGCTCGTCCGCCACAAGCTGGAACGCTCGCCCCTGCTGAGGGCGGCCGTGGAGGAGGGGCCGTGGCACATCATCAAGGACAGCCACTTGCGGGCCTTCCTGGCCCGGGAGGACCCGGCCCTCGATGGCCTCGAGCCATTTCTCGGACTTGACCCACTTGTCGAGCGCGGCGGAGAGCAGCTGCCGTTGTTCGGCGGCTGACCGGTTCGCCCGGTACCCTTCGCGACATCACATCGTCCCCATGCCAGCCGGGAGTCCCTGCGTGACGAACGACATGACCGCCCCCGCCTCCAACGTCGACGAGCTGTCCAATCGGTTCTGGGAGGCAATTCTCGAGCTCAATCCATCGACTGCGACGGTCTACGGCGACGAACGGTATGCGGACCGCCTGGAGGACCCAAGTGCCGCGGGCCGGGCGAGGACCCGGGCGCTGTTCGAGCGGACCCGTGCCGAAGCTCTCGCGATCCCCGCCGACGGGCTCGCCACGGAAGACCGGATCACGCGCGACATGCTGCTGGTCATCGCCGAGCTCGGCATCGAAGAGGATGACCAGCGGCTGCACGAGCTCAGCGTCGTCGACCAGATGAGCGGTCCGCAGCAACTCCTCCCGCAACTGACGTCGTTCCAGACGTGCGACACGCCGGAGCGTCTCGAGGCCTTCCTGGCGAGGCTGCACGCGTACCCGACGTTCATGGCCGCGAACGGCGACATCCTGCGGGACGGGATCGAATCGGGTCTGACCGCGCCGCGGATCGTCACCGAGCGGACGATCGCCCAGATCGAGCGGTTGCTCGAGATCCCGATCGAGTCGGCCGTCGTGCCGTCGCTCGTCGACGTTGCCTCCGAGGCGGATCGTGAGCGCGTGCGCGACGTCGTCCGGGACGTGGTCTATCCGGCCGACGCGGCGTTCCTCGAGCTGCTCCGTGGCGAGTATCTCGAGGCGTCCCGCGAGGAACCGGGGTTGTGGTCGGCACCGAACGGTGACGCCATCTACCGGACCGCGATCCGCGCCCGCACCACGCTCGAGCTCGAGCCGGACGAGGTCCACCGGATCGGGCTCGAGGAGATCGCCCGGATCGACGAGGAGCGACGCGCCATTGCCCGGTCGGAGGGGCACGGCGACGACGTCGACGGGTATCGCCGTGCGCTCGAGGCGGATCCGGCGAACCAGCCGTCGTCGAAGGACGAGCTCGTCGCGCGGGCCCTCGCGGACATCGAGCGCGCCCTGGCCGCCGCTCCGGCCTGGTTCGGCGTCCTGCCGCGCGCGACCTGCGAGGTCCGCCCGGTCGAGGAATTCAAGGAGAAGGACGCGCCGTTCGCCTACTACTACCCGCCGTCTGCCGACGGATCGCGTCCCGGGATCTACTACGCGAACGGATTCGACCTGCCCAGTCGCAAGTACACGAAGCTCGCAACGACGACCTACCACGAGGCCGTGCCGGGCCATCACTTCCAGATCGCCCTCGAGATGGAGAACCCGCGCCTGAACACCTTCCGCAGGCTGGGCGCACGCATGGTCGGCGGCGCGTATGTCGAGGGATGGGGCCTGTACAGCGAGCGACTCGCCGAGGAAATGGGCCTCTTCCAGTCCGAAGGAGAGCGATTCGGGATGCTCGATGCTCAGGCCTGGCGGGCGGCCCGCCTGGTAGTCGACACCGGCCTCCATGCCCTGCGCTGGCCGCGCCAGCGTTCGATCGACTTCCTGCTCCAGACCGGGTTGTCGGAGACGGACGCGATCATCGAGACCGACCGCTACATCTGCTGGCCCGGGCAGGCCCTCACCTACAAGATCGGGCAGCGCGAGATCGAGCGACTTCGTGCCGAGGTGGAGGCTCGCGACGGCTCGGCGTTCGACGTCCGCGCGTTCCACGATGCCGTCCTCGGTCACGGATCGCTGCCACTCGCGACGCTGTCGCGCGAGCTGCCCGGCTGGGTGGCAACCCCGGCCTGAGGACGCGACGCCGGATCCGCTCCGCTCGCACCCTGGGCCCCGTCGCCGCCCCGGGCCATGCCCACCAGGCATCAAAACCGGTCACCGCGCGCCGAGCGATGTCTGCCCGGCATCGAATCGTCCCATGAGGCGCTCGGTGACGGCGAATGAGGTCGGTTCGATGCCTCGTAGGTGTTGGAGCGACACGATGGTGGCGGCTTCAATGCCCGCGAGGCATCGGCCCACGCGGACGAGCCCGCGGCCCGGGACGCCGATTCCGCACGACATCTGCGAGGGGCCTTGCCCTCCGGCGCGCGGCGCGGCACCATTACCCCCTTCGGCACACACCGATCCGGCGCACTCGACCACACCGATGCCTGGCGTCCCGCCACTGGTCCGCCTGTCTCCGGCGTCGTGTTGAGCGGCCGGGCGGGGGCGATGCATGGCCATCCGGACGACAGGTGGAGGCCCGAGATGACTCAGCTGGACCGACGCACATTCCTCCGCGGAGCTGCCGTGACAGCGGGCGCCGCGGTCCTGGGAGGACCGTTCGCCGGCTTCGTGGCGCAGGCGAACGCGGTGAGCACCAAGCCGAGCTTCCGGGGACTGCGACCGATACCCGATGCGCGCGACGGCGAGGTGCGCCTGTGGCTCCCCCAAGGGTTCAACTACCGCTCCTTCCATGATACCGAGGTGCCCGTCGTGCTCGATGACGGCACAAACCTGCCGGGCCGTCACGACGGCATGGCGGCCTTCGCGGGACCGAATGGCAACTCGATCCTCATCCGCAACCACGAGGTCAACGGCCCCGGCGCACCGTTCGGACCGATCAGCCCGTACGACGCGATGGCGCGCGGCGGCACGACCACGGTCGAGGTGACGCCGACCGGCGAGGTCGTGAACTCCTACACCAGCCTGAACGGTACCCAGATGAACTGTGCCGGTGGCCCGATGCCGTGGGGCAGCTGGATCACCTGCGAGGAGACGATCAACGGCCCGGACGTCGGCCCGGACTTCACCGGGGTGTCCAACGTCCCGCTGCAGCAGCCGCACGGGTTCATCTTCGAGGTCCCGGCCGACGGGACGGCCAGCGGCGAACCGGTCTCGAAGGCCGGTCGTTTCCCGCACGAGGCCGTGTCGTTCGATCCGAAGGGCGGCATCCTCTACCTGACCGAGGACAACTTCGGCTTCCCGTCCGGCTTCTACCGCTACATTCCAACAACCAACCCGATGGAGACCGGGAGTCTCGACAACAACGGCCGGCTCCAGATGCTGGCGGTCAAGGGTCAGCCGAACGCCCACCTCGAAGCGAGCCAGAGGAAGCGGGCGACGTACGACGTGGAGTGGGTCGACATCGACGATCCCGACCCCGCGTTCCCGTACACACCCGGCCAGACCGCGCCGACGACCAACGACCAGGCACTGGTCCACGTGGGCAGCCAGGGTGCCGCCCAGGGAGCGGCTGGATTCTCTCGACTCGAGGGTTCGGCCATCGACAACGGCGTCGTCTACTTCTGTTCGACGCAGGGTGGCGGCGACGAGATGCCCGGGTCTCTGACAACCCCGGTTCCCACCGGATACGGCAACGGGACCGGCCAGATCTGGGCCTATCACACCGAGAGCCAGAAGCTCCAGCTCCTCTACGAGTCACCGGGCGCCGACACGCTCGACTTCCCGGACAACGTGACGACCAGCCCGCGCGGGACCCTGATCCTGTGCGAGGACAGCACCAACGACAACTTCCTGCGCGGTCTGTCGCGTGGCGGCCAGCTCTGGGACGTCGCGCTCAACCGGCTGCGCAGCCGAACGGGCGCGGATCGTTCGAACGACGAATTCGCCGGATCCACGTTCAGTGCCGACGGCGAGACTCTCTTCGTGAATATCCAGGCCTCGGCCGGGATGTCCTTCGCGATCTGGGGTCCCTGGCACAAGATCGGCGTCTGAAGGAGCGGACCGGGGGCGCGGTGACTCGGCCGGGTCAGCGCGCCTTCGTGTCCGAGACGAACAGCGGCTCACCCGTGTCGTCGGGGACGCGCAGGATGTAGCGCACGGGCGGTGCGGACGGATCGCCGCCCACCGCCGTGCGGCTCATCTCGTCCTTGACCGCGGCAGGCCACCATTCGAACGCGTCCGATCGTGGCGACGTGTAGATCTCGACCGGAAGGTCGAGCTCGTCCATGAACAGCTCGCGGCCATCATGGGGTTCGCCGACGAGCACGACGCGGATAAGCCCTCCGCGGCCATCGACCCGCGTCTTGTACTCCGCCGGCCTCGGCCAGGGTGGCGTGTCTTCGGTCATGGCGCCAGTGTAGGCTTCCCCGGGCGAACGTCGCACGCACCGCTCGACAACACCCACGTCGAGCTACGAGTCGAAGCCGATCCCCAGTTCGTCCAGCGTCCGCAACAGGATGCTCCGCCGACCCTGGTTCCGATCAGCCCGATCGAGCTCATGGCGGACCGCCTGGATAGCCGCGAAGCGCAGCGGTTCGGGCGGGAAGGGGATTGGCGGGCTGGCCACGATGCGCAGGCGCAGGCGATCCTCGTCCGGGCGCAGGATGAGGTCGCGCACGACACCGGCGGCCCAGCGACTCGCCCCGACCCCGAGGCCGGTGTAGCCGAGGGCATAGGTCAACCGCCCGCCGAGGGTCTGGCCAAAGGTGACGGTAAAACGCGACGTCGTGTCGATCGCACCGCCCCAGCGATACGGGAATCGCAGGCCCGCGAGCTGAGGGAATGTCCGGAAGAACTGTGCCTCCAGCCTGGCGAACGTCTCCGGCCGTTGATCGAGGTGTGGCGCAACGGCGCTGCCGAAGTGATAGATCGCGTCGTAGCCGCCCCACAGGATCCGATCGTCGGCGGTCAGCCGGAAGTAGTGAAACTGGTTGTTCGAGTCGGACAGGCCCTGTCGGCGCCGCCAGCCGATCGAGGCGCGCTCGGTCGGTGTCAGCGGCTCCGAGACGAGGGCGTAGTCATAGACCGGTACGAAGGTCGGACGCAGCCGGCGCAGCCAGCCCGAGTAGGCGGACGTGGCGACCACCACGTGCTCCGCGCGGACGGATGATCCACCCGCGACCCGCACGACGGCAGCCCCGGCGCGTCGCTCGACGCCTGTGACGCGAGTGTGCTCGAAGATGGATACCCCGCGCTCGGCCGCCACCCGGCCGATGCCGCGACAGAGCTTGACCGGGTCGAGTAGCACGTCACGACCCGGAGGGCGATAGACACCCGCATGCCACGTCGGCGAGTGGACCTCGGCCTGGGCCGCGGACCGGTCGAGGAACTCGAGATGTTCGCCGTGCTCGGCCGCGACGTCGACCCACGCGCGCAGCTCGTCGGCCTGGTGCGGCGCATCGGCGAACGACACGGTGCCGGTCTCCTCGAGGTCGCACGCGATCCCGTGCTCGCGGGTGAAGGCGATCAGACCGCGAAGGTTGTCGATGCCCTCCCGCTCGAGCACCTCGAGCTCGTCCGGGAAATGGAGGATTCCGTTCGCCAGGCCGTGGGTCAGGCTCGCCTCGCAGAAACCGCCGTTGCGTCCACTGGCCCCGAACGCCATCGTCTCCGCCTCGAGCACGACGATCCGCAGGGAGGGATCCGTGTCGCCGAGGGCGATCGCGGTCCAGAGCCCGGTGAACCCGGCGCCGATGATCGCGACGTCGGCCACCAGGTCACCCTCGAGCGGATCACCGGCGCGCGGGACGTCGCCCCGTAGCCAGTAGCCGACACTCATTCGGCGCATGGTGCCATGCGCCACGCATCTCTGCCTGTCGGAGGTGCGGGTCGACGTGATTCGCAACGGAGGCCGCCCGAATCGACGATATTCGCGTTGACGAAGCAACTGGCCCTGTGGCACGATGCGGCTCGCCCGTTCCACCCCACGAGACAGCCGTCCCGCGGACCGCACCACCGGCCGCTCGCCCATGGAGGAGTCCATGACCGCCGACCCGTCGACCGAACCCCGTCTGCAGAGGACGCGCCAGCTCGAGATGTACCGGCGCGCGCTCGAGACGCTGCCCGGTGGCACGGACTCGAACTTCCGGGCCTGGGGTGAGGACACGATCTACGTCGACCGCGGCCAGGGCGGGATCGTCTGGGACCTCGACGGCAACGAGTATGTCGACCTGCGGATGGGCTACGGCCCGGTGATCCTGGGTCACGGCGATGAGCGGGTCGACGACCACGTCAACGAACGCATGCGGCGGGGTGTCTCCTTTTCCCTGACCTCCGAGGACGAGGTCCAGGCAATGGAGCTGTTGTGCGAGCTGACCGGCTGGGTCGAGCAGGCGCGCATGACGGTATCCGGGACCGAGGCGACGATGCACGCGATGCGCATCGCCCGGGCGTACACCGGCCGCGACAAGATCGTGAAGTTCGAGGGGCAGTACCACGGCGTCCACGACTACGCGCTCATCAGCGTCGGCCCGGACGACGTCAGCGAACTGGGCGACGCGGAAACCCCGGTCCGATTGACCTGGGGTCGCGGGATCCCCGACGCCGTTGCGGACACGATCATCCCGGCGCGCTACAACAACATCGAATTCCTGCGCCGGTTGTTCGAGCGCGAGGGTGAGGACATCGCTGCGATCATCGTCGAGCCGGTCCTCGGCAACGCGCAGGCGATCATGCCGAAGCCGGGTTTCCACCAGGCGATGCGCGCCCTGACCGAGGAGTTCGGGATCCTGCTCATCTTCGACGAGGTCAAGACCGGGTTCCGCCTGGCCCGCGGCGGCGCCGCCGAGTTCTTCGGGATCACCCCGGACCTCGGCACCTACGCCAAGGCGATGGGCAACGGCTACCCGGCGGCGGCCTTCGGTGGCCGTGCCGAGGTGATGAGCGTCCTGCCCGACAAGGTCAGCCATGGCGGGACGTATGCCGGCAACCGCGTCGCGGCGGCGGCGTCGCTCGCCACGCTCCGGATCATCAAGGAGACGAACGCACTCGAGACGATCGAGTCCACCGGTCGTCGGATCCAGGACGGACTCCGCGAGGTGCTCAACCCGACCGGCCTGCCCTACATCTTCACCGGCCACCCGTCGATGTTCGGCGTGATGTTCCGCGAGGAGGAAGCCTCCGAATACCGCGACTGGGCCACGACGGACCACGAGCTGTACGACGCGATCGCGCTCGGGATGCACGCTCGCGGCGCGATGCCGGAGCCGGACTCGCGCGAGCCATGGTTCATGTGCGAGGCGCATGCGCAGGGTGACATCATCGATCGCGTCGTCACCGCCTTCTCCGACTCGCTGGACGCGGCGCTCCAGGCACGCGCCCGCGGCGAACTCGGCGCGGCCGACTGACCGGGCGGGGGACGGGAGGGGCGTGGTGCTCGACGGGAACGCGGTTCGTTCGGTCGACCGGGCGGCCGCCCTGCTCCTTGCGCTCGGTGAGAGCCAGGGCGAAGCAGGCGTGACGGAACTTGCCCGGCGGCTCGGCCTGCACAAGTCGACCGCCTCCCGGCTGCTGGCGACCCTCCAGAAGCGCGGCCTCGTCGAGCAGGACGACGAGACCGGCAAGTACCGGCTGGGCCTCGTCGTCATCCGCCTCGCCGAGCGCGCCGAACGAACGCTCGACCTGCGTGGGATCGCCATGCCGGAGCTCGAGCGGCTGGCCCGGTTGACCCACGAGACGACCGGTCTCGGCGTCCTCGATGGCGACTCGCTGCTGACCGTCGCCCAGGCTGACGGACCAAACCTCATCGCGGTCGGCGACTGGACCGGGCGCAGCGTGCCGCTCCACTGCGTTGCCTCGGGGAAGGTCCTCCTCGCAGCCGTCGCCGAGCGCGAAGTGCTGCGCATCGTCCGGCGCGGACTGGTGACCTACACGGAGCGGACGATCGTCGAGCTCGAGCCGCTCCTCGAGGAACTCGCCCGGATCCGCCGACGCGGGTACGCCACGGCGATCGGGGAGTACGAGATCGGGCTCAATGCCGTGGCGGCCCCGGTCCACGACGCCCGCGGTCAGGTCATCGCCGCGGTTGACATCTGGGGCCCCGCCTTCCGGCTCACCCCACGACGGGTCCCCGAGCTGGCCGCCCAGGCACGTGAGACCGCGGCAGCGATCTCGGTGCGGTTGGGCGGCGCCGCCGCCTGAACGCTCGCAGGTTCGTCGGACCGGCACACCGCCACGACCCGCCGGCGCGCTACTCCTCGGGGATCGGCAGGAGGCCACGCCGGGCGAGCCGGCGCAGGATGACGCCAAAGGCGACCGCCGCCACGAGGATCGCCCCTCCCGCCGTCACTCCGTCGCCATCCGCCGCGATCGCCATCGCCAGCGCCCCGACGAGCCCGACGGCCGTCGTGACCGGTACGAACACCCACGTCCCCGGCAGCACGCCCGAGGCGCGGGCCGCCTCCATCGAGCGTCCGACATCCGCGCGGAAGCGCTCCTCGTTGCCCCGCGACCGGATGATCGATCGAGCCAGTCCGCCCATCAGCCAGGCGGCGAGAACCGCCCGCCATGCCGACATCGCCAACCCGAACGCGAGCGGCAGGGCAAGGAACCCGACGACGATCGATCCGACCGAGCCGCCGCCAACGGTGACCGCGATCCCGAGCCCGATCGCCATCCCGCCGAACAGGAATGCTGCGAGGAGTGCCGCGATCGCGATCGTCTCGCGAACAGCCTCCGACCGTGATCCGGAATTGTCCACGCTCGCCCTCCCTCTCGGCCGGCGTCCCTCGCGGCGCCCGTCCGGCGCTAGAGTACGCCGATGGAGCTGTTGAACGACCCGTTCGTGCGGAGCGCGATCGCGGCGGGGGCGATCGTCGTCGCCGGCCTGATCGCTGTTCGGTTGGCCCGCCTGTTCGTGCACGGCATCGTCAAGGCGTTGCTCGACCGCGAAGCCACCGAGGGAACGTCGCAGGAGTTGAGCGCGGTCGAGCTGAGGAAGCGGATGGACACGCTCGATGAGCTGGGCTCGCGGGTCATCCAGGCGTTCATCGTCATGGTCGTCACGCTCATGGCGCTCGGCCAGCTCGGGTTCGATATCGGTCCGGCGGTCGCCGGCTTCGGGGTGGTCGGGATCGCCGTCGGTTTCGGTGCGCAGGCGCTCGTCCGCGACTACCTGACCGGTGCACTCATCCTCGTCGAGAACCAGTTCGCCAAGGGCGATGTCGTGCGGCTCGCCGGTGTCGCCGGCACGGTCGAGGACTTCAGCCTGCGCCGGACGACGCTGCGCGACCTCGACGGCGTGGTGCACACCGTCCCGAACGGCGAGATCAAGGTCGCGTCAAACCTGACCCGCGTCTGGGCTCGCGTGAACCAGGACGTCACCGTCGCCTACGGGACCGACATCGATACGGCGATCGAGGTTGTCGACGCCGTCGGTCGCGAGCTGGCCGAGGACCCGATCTGGAAACGACGGATCCTCGAGGCGCCGCGCGTCGAGCGCGTCGAGGCGCTCGGGGAGTACGGGATCGCCCTCAAGGTGCTCGGCTCGGTCAGGGCCGGCGAGCAGTGGTCAACCGCAGGTGAGTGGCGCAAGCGCCTGCTCGCTGCCTTCAACGAGCACGGCATCGAGATCCCACGGCCGCAGCGGGTCGTCCTGTCGCGCGACCCGGGCGACCCCGCCATCGATGCGGGCTCGGTCGACGCGGGCGGTGTCGGCGCGCCGGCCGTGGCCGATGGCGACTGACGTGCCCGCACGGGCGTGCACATCGCGTCCGATCGCCGGGCGACCCGCGGCCCCGCGTAGAATGTTCCCGCCAGCCTGATCAGGAGAGTACCCGTGAGCGTTGAGCCCCCCGCGTCTCCGGAGATCGAGAATCTTCTCGCCGAGCGGCGGACCTACCCGCCGTCTCCCGAGTTCGTCGGCCAGGCCAACGCAACGGCCGAGCTCTACGACGAGGCGGAGCGCGACTTCGAGGGCTTCTGGGAGCGACTCGCCCGCGAGCGGATCAGCTGGTACACGCCGTTCACCAAGACGCTCGAATGGGAGCTTCCCTTCGCCAAGTGGTTCACGGGCGGCGAGCTCAACGTCAGCTACAACTGCGTCGATCGCCATGTCGAGCGCGGCCTCGGCGACAAGGTGGCCTATCACTGGATCGGCGAGCCGGGCGAGACGCGAACGTTGACCTTCGCGGACCTCAAGCGCGAGGTGTCGAAGACGGCGAACGCCCTCAAGGAGCTGGGCGTACGGACCGGGGACCGGGTCGCGATCTACATGCCGATGATCCCCGAGCTGCCGATCGCGATGCTGGCCTGCGCCCGGATCGGCGCCCCGCACACGGTCGTGTTCGGCGGGTTCAGCGCCGAATCGCTGTCGGGCCGGATCAACGACTGCGGCGCGAAGGTCCTGATTACCGCGGACGGCGGGTACCGCCGCGGCAAGAAGGTCGGCTTGAAGCACCACGCGGACGAGGCACTCTCGGACACCCCGACGATCGAGAACGTGATCGTCGTCGACCGCTTCGGCGACGGCGTCCACATGGTCCCGCGCCGCGACCATTGGTGGCACGACATCGTCGAGCGCCAGTCCGAGGAGTGCCCGCCGGTCCCGGTCGAGTCGGAGCACATGCTCTACCTGCTCTATACGAGCGGCACGACCGCCAAGCCGAAGGGGATCCTGCACACCACGGCGGGCTACCTCCTGGGGACGGCCTACACCCACGAGATGATCTTCGACGTCAAGCCGGACGACGTGTACTGGTGCGCCGCGGACATCGGCTGGGTGACTGGCCACAGCTACATCGTGTACGGCCCGTTGGCCAACGCGACGACCGGGATCCTCTACGAGGGCTCGCCCGATACGCCGGGCTGGGACCGCTGGTGGCAGATCGTCGAGGACTACAAGGTCACGATCCTGTATTGCGCCCCGACCGCCATCCGGGCGTTCATGAAGCAGGGTCCGGAGCTGCCGGCGAAGCACGACCTGTCGACGCTGCGCTTGCTCGGATCGGTCGGCGAGCCGATCAACCCCGAGGCCTGGATGTGGTACCGCGAGCACATCGGAGGGGACCGGGCCCCGGTCGTCGACACCTGGTGGCAGACCGAGACGGGGATGATCCTGATCACGCCGCTCCCCGGGGTGACCACCACGAAACCGGGGAGTGCCACGTTCCCGTTCCCCGGCATTGCCGTTGATGTCGTCGACGGCGACGGCGAGTCGGTGCCGTTCGGCGGTGGCGGCTACCTCGTCCTCAAGCGTCCGTGGCCGGCGATGCTGCGCGGCATCTATGGCGACCCCGATCGCTACGTCGAGACCTACTGGAGCCGGTTCCCGGGGATGTACTTCGCGGGTGATGGCGCGAAACGCGACGAGGACGGCTACCTGTGGCTGCTCGGGCGCGTCGACGACGTGATGAATGTTGCGGGCCACCGGATCTCGACGACGGAGGTCGAGTCCGCGCTCGTGGACCATCGCTCGGTCGCCGAGGCGGCGGTCGTTGGCAAGAAGGACGACGTCAGTGGCCAGGCGATCTTCGCCTTCGTCATCCTGAAGGCCGGCCAGGAGCCGTCCGACGCGCTGGCCGTGCAGCTCCGCGAGCACGTCGCCTACGTCATCGGCCCGATCGCCCGGCCGAAGTACCTGATGTTCGCCCCGGACCTGCCCAAGACGCGCTCGGGCAAGATCATGCGGCGGCTCCTGCGCGACATCGCGGAGGGCCGGACCCTCGGCGACACGACGACGCTGGCGGACGCGGCCGTCGTCGACACGATCCGGGAGAACAGCGGGGCAGCGGAGGAGTGACGTGCCGTTCGACTTCCTGAAACGGAAGAAGGACGAGTCCGCCGGGGGACAGTCCGCAGGCAGGATCGGGGACGGGGCGGTCCCGCCCCAGCGTGGCGTTGCCTTCGACGGATTGACCGAGGAGTGGCGCCTCGTCGGCCAGATGCTCGTCGACGGCCGTCTCTCCGATGCCATCAATCGCCGCGAGCCGATCACGATCTCCGACGTTCGCTGGGCGCCGATCGACGGCTCGCAACCCATGACCGACGTCCCGGGCCTCAAGAGCATCGATCCGTACGACCTGATCATCGTCCTTGCCGGCGAGGCGTCGCTGCCCCCGTTGACCGACGACGAGCGGGCGGCCCACAAGGTCCACAAGATCGCCTACGAGGTCGCCCTGGAGGTTCCACCGTTCCGCGTTGTCGGCACGGTCTTCCTCTACCCGGGCTCAGACCCGGACCGGCTGCTGGACCGCGCGACGGAGATGTTCGTGCCGGTCGTCGATGCAACGGCCTACCTCGGCGAGCAGGTCCTCGGCGAGGAGGTCACGGACGCCGTCCTGGTAAACCGCTTCTACCTGCGTGGCATCGAGCAGGTCGACCGGCGGACCGGCATCCGCCACGCGAAGCTGCCGGGGCAACCCCTCGGCGGCGTGAGCTGGCAGGACCGCTCGCGGTAGCCGGGTTCCTGGGTCCCGTCAGTCGTGCGAACCAGTCTCAGGCCTGGGCAGGCGCCTTCGAGCGGGAGAAGAGCCGGAACGGGGCCCTGGACGCCGGTGTCGACACCGGCACACCCAGGACGCGGTCCGCGAGCGCGTCGAAGTCCTCGGTGATCCGCTCGCGCGGGAACATCTCGATCACTGTCCGGCCCTCGTTGGCGGCCTCGACGAACTGCAACCCCCCTGATCGGATGAGGGCCATCGCAGGCATGCCGACGGTCCGCTCCATGTCAGCAACCGAGACACCGCTGTTCGCCCGATTGATGATCATGGCGAGCCGGTCGCGGATGCCGATCTCCTCGGCGATCTCGCGCAGCTGGACGGCCGCCCGCAGGGCGGGCACGTCCGGCGTGACCGGGACCAGGATCCTGTCGGCCAGCTCGAAGATCGCCCGGTTGAGCGGGCTGTACGATGGGTGGAGGTCGACGACGACGAAGTCGTAGCCCCGACGGGTTGCGGCGATCG
>Ga0299914_10001468_pt1 | contig 15603 bp, 12 predicted proteins | sample RVTome_10_FD_201361 | JGI IMG/M metagenome (GOLD analysis project Ga0299914, IMG submission 201361) | Soil microbial communities from uranium-contaminated site in the Upper Colorado River Basin, Wyoming, United States - RVT153D57 (version 2) ...
CCCAGGGCAAGCCCTGGTTCGTCGCACCACTTGCATGTGTTAAGCACGCCGCCAGCGTTCGTCCTGAGCCAGGATCAAACTCTCCGTGAAGGTACTTCTCACAAAGAGATGCCATGCCTAGCTTGGCCACCGGGTACACATACTCGGCGACCGGCATGACGGGTCAATCTAGACCGCTCGGCACGCTGACGTGGCCGAGCGGTTCGGGCTCAAACAATCCACAGGCCCGTGGGCCCGCGGAGTGCACGCTGCTCAGTTTTCAAAGACCGCTGCGTCTCTCACGGCGGGACTCGCCGCTCCTCACGCACGGGGCAGGCATGAAAAGCCCAACCCCAGAAGGACGCGGGAGTATAGCGCCGCGCGGGCGCTTTGCCTAGCCCGAGGCGCGCAGGCGGCGAAAGCGGCGCTTGCCGACCTGGAGAACCCTGCCGTCCAGCGCGGATGGCTCCAGGTCGAGGGTATCGGGCGCGATCGGCTCTCCGTCGAGCTTGACGCCTCCCTGCTTCAGCAGGCGCCTCGCCTCGCTGGAGCTGAGGTCGAACAGCCGGCCGATCACCAGGGGCAGGTGAATCTGCCGCCCGTCCGGGCCGACGTAATTGTCGATCTGGGCATCCTCAATCTCATCCGGCGCCTCATGCCGGACGAAAAGACGATCGAAGTGCTCCTCGGCCGACGCGGCGGCAGCCGCGTCGTGAAAGCGCTCGACGACTTGCCGCGCCAGCGCCCGCTTCGCCTCGTTCGGAGCATCGCCCGGCGCCTCCTCCCCGAGCAGCAGGCGGTAGTAGTCCGCCATCGCCTCGTCGGGGATCCGCATCACGCGGCCGAACATCTCCTCCGGCGCGTCGGTCACACCGACGTAGTTGTCAAGGGACTTGCTCATCTTCCGCTCGCCGTCGGTCCCGACCAGGATCGGCATCGTCAGGATCGACTGCGGCTTCTGTCCATAGGCAGCCTGCACGTCACGACCGAACAGCAGGTTGAACTTCTGGTCGGTCCCGCCCAGCTCGACATCGGCCTCCACCGCAACCGAGTCGTACCCCTGCAGCAATGGATAGAGCAGCTCGACGGCGGCGATCGGCGCGCCGGCCGCCAGCCGCTTCTGGAAGTCGTCGCGCTCCAGCAGCCGGGCGACCGTTGTTCCCGCCAGGAGCCCGAGCAGGGCCTCCGGCTCCATCCGCAGCCACTCGCTGTTGAAGCGCACCTCCGTGCGCTCCCGATCCAGAACCTTGAACGCCTGCTCCTGGTAGGTGGCCGCGTTGGCGGCGATCTCCTCGGGGCCGGGCACGGGTCGCTGGGCCGAGCGGCCGCTGGGATCGCCGACCCGAGCGGTGAAGTCGCCGACGATCAGGACCACTTGGTGGCCGGCCTTCTGGAACTCGCGCAGCTTCTCGAGGACGACCGTGTGACCGAGGTGGATGTCGGCGGTAGTCGGATCGATGCCGAGCTTGATCCGCAGCGGCCGCTTCTCGGCCAGCTGCTTCTCCAGTATCCCCTCGGGCAGCACGTCGACGGCGTTACGGGTCAGATCCATGGCGGGGCAATGCTAGACTGCCGCCTCCGCTCGGCGGGTTTAGCATCGCCGATGCGCACCTTGATGGCGGCCCTGGCAACAAAGCCTCGCCGGCGGGGCGGCGTTGAGCCGCCGGCGCCGCCGGCCCCCCCGGCAAAGCGCGCCAAACCGCGCTTGAAGAAGCTGCGCTTCCTCTTCGTGCTGCTCGGACTGGGGGCGCTGGGGCTGGTCTCGATGGTCTTTGGGATGATGATGGCCGTCTCCCAGGACCTGCCGGCGATCTACAACTTCGCCCAGTTCAAGGCCTCCAAGAACAGTGAGGTGTTCGACGCCACCGGGGCGCCGATCGGCACCCTGACCAGCAACCAGAACAAGATCCTGCTCTCCAGCGAGCAGATCTCCCCCAACGTCAAGAACGCGGTGGTCGCGATCGAGGACGCGCGCTACTACGAGCACAGCGGCGTCGACTTCCAGGGGATCGGCCGGGCGCTGGTCCAGGACGTGCTCTCTCTCAGCGCCAGCCAGGGCGCCTCGACGATCACCCAGCAGTTCGTCAAGAACGCGCTGGCCGCTCAGGGCAACCGGACCGTGCTGCAGAAGTTCCGCGAGGCGGCCCTCGCCTACCGGCTGGAGCGCCGCTGGGACAAGGACAAGGTGCTGACCGAGTATCTCAACACCGTCTACTTCGGCTCCGGCGCATACGGGATAGAGGCGGCTGCGCGAACCTTCTTCGGCGACGCGCACCCCGACTGCGGGACCGAGTCCGAGCCCTGCGCTGCGGTGCTGGAGACCTGGGAGGCGGCGCTACTGGCGGGAGTGATCCAGTCCCCTTACACCTATGACCCCAAATTCTTCCCCGAGAACGCGCTCTGGCGCCGCAACCTGGTCTTGCAGCGGATGTACGAGCACGGCTACATCACCCAGGAGCAGTACAGGGACGGGACCAGGCAGGCGCTCCCCCCGCCCCAAGGCATCGAGCCGCCGTCGATCGATTCCGTGGCCCCCTATTACACGTCCTGGGTGCGCCAGCAGCTGGTCGACCGCTTCGGCGCGGCCAAGACCTTCTTCGGCGGGCTGAGAGTGAAGACGACGCTGGACCTCGAGCTTCAGGAGGCGGCTCAAGGGGTCGTCGACTCCTACCTGAGCGGAATCCTCCCCACGTCCGCCCTGGTGGTGATCGACAACCGAAATGCCGGCATCAAGGCGATGGTCGCCGGGCCCGACTTCGAGGAGAAGCCGTTCAACCTGGCGACGATGGGCCATCGCCAGCCCGGCTCGTCGATCAAGCCGATCATCCTCGCCGCGGCCCTGGAGCAGGGAATCTCCTCCGGCTCCGTCTACGAGTCTTCGCCGCAGGTGTTCGCCTTCGGCAGAAGAGGCAAGGAGCTGTTCGAGGTCAACAACTACGAGGACAGCTACCTCGGATCGGCCTCGCTGGCGACGGCGACCACCTACTCCGACAACTCCGTCTACGCGCAGGTCGGGCTGGAGAGCCTCAGAAGGGGCACACGCGACATCGCCGGCATGGCTCACCGCTTGGGAGTGAGGACCCACCTCTCCACCAATCCGGCGATGGTGCTGGGCGGGCTGAAGGTCGGCGTGACCCCGCTGGAGTGGACCTACGCCTTCTCGACTCTGGCCAACGACGGCGACCGGGTCAGCGGCACTCTCGCCCCCAGACCGGGCAACGGCCCCGTCGCCTACACCGAGGTAAAAGACCAGGACGGCAACCTGATCAAGGGCGGGGACAACGACTCGCGCCACACCCAGGTCCTGGACGAGGGAGTCGCGCAGGAAGCAAAGACGATCCTCCACAGCGTGGTCAACAGCGGCACCGGGGTCAAAGCCAATATCGGCGATTCGTCCCAGTGGGGGAAGACGGGGACCACGGAAAACAACGGCGACGCGTGGTTTTGCGGGGCGACCGATGAGGTGACCGCCTGCGTCTGGGTCGGGCACGCGGACACGACGACGCCGATGACGACCGAGTTCGCCGGGGGGCCGGTCGACGGCGGCACCTTTCCGGCGCTGATCTGGGCCGGGGTGATCTCCGCCTGGAAGGACATCCAGGCCGCTCGCGCGGCCGAGGAGGAGAGCGGTGAGAGCGACTCCGGCTCCACCTATGTTCCCTCGGCGCCGTCCTACTCGGCGCCCGCCGAGCCCTCCACGCCCGCTCCGTCGACTCCGGGGCCTTCGAGATCCAACGCGGCGCCGAACGCGCCCGCGACGCCCTCCACCCCGGCTCCGGCGCCGTCCCCCGCTCCCGCCCCAAGTGGCGGCACCGGCGGCGGCATCACCGCCGGCTGACGTAAGGGCTGCCCGCCAGGACGAAGCGCCACGGCCGCTCGGCCGCTTTGGTGATGCCGATGCGCGGCCCGGTCACGATCTCGCCCGCCCAGCCGGGCTCGCGCGGCAACAGCAGGAACGGGTCGTCGGTGAGGTCGGCGCCGTTGGCGTCGAGGCCGACCCCAAGCGCTTCAGTCAGCTTGCCTGGGCCCGAGCAGAGGTCGAGGTCCCCTCGCCCACCGCGCCCCGCCCGCATCTCCTCCAGCCCGGCGGTCGGCTCCAGCGCCCGGATCAGCACCGCGGCGGCATCTCCCTCCGGCTCGGCGACGGCGTTGAGCAGGCTGTGGATGCCGTAGGAGAGATAGACGTAGGCTCGCCCGGGAGGGCCGAACAGCGTCTCCGTGCGCTCCGTCAGCCCGACGTAGGCATGGCAAGCCGGGTCGTCGCGCTCGTAGCTCTCGGTCTCGACGATCATGCCGCCGCGACCCTCGTGGAAAAGCCAGCAGCCGATCAGCTCATGGGCCACCGTGTGGACGGAGCGCTCGAAGAACTCGGCGTCAAGCCGCTCCTCCGTCGCGGCCGGGCTCATGCCCTCTCTTCTTCGACCCTCGCCTTGACCGCGCCGAGCGTCTCGCGGGCCGCCTCGATCTGCCGCGCCAGCGCCTCGGAGCCGGTGCCGCCCTCGATTCGCTTGGACTCCAGCCAGCTCGAGCGCTTCAGCACCTCGTAGTAGGAGTCGTCGAGGTGCTCGGAGTGAGGTTTCAGTTCCTCGGGCGAGAGGTCGGAGAGGGCGCGGCCTCTCTCGACCGCTTCGCGGACGAGGCCGCCGACGATCCCATGCGCCTCGCGAAAGGGGACACCCTTGCGGACGAGCAGGTCGGCGATCTCGGTCGCCGCCAGCATCTCGTCGCCGGAGGCATCCTCCAAGCGCTCGCGGTCGAAGCGAATTCCCTCGAGCATCCCGGCCGTCGCCTCCAAGCCGGTCTCGATGGTGTCGACCCCGTCGAAGAAGGGCTCCTTGTCCTCCTGCATGTCCTTGCCGTAGGTGAGCGGCAGGGCGTGCATGACCCCGAGCAGAGTCATGTAGCCGGCGGCGACGCGCGGGCTCTTCGCCCGCAGCAGCTCGGCCGAGTCCGGGTTGACCTTCTGGGGCATGATGCTCGACCCCGAGGAGAAAGACTCGTCCAGCTCGCAGAATCCGAACTCGCTGCTGGACCAGATCACGATCTCCGAGCCGAGCCGCGAGAGGTGCATCGCGCATGTCGATGCCGCGCCCAGGTAGTCGAGGACGAAATCGCGATTGGAGGCCCCGTCGATCGAATTGTGGCTGACGTGCTCGAAGCCGAGATCGGCGGCGACGGCGTCGCGATCGATCTCCCAGTTGACGCCGGCGAGAGCGCCGGACCCGAGCGGCATCACCGAAGCGCTGTCGAGCGCGAACTGGAAGCGCAGGACGTCGCGGCCGAGCATCCAGAAGTAGGCCAGGAGGTGGTGGCCGAGGTAGACGGGCTGGGCGCGCTGCAGGTGGGTGTAGCCGGGCATCGGCCAGTCGCGGTGAGCCTCGGCCAGCTCGAACAACCGCTCCATAGTCTCACCGCACAACTCGATCCCCCGCAACGAGTGGACCTGAACGGCCATCGCGATGTCGGTCGCCACCTGGTCGTTGCGCGAGCGACCCGTATGCAGCTTGCCGGCCAGCGCTCCGATCTCCTCGCCTAGCAGGCGCTCGATCGCCATGTGGATGTCCTCGTCAGCCTCATCGAACTCGAAGCCGTGCCCGGCCATCCGCCCTCGGACGGCCTCGAGGCCGGCGTCGATGCGCTCCAACTCCTCGGCGTCGAGAACGCCGAGGAGTTGGAGCCCGCGAGCGTGGGCCCGCGACTGGTCGATGTCGTAGATCGCCAGCTGCCAGTCGAAGGGAAGCGAGCGGTTGAGCCGCCAGAAGCGGGGGTCGGGTTCTCTGCGAAAGCGTGTCATCGGCTGATGGATTCGGCGAGAGCCTCGCACACCCTCGCGATATCCCCCTCGCCGAGCGAGGGAAAGAATGGAAGAGCCAGGGAATGGGCGGCGGCGGCCTCGGCCACCGGGAACTGTCCCTCATGCCAGCCCAGCTCCCGCAGGTGCGGGAACAGATGGATACAGGGCAGGTACGCCTTGCTCGCCACGCCGCGCTCGGCCAGTCCGGCGATGACCGAGTCGCGGTCGATCTCCTCCCCGAGGCGAACGACGTAGACGAACCAGCTGCGCCGTTCCTCGCCGCGCCCGGAAATCGGCGCCTCCACACCCTCGACTCCGCGCAGGCCCTCCTCGTAGAGGGAGGCGACGCGGGCGCGGCTCGCCAGCATCGCGTCCAGCTTTTCGAGCTGGGCGACGCCGAGCGACGCGGCGAGGTCGGAGAGGCGGTAGTTGAAGCCGAGGCCGTCGTGGTCGAGCCAGCCTATGTCGGCGGCGCGGCCCTGGTTGCGCTCCGAGCGCAGGCGGGCGGCGACGTCGGCGCCCGAGGGAACGATCATGCCGCCCTCCCCGGTCGTCATCTGCTTGTTGGCGTAGAAGGCGAACGTCGCCAGGCTCCCGCGCGTGCCGACTCTCCGACCCTCCGCATCGACCGCGCCGAGCGCCTCGCATGCGTCCTCGAGGATCCCCAGGCCGCGCTTGGCCGCCAGCGCCTCCAGCTCCGGCATCGCCGCCGGGTAGCCGAAGATGTGAACGGGGAGGACGCCGGCGGTCCTCTCCCCCACCGCCGCCTCCGCGGCCGGCGGGTCGATGTTCAGCGTCACCGGGTCGACGTCGCAGAAGATCGGCCGGGCGCCCTCGTAGAGCAGGCAGTTGGCGGAGGCGACGAAGCTGAAGGGGCTGGTCAGGACCTCGTCGCCCGGGCCCCAGCCCAGCGCCCGCACACCGAGGTGAAGCGCCGTCGTGCCGCTGGAGACCGCAACCGCGTCCTCGCTGCCGAGCCAGGCCGCGAAGTTGCACTCGAAGCGCTCCCCGGTCGGCCCCAGCGAGAGGCGGCCGGAGCGCAGCACCTCGATCGCCAGCTCTTCCTCGCGCGAGCCGATCTCCGGCTTGGCGAGGGGAATCGGTTCGTACTCGGCGCCCATCGGGCGCTCACCCTACTCGCCGCTCTGCGCCGGGCGCGGCTGGAAGGCGTACTCGAGTGAGTCGACCAGAGCCTCCCAGGAGGCCTCGATGATGTTCTCCGAGACGCCGATCGTCCCCCACTCCCGCTCGCCGTCGGAGGAGTCGAGGAGGACACGGGTGACCGCGTCCGTCCCATGCGCCTCGTCGAGGATTCGCACCTTGTAGTTGGTCAGCTCGATCTCGGCCAGGTGGGGATGGCGCTCGGTGATCGCCCCGCGCAGGGCGCGGTCGAGAGCGTTGACCGGGCCGTTGCCGGTTGCGGTGCGCTCGTAGCTCTCGCCGTCGACTCTCAACTCGATCGTCGCCTCGGTGCTGACGCCGTCGCCGGCGCGCTTCTCGGTGACGACGCGGAATCCCTCCAGCTCGAAAAGGGGTTCGTAGGCGCCCGCCTCTCTCCGCAGCAAGAGCTCGAAGGACGCCTGGGCCGCCTCGTAGTGGTAGCCGCGGTGCTCGCGCTCCTTCAGCCGCTCCACCGCCCGCGCCGCCGAGGCCTCGTCGACTTCCAGCCCGGCCCCCTCAGCCTGGCTGCGGATCGTCGCCTTGCCCGACAGCTCCGAGGGCAGGATTTCGCGCCGGTTGCCAACCGCCTCGGGGTCGATGTGCTCGAAGGTGCGAGCGTCGGCCTCGACTCCGGCGACGTGCATCCCCCCCTTATGGGCGAAGGCGTTCCGCCCTATGTAGGGCTGGTCCGGGTTCGGGGCGACGTTGCACAGCTCGCCGACGAAGTGAGCATTTTCGGCCAGGCTCGACAGCTGCTCCGCGGTGACGACCTCATAACCCAGCTTCAACTGCAGCGCCGGCAGGATCGAGACGAGGTTGGCGTTGCCGCAGCGCTCGCCGTAGCCGTTGATCGTTCCCTGCACCAGGCGGGCGCCCTCGCGCACCGCGGCCAGGGAGTTGGCGACGCCGCACTCGGCGTCGTTGTGGACGTGGATCCCGACACTCGCCTCCTCGCCCACCAGCTCGCGGACGATCCACCCGGTGGCTTCTGCGATCTGATCCGGCAGGCTGGAGCCGTTCGTGTCGCAGAGGGTGACGTTCTCGGCGCCGGCCCCCACCGCGGCGCGCAGGCACTCGAGGGCGTAGCCGGAATCGTCGCGATAGCCGTCGAAGAAGTGCTCGGCGTCATAGATCACCCGCTTCCCCCACTCGCGGCAGAAGGCGACCGACTCGCCGATCATCGCCAGGTTCTCTTCGCGCGAGACCTTGGTCACCTTCTCCAGGTGAAGCCCCCAGGTCTTGCCGACCAACGTCACCACCGGCGCGAAGCACTCGACCAGCGTGAGCAGGGCGGGGTCCTCCTCCGCGGCGGCGCCCCGGCGGCGCGTCATCCCGAAGGCGCAGATCGTCGCCTGCCTCAGATCCAACCCGGCAAGCATCTCGAACAGCTCAACCTCCTTGGGGTTGGAGCTGGGGAAGCCCGCCTCGATGAACTGGACTCCGAGCGCGTCCAGGGCCCGCACCACGCGGACCTTCTCGCCCGCCGAGAGCGACATACCCTCGCCCTGCATGCCGTCACGCAAGGTCGTGTCGTAGAGGTTCACCTGTTCCATCTGATGCCTTTCGAATTCGAGGGATCGGGGAGAGGGCCTTCAGGCCCGCTGCGCGGCACTACGGCGCGCCAGCCGCTAGGCGGCTGAGGTAATTCGCCCGATTGCCTCGAAACAAGGGTGCATCAACCACTGACCCTACTCGGTTCGCTGGTCCCGGCCGGCACGTCGACGAAGTCCAGCCACTCCAGGTACTCCTCGGCGCGCCCGTGCAGGGCGTCCTCGAACTTGGCCTGGATCACGCGGGTGATCTCCCCCGGCTCTCCCAGCTCGTGGTCGTCGACAGAGCGGACCGGAACCATCTCGGCCGCGGTCCCGGTCAGGAACACCTCATCGGCCAGGTACAACTCCGAGCGCGCGATGCTGCGCTCCTCGACTCTGTAGCCGAGATCGCGCGCGATCTGAACCACCGAGTTGCGGGTGATCCCGTCGAGGATCGAAGAAGTATGCCCGGGCGTGCAGAGGACTCCGTCGCGGACCACGAACACGTTCTCGCCGGAGCCCTCGGAGACGCAGCCGTGCTGGTCGAGCAGGATCGCCTCGTCGTAGCCGGCGTTGGCCGACTCGGTCTTGGCCAGGATCGAGTTGAGGTACTGCCCGGAGGCCTTTGCATGCGGGATCAGGCTGTCGCCGGAGATCGTCCGCCAGGAGGAGACCTTGGTGCGGATACCGTGCTTCTTGCCCTCCTCCCCAAGGTAGGCGCCCCAGGGCCAGACGGCGACGATCACCTCGATCGGCGCGCTCTGCGCGTAGAGGCCCATCTCGCCGTAGCCGCGGAAGGCAAGCGGGCGGATGTAGCAGGAGCGCAGGCCGTTGCGGGCGATCAGCTCATGGGTGGCGGCGCGAAGCTGCTCCGCGGAGTAGGGAAGCTCGAAGTAATAGAGCTGGGCCGACTTCCCCAGCCGCTCGAGGTGCTCCCGATGGCGGAAGACCGCCGGGCCGCGCTCGGTCTCATAGCAGCGGATCCCCTCGAAGACGCCGGTCCCGTAGTGCAACCCGTGGCTGAGCACGTGCGTCTTCGCCTCGGCCCAGGGCACCAGCTCGCCGTTCTGCCAGATGAACTCGGCGGTCTCCATGGGGCAGAAGTATGCCCTACGCGGTTATCTCCGCCAACACGGCTTCTGTCATTTCCGCCGTGCCGACGGGCTCCTCACCCTTCGCCGCCAGGTCCGGCGTGCGCAGGCCGCGCTCGAGCACGGCGTCAACCGCTGCCTCGATCCGAGCCGCGTCTTCAGGGCGGTCGAGGCCGTGACGCAGCATCATCGCGGCGGAGAGGAAGGTGGCGAGCGGGTTGGCGATGCCCTGCCCGGCGATGTCGGGGGCGGAGCCGTGGACCGGCTCGAACAGGCCGGGGTCGCCGTCGGCGCCGAGGCTGGCCGAGGGCAGCATCCCCAGCGAGCCGGTGAGCATCGCCGACTCGTCGCTGAGGATGTCGCCGAAGAGGTTCTCGGTGACGATCACGTCGAAGTCGGCAGGGCGGGAGACGAGCTGCATCGCAGCGTTGTCGACCAGCAGATGGTCCAACGCGATACCGGGATACTCGGGGGCGACTCGGCCGACCACTTCGCGCCAGAGGCGGGAGGTCTCCAGCACGTTCGCCTTGTCGACCGAGGTGACGCGGGGAGAGCGCCCCGAGCCCTCGGCGCGGCGCAGAGCGGCCTCGAAAGCGGCGCGGGAGATTCGCTCGATCTCAGCGGCCGAGTACTCGCAGGTGTCGTGGGCGCGCTCGCCGTCGCGACCCGAGTCGCCGAAGTAGATGCCGCCGGTCAGCTCGCGCACCACAAGCAGGTCGGTGCCGGCGATTCGCTCCTCGCGCAGCGGGCTGGAGGCGACCAGCGCCGGGCTGGGCCGCACCGGGCGCAAATTCGCGTAGAGGCCCATTCCCTTGCGCAAGCCCAGTAGCCCCTGTTCGGGACGCGGAGCGTCCGGGTCCGTCGTGTCCCATTTCGGCCCGCCGACCGCCCCGAGCAGGACCGCGTCGGAGCCGCGACAGGCCTCGAGCACCTCGTCGGTCAGCGCCGTGCCGTGCTCATCGATCGAGCAGCCGCCCATCTGGCGCTCCTCGAACTCGAATTCGCCCAGAGCCTCGAGCAGCCGCCGCGCGGCGGCGACGATTTCGGGCCCGATCCCGTCCCCGGGCAAAAGGACTATGAGAGGCGCGGTGCTCACGGGCCGGACTCTATTCGCGCGATTGGCGTGCTGGGAGCCGGGCTAACATCGACGGATGCTCGACGAGCACGATTCTGGCGGTGGGCGCGTCCTCGTCGTCGAGGACGATGCGGAGATCGCCGACGTCCTGCGCCGGTCGCTGCGCAACGAAGGCTATGAGGTGAAAAGCGCGGCCGACGGCGTCGAGGCACTCGACACGGCCGTGGAGTTCGTGCCGGACCTGGTCGTTCTGGACCTGGGCCTACCGAGGCTGGACGGAGTCGAGGTTTGCCGGCAGCTGCGAGCCGACGGGGACGTGCCGATCCTGATGCTGACGGCTCGGGCCGAGACCGAGGACCGCGTCGCCGGCCTCGACAGCGGCGCCGACGACTACCTGGTCAAGCCATTCGAGCGCCAGGAGCTGCTGGCGAGGATCCGGGCGCTGCTGCGGCGGCGGCCCCCGCGCGGGACCGCCTCGCTCAGAGTCGCCGACCTCACGCTCAACCCCGATACCCGCGAGGTGTGCCGCGAGGAGCGAGAGATCGAGCTGACCAATCGCGAGTTCGAGCTGCTCGAGTTCCTGATGCGAAACGAGCGCCTGGTCGTCTCCCGCGAACGGCTGCTCGACGAGGTCTGGGACTACGATCCGACGGCGGCGACCAACACGATTGATGTCTTCGTCTCCAACCTGCGGCGCAAGCTGGAGGCCGGCGGCGAGCGCCGGCTCCTGCACACCAGACGGGGCGCCGGCTACGTGCTGAGGGAGTAGGGATGCGCCCCGGCAACTGGCCCGTCCGCTGGCGCCTGGCCGCCGCCTCGGCCGGCCTGACGCTGGCGATCCTGCTCGTCTTCGGCGCCGTGATCGGCCGGCTGGCGACGGAGCGAATCCGCAGCGACTTCAACGGCGAGGTGAGAGGCGCCGTGCAGACGTTGGCGGCGGAGCTTCGCGTCGTCTACACGCCCGCCGGCTCGGTGGTGATCCGCGGTCCCGGCCTCGACGACTTCGTCCTCCCCAACGACGCTACCGTGCGCATCTTCGACGCCAACGGCGCCTTGCTGAGAGAGAGCCGGGACGCCGTCGACCTCGGTCCTCTGCGCGAGGGGCTGGCGAACTACAACTCGATGCGGGTCGCCGCCACGCGCATCGCAGGCGGCGACGGCAGCCTCACCGGTTACGCGCAGTACGGTCGCAGCCTCGAGCACGTCGACTCGACTATCGGCCGGCTCTGGCTGTTCATCGCCGCCGGCATCCTCGGCGGCACCCTCCTCGCCACCCTCGCCGGCCTGGCGATCGCAGACCGCGCGATGCGACCGGTCGCCTCGCTGACCGCGCGGGCACGCGAGGTCGCGGAGACGCGCGACACCTCGCGCCACATGCCGCGGTCGAGCGCGGACGATGAGGTCGGCGAACTGGCCCGCACGCTGGAGCGGATGCTGCGCTCGCTCGACGCGGCTCGCGAAGAGCGGGAGGCGGCCATGCAAAAGCAGCGGGAGTTCGTCGCCGATGCGTCGCACGAACTGCGCACGCCGCTGACCAGCGTCCTTGCCAATCTCGAGTTGCTCCAGGCCTCGCTGGGAACGCCCGGGCACGACGAAGATCGGGAGATCGTCGACTCAGCCCTGCGCTCCTCCAAGCGGATGAGTCGGCTGATCGGCGATCTGCTGCTGCTGGCGCGGGCCGACGCCGGACGGATGGGCGAACGGAGGCGCTGCGACCTGGCCGAGATCGTCGGCAACGCCGCGGCGGAGCTGGCGCCGGCGATGGGCGGGCGTGAGCTGAGCGTCGACAACGGGCGGCCCGTATTCATCAAGGGCAACCCCGACGACCTGCATCGCTTGGTCGCCAACCTGCTCGACAACGCCGCCCACCACACGCCGGCGGGATCCCATGTCGACTTGAGCCTGCGGACGGAAGACGGCGAGGCAGTCCTCGAGGTCGCCGACGACGGCCCCGGGATCCCCGTCGAGCAGCGGGAAGTGGTCTTCGACCGTTTCGTCCGGGCAGAAGGCCCGGCCGACATCTCCACCACTTCGGGCACAGGCCTCGGCCTCGCCATAGTCCGCGCCGTGGCCACTTCCCACGACGCCACGGTCAAAGCAACCGAATCCCCTGCCGGAGGGGCTCTCTTCCGCATCCGATTTAAGGCCGGTTTAGACCAACGTCCTAATTTGAGCAACGGACGAGACACACTGACCCGCCGGGGCTCTCCCCCAAAACCGCCCCGGCGGGTCTAGCTTTTCTCAGACCTCGACGACCACCGGCAGGATCATCGGGCGGCGCTTCAGCTTGTTGTAGACGAGCTTGGCGATCGCATCGTGGAGGTCCTCCTGAATCAGGTGCAGCTCGCGGGTGCCGGCGTCGGCCGCGTCCTCGAGCTGGTCCTCGACGATGTCTTTCAACTCGTCGACCAGGGCGTCAGCCTCTTCGAGGAAGGCGACGCCGCGGAAGATCACTTCGGGGTCGGCGACGACGCTGCCGTCGTCGCCGGCGATCGTCGCGACGACGATGAAGATGCCGTCGGCGGAGATTTCGCGACGGTCGCGCAGAGCGACATCGTCGGGCTCGCCGACGTTGACGCCGTCGACGAACATCACCCCGTTGTGGATGTCCTCGCCGAAGCGAGCGCCTCTCTCGTCGATCTCCAGCGGCAGGCCGTTGCGGCCCTGGAAGATCCGCTCCGGCTCGATGCCGACCGACTCGGCCAACTCGGCGTGCAGGCGCAGGCGCTGGTAGTCGCCGTGAACCGGCAGCACGTATCTGGGCTTGGTCAGGTTGAGCATCAGCTTCAGCTCCTCCTGCCAGCCGTGCCCGGAGGCGTGGATGGGCGCGTCCTTGGCGGTCACCACCGAGGCGCCGATCTCATAGATCCGGTCGATCGTCTCGTTGACCGCGCGCTCGTTGCCGGGCACCGGCGTCGCCGAGAAGACCACCGTGTCGCCGGAGTGCAGCTCGACGTCGCGGTGGTCGTTGTTGGCCATTCGGCGCAGGGCCGAGAGCGGCTCGCCCTGGCTGCCGGTCGAGATCACGACCACTCTCTCGTCGGGAAAGTCCTCGATCTCCCGCGGCTGGATGAAGAGGCCTCTGGGGGCGCTAGAAATCCCGAGGTTGGACGCGATGTTGAAGTTCTTGCGCATCGAGCGGCCGACCAGCGCCACCCGGCGGTCGAGTTTCACCGCGGCGTCGATCACCTGCTGGACGCGGTGGATGTTGGAGGCGAAGGAGGTGACGACGATGCGGCCCTTGCAGTTGGAGAAGGTCTCCAGCAGCGCCGGGCCGACGCTCGACTCCGAGGGCGCGATGCCCGGGCGGTCGGCGTTGGTCGAGTCGCCGCAGAGCAGCAGCAAGCCGTCGCGGCCGATCTCGGCCAGCCGCGAAATGTCCGCCGGTCTGCCGTCGACCGGGGTCTGGTCGAACTTGTAGTCGCCGGTCATCAGCATCGACCCCAGCTCCGTCGTGAGCAGGACGCCGCGGGCGTCGGGGATCGAGTGGGAGAGGTGGACCAGCTCCAACTCGAACGGACCGGCTTTCGCCTTCTCCCCCGCCGGCAGCTCCTGCAGCGGCGCGTCGGAGAGCTTGTGCTCGTCGAGCTTGGAGCGCACCATCCCGATCGTCAGCAGGCCGCCGTAGACGACGGGCGGCTGGCCGATCTCCCGCAGCACGTAGGGCAACGCCCCGACGTGATCCTCGTGCCCGTGGGTGAGGACGATTGCCTCGATGTCCTCGGCGCGGTCGCGCAAATAGGAGAAGTCCGGGAGGACGAGATCGACACCCAGCATCTCGGGCGTCGGGAACATCAGGCCAGTGTCTACCACGACGATCCTGCCGTCGTACTCGATCACGGTCATGTTCTTGCCGATCTCCCCCAAACCGCCGAGGGGGAGCACACGTAATTTCTTTCCTGCCACTAGCTATTCACCGTCTTTCGTTTCGAAGTTGTCTACAGCGCGGCGAGGACACCGGCGCTTTCGAGCGCCGTCCGCACCGCCGCGCACTGCTTGTCGTCGGCCGGGACCAACGGAAGCCGTATCCGTCCCGAATCGAGGTCGAGCATCTCCAGCGCCGCCTTCAGCGGGATCGGGTTGGTGGTGACCCCGAGTGCCGCGTAGAGGGGCTGCAGCCCGGCATCGATCTCCCGCGCCCGCTCCATGTCCCCACCCTGCGCCGCGTCCCACATCTCACGCATCCGGTCGCCGACGAGGTGAGAGGCGACGAGAATGCCCCCAGCGCCGCCGAACTCCAGCGTGCGCAGGAAGACGTTGTCGTTGCCGGCCAGGACATCCATCCCCTTCACCGGGCCCAGCTCGTCGTCGTTGGCCTGCTTGACCGCGACCACGTTGTCGATCGAGGACAGCTCGGAGAGAAAGCCGGGGGCCATGTTGATCACGACCCGTGAGGGGATGTTGTAAAGGACCATCGGAAGCTCCGGCGCGGCCTCAGCGACGGTCTCGAAGTGAGCGCGCAAGCCGGCCTCGTTGGGCTTGTTGTAGTAAGGAGCGACGACCAGCGCGGCGTGAGCACCGGCCTCCGCGGCGGCCTTGGTCAGCTCTGCCGAGTGCCGCGTGTCGTTGGTGCCGGTGCCGCAGACCACAAGCGCTTGGCTGCCGATCTCGTCGAGGACCGCGCGCAACAACGAGATCTGCTCGGCGTCGGTCAGGGTCGGGCATTCACCGGTCGTCCCCGCCACGACGACGCCGTGGGAGCCGTGCTCGATCAGGTAGGAGGCGAGACGCCGCGCTGCGTCCTCGTCCACTCCCCCGCCCTCGTCGAAGGGCGTGGCCATCGCCGTGATCACACCTCGGATCGCCTTCATCGAAGCCAGGGTACCTAGAGCAGCTTCTCGAGGCCGACCGTGAAGCGATCGGGGAGTTCGGCGACTCTGCGTACGGCGAGCAGCACTCCGGGCATGAATGAACTCCGGTCGATCGTGTCGTGGCGGATGCTGAGCGTCTGCCCCTCGCCGCCGAAGATGA
>Ga0299914_10001470_pt1 | contig 15592 bp, 12 predicted proteins | sample RVTome_10_FD_201361 | JGI IMG/M metagenome (GOLD analysis project Ga0299914, IMG submission 201361) | Soil microbial communities from uranium-contaminated site in the Upper Colorado River Basin, Wyoming, United States - RVT153D57 (version 2) ...
CGGCTGTTACTCCGGCTCTACCCGGCCGAGTTCAGGCGGGCCCACGGTGAGGAGATTCTGCGGTCGCTCGACGAGGATCTGCACGACGCGGAGTCCGCGCGCGGTCCGGCTCGTGTGTGGGCCAGGGCGCGAGCGGTCATCGACGTCGGCCGCGCCGGCCTCCTGCTGCGTGGCGAGGCGCTGCGGACGCTTCGCCCATCACGCGCTCCCGATCGAGGCCGGAAATCCGGGCCCGACCCCGGGGGCGAGATGTTCTCCGGACTCGTCACCGACCTGCGGTACGCCGCGCGCACCCTGCGGGCGAGCACTGGCTTCACCGTCGTCTCCGTAATCACGCTGGCGTTGGCGATCGGTGCGGGTGTCACGCTCTTCAGCGTGGTGAATGGCGTACTCCTGCGCCCGCTGCCGTATGCCGCGCCGGATCGTCTGGTGAACATCTGGAACGATCTCGGGCGCGGGGCCCAGTCGCTGCCGGCGGTGCACCCGGCCGATTTTCGCGACTACCAGGCCTGGAGCCGTCTCTTCGAGGAGTTCGCCGCCGCGACGGGGGGCAGGCCCCTCCAGATTGCAGGAATCGTGACCGGAGACGGTACGGGCGCCGAGCACGTGGACGTCTCGGCGGTCACCGCGAACTTCTTTCCGCTCCTGGGTGTCGCGCCGCTGCTGGGGCGGGCGTTCGCGGTCGAGGACGAGCACCCGGGCGCGCCGTGTGTCGCCGTGCTCGCGCATTCGCTCTGGCAGCGCCGTTTCGGCGCCGACCGCGGTCTCGCGGGTCGTCGCATCCAGATCGACGGGCGCACCTGCACGGCCGTCGGCGTCCTGCCTCCAGGATTCCGGCTGTATTTGCCCGCCGAGGCGTTTCTGGTCAAGGACGCCGAGGTCTGGCTGCCGCTCAGCCTCGACTACGCGCGGCTGCCGCCGCGGAACTTCACCTACCTGACGGTCTTCGGCCGTCTCGCGCCGGCCGTCACGCTGCGGCAGGCACAGCAGGAGATGGATGCCATCGCGGCCCGGCTCCGGCGCGAGCACCCGGAGCACAGCGCCTCGAATCTGCGGATCCGGGTTGTTCCGCTGCACCACGACGTCGTGAAGCACGCGAGGCCGGCGCTCCTGATCCTCCTCGCAGCGGTGGGCGTCGTCATCCTCATTGGCTGCGCCAACGTCGCGAACCTGTTGCTGTCGCGCGCCGCGACGCGCCGGCGCGAACTCGCCGTCCACGCGGCGCTCGGCGCCAGCCGCTGGCGAATCGTCAGGCGCCTGCTGGTGGAGAGCTTCCTGCTGGCGCTCCTCGGGACAGCCGCCGGGGTCGGACTCGCCAGGGCCGCGCTCTCGGCGCTCGCCGCCCTGCTGCCAGCGACGCTCCCGCGGATGCAGGACACCGGCATCGATTCGACCGTTCTGGCGGCAGTCTCCGTCTCCTGTGTCCTGACGACGCTGCTCTGCGGGGTGCTGCCGGCCCGCCATGCATCGACGCGCAACACCGTTGCCGATCTGAAGGACGCCGCATGGGGATCGGAAGGCGCGCGGCAGGATCGGGCCAGGACCAGACTCGTCGTGGGTGAGATCGCGCTGTCCCTCGTGCTGATTGTGGCGGCTGTGCTGCTCGTGCGCAGTGCGCTGGCGCTCCAGCGGGCGAGCCCGGGCTTCGACACCCAGGGTGTCCTCACGTTCCGTCTGGCGTTGCCGTCACAGGCATATCCGCGTTCGGCCGATCGGCGCGCGTTCCTCGATCGGCTGCAGCAGCGGGTGCAGCGCCTGCCGCGAGTGGAGACCGTCGGAGCCGCGTCTCAACTGCCGCTGACCGGCAGCGGACCGCTCGCGCCATACGCGTACGACGAAGAGACGGCGCGCAACTGGGAGACCGTCACCGCGGACGAGCGCGACGTCTCACCGGAGTTCTTTCCGGCCATCGGCGCGCAGCTCCTGGCCGGCCGTGCGTTCACGGAACAGGACGGCTCCGACGGGCGCCGGGTCATCATCGTGGATGACGAGCTGGCGCAGCGTGTGTGGAAGGGGAGGAGCGCCGTCGGCCAGCGCCTGCAGGTCGAACCGACCGGCAGCGACGATCCCCATGCCGAGGTCATCGGTGTCGTCCGACACCTGCGGCTGCACGACCTCACCCGCCCGGTGCGCCCGCAGATCTGGGGGCCGCTGCTCGGCGGCGTGGGAACCCGCTTGTCGTTCGCGGTTCGCACGCACGGCGATCCGGCGCTGCTCGTGGAAGACGTGCGTCGAGCGATAGCGGAGATTGACCCCGCGCTTGCTCCGCGAGGGATACAGCCGATCTCCGTGCTGGTTTCGGAGGCTTCGGCGCAGGTGCGGTTGAACGCGAGCGTGATGCTGGCCTTCGGCGTGCTGGCGCTGGTGCTCGCCGCGGTGGGTGTCTACGGCGTCATCACATATTCGGTGTCTCAGCGGACGCGCGAGTTCGGCATCCGCCAGGCGCTCGGGCAGGAGCCGGCCGCGGTTCGACGAATGGTGCTCGCCGAGGCGGCGAGGCTCGGTACCACGGCCATCGTCCTGGGTCTCGCCGCCTCCGCTGTTTCCGCCGGTGTCCTCGAGGCGCTGCTCTACGCCACGGACCCGCGGGACCCCCTGGTGCTCGCCGGGGCCTCGGCGTTTCTGCTGATGGTCGTGCTCGCGGCCGCATGGGTGCCCGCCCGCCGGGCCACATCCGTCGATCCGCACATCGCGATGAGATGCGACCACGTGTGAGCACGCGCTCACCTCTCCTTCGCGGCCTTCGGATCCGCGGCGACCGCCCGCATCAGCGGGAGCGCGAACTCGAGCAAACCGCGCGCCGGGAGCAGCCACGAACTCGCGTCGCCCACTCTGCCTCCGGCGTTGCCGGTCGACGCGAGATAGCCATCGGTGATCCGCGCGAAGAAGCGGTCCGGCCAGTAGGGATGGACGCCGTCGCCCGACGTGTCGAACTCTTCCTGCTGCCTCCAGACACGCCGGCCGTTCTCGTCCACCGGAACCCGGTAGCGCGCGACCCGCTTGTCCGGGATGTCCACGATGTGCTCCGCGTAGTGGAGGAACGTGACCGTGTCGTGGTCGCATCCGAGCAGGAGGATGCGCCCGTCCAGGTCCACGAAGCGCTCGAGCGCCGACCCCGCGCCGAACGCGTAGTTCCACGGCTGCGGCGCGCGGAGGTGCTCGCCGTGGCGTCCCCAGAAGACGAAGCGGGCGACGTGCTCGTTCACGCGCGTGCCCGGCCAGGTGCGCAGGAACTCGACGAGCGCGCCATGATCGCGGGCCGATCTCGCCGTGTGCGGATCGAACGCCGGCAGCTTCTCGAGCACCTCGGCCTCCTGCTCCGGTGTCAGATGGCCGCGCCCGATCTCGTCGTAGTACCGCGGACACCCCGCGTACATCATCAGCGTCCCCTCGGGCGTGAGGGCGTCCTTCAGCGCGAGGTGTAGCTGATCCGGGCCGCCGGCGACCTCCCCGACGGCCCGAACGGACGCGTGGACCATGACACTGCCGCCGGGCGCCACGCCGAGCTTCCGAAACTCGCTGGCCAGCTGCTGTCTCGAATGCATGGATCGATTTCGTCTGACGCCAGTCATACCACGCCCGGGGCCGTTCCCCCAGACTCCGCCGAAGGAGTGCGCCGCTCGTGCCGCCTCTTCACACCATCCTGACAGACTCCTGACATCGCCTTCACCGCGAGGGCGCCCATCCGTGGGACCATCGCGTCCTCGAAGGAGAACTGATGACGAAAACGCGCATGTGGGCGGACCGCCTGGTGCTCGCCGCCGCGGCGCTGGCAGCCGTCGCGGCGGTCGTGCCCGGCACGCTGGCGCAGGAGTGCCGCCGGGACGAGTGGCAGAAGACGGACGAGATCTTCCGGGCGATGGGCGTGCGCGACGGCACAGCCGTGGCCGACATCGGCGCCGGCGACGGCTATCTCACGACGCGGCTGGCCGCCGCCGTGGGGCCCGCCGGGCACGTGTACGCGGTGGATGTCTCGGACTCGCAGCTCGAGCGGCTGCGACGCCGGCTGGCGGAGAGCGAAGTCACCAACGTGACCGTGATACAGGGCGCCAACGACGATCCGCGGCTGCCGGCCGGTACGCTCGACGCGGCGGTCATCATCAATGCGTATCACGAGATGCACGAGCATCAGGCGATGCTCGCCGGCATTCGCCGGGCGCTCAAGCCGGAGGGGCGTCTGGTGATCGTCGAGCCGGTCACCGATCGGCGCCGCGGCCAGCCGCGTGCGGAGCTGGCGCGCGCGCATGAGATGGCCCCCGAATATGTGGTTGCCGAGGCGCGGGCCGCCGGATTCCGGATCGTCGGCCTCCAGGACCCGTTCACGTTCCGCGAGCCCGATCTCGAATGGCTGATCGTGCTCCAGCCGGACAACCGGGAGAGCGTCCAGGCGCCGGCCGCGGCCTCCGACTCCCCGCCTGCGCCCGCGCGTCCGGCCGACATCGACGATCCCGCCCTCCGAATCACGCTCGACGAGCTCAAAGCGCTGCTCGCAGCCGGCCCGGTCACCATCGTGGACGTGCGTGATGCGCGCAGCTTCGAACAGGCGCATGCCGCGGGCGCGCTCCTGCTGCCGCTCGCCGACCTCTCGGCGGGCGCCGAACGACTGCGCCGCCTGGGCGCGCCGATCGTCACGTACTGCAGTTGACCGGCCGAGGAAACGAGCGCCCGTGCGGCGCTGAGGCTCCGGACGCTGGGATTCGCGAACGTTCGCGCGCTGGTGGGCGGGTTCGACCGCTGGCGGGATGCCGGGATGCCGGTGGAGACCGGGAAGCCCCCGGCTCGTCCTCCTGCCGACGTCCTCCGGTTGGACCGGTGAAAGCGCCTCGTCTTCGCTTCGTCAGGGACGAGGGGCGGACCACGGACCACGGGCTACGGACCACGGACCACGGGCTACGGACCACGGACCACGGGCTACAGCAGTGTTCATTGTCAGAATTTCATGAAGATGCCCCGTCCGCCGGACGCCCCGGCTAGTATGTGGGAATGTCGCGCAACTCCCCCCGCCGCATCTCGCGCCTCGGCATCGTCATGGCGTTGCTGGTGCTCACGCTGGGCGTCGCCTCCGCGCTCGCCTGGCAGGCGCATCAGGCCGCCCGCTCGCACCGTGAGGCCGCCGAACGGGTCCTGCAAGACTACGCGGAGTTCGCCGCATGGCAGTTCTCCCGGGCCGCGCGGCAGGGCCTGGACGCGAGTCTCGCTCAATGGCTCGGCATCGTGGCCTGTTCCGTCCAGACAGGCCGGCTGCCGGCTCCGTCCGGCCTCACGATGGGCGGCCTGGATGCGCGTGCGCTGTTCGTCGTCGAGGCGGACCGCACGCTGACATCGACCGGCGAGCCGCTGGACGACGAGGCGCGCGCGGCGATACTCGCCGCGGTTCAGCCGTCGATCGACCCCGGCCGGCGCAGCGGCCATCGCGTCGTGCGAGTCGTACAGCTCGCGGGCCGTCCGGCCATCCTGGCGGCGCACGCGGTCCGGCGCTCGCCGGCGAGCCCTCCCGCCGCGGCGGGCTTCGTCGCCGATCTCGACGTGCTGGAACGGCCGCTGTCGATGGTGATGCGGAATTCCCCGCTGCTTCCGCCGACCCTGACCAGCGGGGCGGGCGAGCTGGTGGGCGTCCGCGTCCGAACCGACGGGGGCGTCCCTGTCTTCGAGTCGCGGCTGGCAGAGGACGCGGTTCGGGCGGCCGGAACGCTGACCGACGCCGTGGGCGGCCTCCACTACGAGGTGTCGCTGAGCCGTGCGGCGGCCGGCGCGCTCGTGATCGGGGGGCTGCCGCGCTCGCGCCTGCCGCTCCTCGTCGGCCTGCTCGCCCTCACCGCCGGCCTTCTCGTCGTCGCCGCCCTGCAGCTCCGGCGCGAGCACGAGCTGACCCGGCTGCGAAGCGATTTCGTGTCGAGCGTCTCGCACGAGCTGCGCACGCCGCTCGCGCAGATCCGGCTGTTCAGCGAGACGCTGCTCCTCGGGCGCGTCCGCTCGGGCCGCGAGGCGCGGCGCTCGCTCGAAATCATTCAGCAGGAGTCCCAGCGCCTGGCGCACCTCGTCGAGAACGTGCTCTACTTCTCGCGCGGCGAGCGCGGGGCGGGCCGCCTGGCGCCCGTGCCGGCGCGCCTCGGCGGGATCGTGACCGAGCTGGTGGAGGCGTTCGCCCCGCTCGCCAGGGCCGGCGACTCGGACGTTCGCGTCGACGTCAGGGAGGACGTCGTCGCGCCGGTGGACGGCGGGGCGATCCGGCAGATCCTGCTCAACCTGCTGGACAACGCCGTGAAGTACGGGCGGACCGGCCAGACGATCCTCGTGACGCTCGACCGGCGCGAGGGCATGGCCGTGATCGCAGTGGAGGACGAAGGGCCTGGCGTGCCGGCGGACGCCCGCGGGCGGATCTGGGCCCCGTACTCGCGCCTGGCGGAGGCGGCTGACTCGGCCGTCGCCGGCACCGGCATCGGCCTGGCGGTCGTCCGGGATCTGACCGCGCTGCACGGTGGCGCCTGCCGCGTGGAATCGGGCGCCCGGGGCGGCGCGCGGTTCGTCGTCGAGATTCCGCACGCGGCCGCCGTCGCGGACCTCGCGCACGCGAGCTGATCGAGGCCCCCGTGACCACCATCCTGATTGTCGAGGACAATGCGGACCTGGTCTACGGCCTGCGCAACAACCTCGAGATCGAAGGCTACGACGTCGCCGTCGCGCGAGACGGGCACGAGGGGCTCGCGAGCGCCCAGGACCTCCGGCCGGACCTCGTGATCCTGGATCTGATGCTGCCGCGCGTGGACGGCTATCGCGTGCTGAAGTCGATGCGGGAGCAGGGGCTCGACATGCCCGTGCTGATCCTCACGGCGCACGGGCAGGAAGCCGACAAGGTCCGCGGGTTCCGGCTCGGCGCCGACGACTACGTCACGAAGCCGTTCGGCGTGCTCGAGCTGATGGCGCGCGTCGAGGCGCTCCTGCGCCGGACGTCGCGCCGGACGCCGGCGCTCGACGCGCGCGAGACGTTCGGCGACGTCGAAATCGATCCCGCCACGCGGACCGTCCGCCGCCGCGGCGAGGTCGTCCCGCTCACGCCGATGGAGCTCGACCTCCTGATTGCGCTCGTCCGGCGCCGCGGCGCCGTGGCGAGCCGGCTGGAGCTGCTGCGGGAGGTCTGGGGGCACTCCGCGGCCGTGCTCACACGGACCGTGGACACTCATATCGCGGAGCTGCGGCGCAAGCTGGAGGACGACCCCGCCTTTCCGCGGTACATCCTCACCGTGCGGAAGGCCGGCTATCGGCTCGAGGGCAGCCAGACCGCGCAGTCGTAATCGACGCCTCGCCGGCCCCTGCGCCCGGCGTCCGTCCTCTTGACGCACACCCGCATGCAGGCGCATGCTGATGGCGGCGCCGATCCACGCCCAACCTCTGGAGATCCCGCCCCGGCCGGGATCGCACGTGAGGCAAAGGGGGGCATACTCCCGGATCCGCATCGTCCCAACCAAAGCCTTTGCGTCGCCGCGAGCGCGCTGCCGGGGAGCCGGCTCGTGGCTTGTGCAGAGGAGATGAGACGATGCCCCGCAGCAAGGATCTCAAGCGCGTCATCCGCGCGCGGATGAAGAAGACCGGCGAAGCCTACACCAGCGCCCGCGCGCACATCATCAGGAAGAAACCCACGGCCCTGCCGCCGCGCACGCGGCCGGCCGACTACGGCGCCCTGGCCGGGACGCGCGACGAGGCGATCGCCGCGAAGACGGGACGGACGTGGCGCGAATGGGTGGCGGCGCTCGACCGCGAGGGCGCCGCGGGCCTGCCGCACCGCGACATCGCGCTCCTCGTGAGCCGGAAGTACGGCGTCGGCAGCTGGTGGACGCAGACCGTGACCGTGGGCTACGAGCGCATCAAGGGCCTGCGCGAGCGCGGACAGCGGCGAAGCGGACACTATGAGGTCAGCCGGAGCCGCACGTTCAGCGTGCCGGTCACCGTGCTGTTCGAGGCATGGGCCGCCGGCGCGGCACGGCGAACCTGGCTCGGTGATGTCGGGGCCACCGTGCGCACGGCCACCGCGCCGAAGTCGATCCGCCTGCGATGGTCGGACGGCACAATCGTGATCGCCGGCTTCACCGCGAAGGGCGCGGCGAAGAGCACGGTGGCCGTGGCGCACACCAAGCTGCCCGATCGGGCCGCCTCGGATCGCGCGAAGCAGGAGTGGACGGACCGGCTGGACGCGCTGGCCTCGATGCTCGCGTCGGCCGACGTCTGAGCAGGCGCTCGAGCGGGCGCGCCGCCGGTGAGGCTGGAGGGGCAGGCCCCGTCGAGACCTGCCCTTCACCGCGCACGCGCGAGCCTGAAATCGACCGGACGCGGGACCCACTCCGGCGCCAGTTCCATCATCACATCTCCGAGAACGCCTGCCGATCGGGGTCGAGGGCGGTGAGCCGGTCGATCGCGGCGTCGAGATCGAGCAGCTCCGCCGCGCGCGCCTGGACCATCACGATCGCGTCCTCGTCCAGCGTCTCCGCGACCCGGCCGCCTTCCGGGCCGTCCTGAACCCCCGTCCGTACTCCAGACAGGCACGTCGTGCGTGCGGGTGTCATCACGGTCCTCCTTCTCGGGTCTCGTGCGGCTGTTGCTCCTAGAAGCCGCAGACGGCGGCGAAAGGGGTCACGCCACGGCGTCGGTCAGGGGTCAGATCTTGTTCTTTGCAGGAATGACCAGAATCTAGGACATCTCCCCCTGCCTGGCGGCCCGGGCCCGTGAACGTTATCGAGGCTGCCTGCCCGCAACTCTGGGCCGTGTGCCCGGCCCGGCGCCGACGGCTCTTGCGTTTCGCTCAGGACGATGGCATCGTCGTCGAAGAGGTCGAGAAAGGGTGTTGGCAGATGGAACCCGTGAGGGTGCCGCTCGCCCTGCGCGCGCGTCTGGGGACGGGCGCGGCGGACGCCGTCGAGGATCTCCTCAACGAGACAGGGCGGGAATGGAGGGAGGACGTGACGTCACTCGTCGAAGCGCGGTTCGAGCGGCGGCTGACCGAGGCGCTCAGCGATCTGAAGCTGGGGCTGCGTGAAGAAATGGCGACGACGAGAGTCGAGATGTTCAAGTGGTCGTTCCTGTTCTGGATCGGCCAGGTCGTGACCCTCGGCGGCCTGATGATCCTCGTGCTGCGGTCGATGCTGGGGTGAGGGCGGATCCGCACGCGCACGGCCCCATCGGCTGCCTGAGAGTGCTCGACTGAGCAGCTGAATCCCTGCTGAGCCCGTTCCCCTTTCCTTTTCCCTTGACTCCCATAAGCGTGCTAGGGGACACTGCCCTAAGCACCTTATGGGAGCCAATCCCCGCAAGCCGGCCGACCTGCTCCAGGGCACGCTGGAGCTGCTGATCCTCAGGACGCTCGCAACGGGCGCAAAGCACGGGTACGAGATCGCCGAATGGATCCACGTGGCCTCGGCCGAGGCGCTGTCCGTGGAAGAGGGGGCGCTGTACCCGGCGTTGCACCGGCTGGAACTGCGCGGGCTGCTGACGTCGCACTGGGACGTCTCGGCCAACAACCGCCGGGCCAAATACTACCGGCTGACGGCGAGCGGCCGGACACGCTTGAAGGACGCCACCGCGTCCTGGCGCCGCACCAGTGCGGCGATCGACCGGGTGCTCGAGCCCACCTGATCGGAGGCCATCATGGCTGAATGGCTGAACAGTCTGAGACTCCGCGTCCGCGCCTTCCTCCGCCGGCGGCAGCTGGAGCAGGACCTCCAGGACGAGCTCGCCTTCCACCTCGCCATGCGCGCGGAGCAGCTCGACACATCCGGGGCGAGCGACGCGCGTGCCGGCGCCCGGCGGCAGTTCGGCAACGTCACGAGGATCCGGGAGGATCTGCGCGAGTCCTGGGCGCTGGCCCCGCGCCTGGGCGGCCTCGTTCGGGATTTCCGGTACGCGGCGCGGACGCTCCCGCGCAGCCCCGGATTCGCGGTCGTCGTCGTTCTCACCCTCGGGCTCGGCATCGGCGCGAACACGGCATTCTTCAGCGTGGTCAACGCCGTCCTGATTCGCCCGCTCGGCTATGCTGAGGCCGACAGGCTCGCGTTGCTGTACGAGGGCTTCCCGCAGCGCATCGACCGCCTGCCCTTCTCGGCCCTCGATTTCGACGATTTCCGGCGGTGGCAGCAGTCCTTCGAGGCCGTTGCCGCGTACCGGAACGTCCCGTTCGAGATCTCGGGCGACGGCCGTCCGGAACGGATCACGGGGGCCAGGGCCTCGGCGGATCTGTTTCGCACGCTGGGTGTCGGACCGGCAATCGGCCGCGCCTTCTCGGCAGACGAGGATCGGCCCGGCGTGAACGTGGCGATCCTGAGCTGGGGCATCTGGCAGCGGCGGTACGGCGGGGATCCCGCGATGGTCGGTGGACGCATCCAGCTCGATCGGCAGTCGTACACGATTGTCGGGGTGATGCCCGACGGATTCGTGTTTCCCCGGCGGGGTCCGCAGTTCAATGGTGAGCCTGCCGACGTGTGGGTGCCCATCGCGTTCACGGATCGCGAGCGAGCCGAACGCGCCAGCATGCACAACAACAGCGTGATCGCCAGGCTGAGGCATGGCGTGACGCTCGACGCGGCCCGGGCGGAGCTCGATCTCATTGCGGAGCGCATCGGCGCGAACTATCCGCCGGCCGTCCGCAACGCGGGGATCTCGCCGGAACTGACGGCGGCGCCGCTGCGCGAGGAGATCTCCGGACGGTTCCAGACGCCGCTGCTGCTGCTGCTGGCGGCCGTGGGGCTGGTGCTCCTCGTCGCGTGCGCCAATGTCGCCAATCTGATCCTGAGCCGCGTGACCGGACGGGCTCGCGAGTTTGCCGTGCGGACGGCGCTGGGCGCACGCCGGACGCAAATCATCCAGCTGCTCCTGTGCGAAGCGCTCCTGCTCTCGGCAGCAGGTGGTGTCGTCGGCGTGGCCATCGCGTGGTGGGCCGTCAATGCCGCCCCCGCCGTGCTCACACGGACCGTGCCCGGGCTTCACGAGCTGGCGATCGACCTCCGCGTCCTCGCCTTCACGAGCGTCGTGTGCCTGGCGACCGCCGTGATCTGCGCGCTGGTGCCGCTGGCGACGCTCGACCGCCGCCATCCGGCGGACTCGCTGCGCGACGAGCCGTCGCGAACGACGTCGGGCGCCGGGAGGCTTCACCTCCAGCGCGGCTTCGTGGTCGTGACGGTGACCCTGGCGTGCGTGCTCCTCGCGGGCGCGGGTCTCTTCATCAGGAGTTTCGCCGCGCTCGCCGCGACGGACGTCGGCTTCAGGCCCGCGCAGGTGCTCACCGCGTCGATGACGCTGCCCCGCACCTTCTACACGACGAGCGCGAGCGTGCGGGCGTTTCACGAGTCGCTCTCCCGGAGCCTGTCGGCGCTGCCCGGCGTGCGATCGGTGGGGCTGGCCACCGATCTGCCGCTCACGACGTACGAGCTTCGCGCGTTCACTCCTGAAAGCTCGAACCTGGCCGAAGGCGCGCTGCCGGCGACGAGCCTGAGCTGGGTGCATGGCCCGTACTGCGAGTCGCTCGGCATGACGCTCAAGGGAGGCCGGTTCTTCGCCCAGGACGAGTACGTCCAGAATCGCAGCGTCGTGATCGTCAACGAGAAGCTGGCCGCGCTCGTGTGGCCGGGTGAAGATCCCGTCGGCAAGCGGCTGAAGTGGGGCGCCGCCGGCGGCCCGTGGCCATGGCTGACCGTCGTCGGCGTCATCGGCAACGTCGCCGACGGGCCGATCGGCGCGGAACCACGGATCCACGCGTACGAGCCGTTCCGGCAGATGCCGGACGTCTTTCTCAATGGCGCGGTGAATCAATTTGGCCGCGACGTCACCGCAGCCGTCCTCGCCGAGGGCGATGCCCGCGCACTCTCCGCGCTCGTCCGGCAGGAGATCACGGAGCTGGATCCCGAACTGGCCATCGAGAGCATTCAGCTCATGGACGACAGGGTCCGCGAGGTCGTCGCGCCGCAGCGCTTCAGCACGCTGCTGGTCGGCGCGTTCGCCGGGATCGCGCTGCTCCTCGCGTCGGTCGGGCTCTACGGCCTGCTCGCGTTCACGATGGCCCAGCGGCAGAAGGAGATCGGCGTGCGCCTCGCGCTGGGCGCCGAGCGGCGAGCGGTGATGGGCATGGTGATCGGCCAGGGCGCCCGCCTCGTCGCGGTCGGCCTCGCGATTGGGCTTCTCGGCTCGATTGCGCTCACCCGGCTCGTCGCCTCGCTGCTCCATCAGTCGAACCCGTACGACCTCCAGGCGCTCGCGGTGATTCCCGCGGTTCTCGTTCCGGCCGCGCTCCTGGCCTGCGCGATTCCCGCGTGGCGCGCCGCCCGAGTCGATCCGATCACGGTGCTCCGGGCCGAATAGGTGGCGCGGACCGCGCCGCGGTCCGTCCGTCACTCCCGATGCGAGCGGTGTGGAGACGGCCGAGCTGTGCGGCGACGCTCGCCCGGCTTAAGCTGTCGACATGGACTCGCGTACGTCCCCTGCTCCGTCCGATCCCCTCCCCGATTCCCTCGACCCCGTCGACCGGCGGCTCGCCGGGTTCATGCGGCGCTGGGGTGTGCTCGCGCTGCGATTGTCGCTGGCCGTCATCTTCGTCTGGTTCGGCATCCTGAAACCGTTGGGGCTGTCGCCGGCGGGACCGCTGGTGCGAGCCACAGTGGCGTGGATGCCGCTGCTCTCGCCCGACGCCTGGGTGGCTGTGATCGGCTGGTGGGAAGTCGCCATCGGCCTGACGTTTCTGTTCCACCGCACGCTTCGCATCGCGATCGCGCTGCTCGCGCTGCAGATGGCGGGGACCCTGCTGCCGCTCGTGCTGCTGCCGCAGGTGACCTTCCAGGCGGGATACATTCCCTGCGTCCCGACCCTGGAAGGGCAGTACATCATCAAGAATCTCCTCATCATTTCGGCGGCACTCGTGATCGGGGGAACGGTGCGGGACCGGGCGCCCTAGTGCGCGCGCAGGACACCCGGGTTTGACAGGACCCGCGGAAGGTGTTACAAAGCTCGCAGAGGTGTTATAAAAATCGCATGTCGAGACGACGGGCGCCGGCGCTGCTGACCAAACGCGAGCGGCAGATCATGGACGTGTTGTACCGGCTGGGCCGGGCGACCGCGGCGGAGGTCATGGAGCGCCTCGCTGGGGCCCCGGGCTATTCGACCGTCCGGACGCAGCTCCGGGTCCTCGAACGCAAGGGCCACGTCAGGCACGAGGAAGAGGGGCTGCGCTACGTCTACGTGCCGACCGTGCCCAGACATTCCGCGCGTCGATCGGCGCTGAAACACCTGGTGGACACCTTCTTCGAGGGCTCGGCCACGAAGGCTGTCGCGGCGCTGCTCGGCGGCGAGGCGTCCCGCGTGTCGGACGAGGAACTGGCGCGCATCGAGGATCTCGTGAAGAACGCGCGCATCGAGGAACTGGCCAGGACCGCCAGGAGCGAACGGCGGTGACGCTGCTCATCGGCCTGGCGATCCGGTCCTCCGTCATCCTGGCCGCCGGCCTGCTGATCAGCGCGTGTCTCGCGAAGCGCTCGGCCGCCCTGCGGCATCGCGTGCTCGCGGCCGCGCTGCTGGCTGCCGCCTCCGTCATCCCCTTCGGCCTGGCGTTGCCGGCGTGGCAGGTGACGCTGCCCGCGCGCGGGATCGGGGCGAGTTCCACGGTGACTCCCGCTCTGCACGTGGGGGCGCCGGCCGCCGCGGCTGCTGCTTCCCAGCCGACCGCATCCGACACGGTGTCCCCCATCGTCGTCATATGGCTCGCCGGTGCGCTCGCGGCCGCCGGCGCGATGATCGCGGGCCTCGTGCGGGTGGGTCGCGTTGCCGCGCGCGCGTCGCGCGTCGAGGACAGGCGATGGCTCCGGATTCTCGACACCGTCGCGGCGCGGTACGGGCTGACGCGCGAGATCGCGATCTCGCGATCCGATTCCGCGGACCTGCTCGCCACGTGGGGGATCCTGCGGCCGCAGGTGCTCCTGCCGGACCACGCGCGCGACTGGACGCTGGATCGCGTGCACGTCGTCCTCTGCCACGAGCTGGCGCACATCCGCCGCCACGACTGGATCGTGCAGATTGGCGCTGAGGCGCTCCGCGCGATCCTCTGGTTCAATCCGCTCGCGTGGATGGTGTGCACGCGCCTGCGGCGCGAGAGCGAGCAGGCCTGTGACGACGAAGTGCTCGGCGTGGGTGTGAGCGGACGTGAGTATGCCGCCCACCTCATCGATCTGGCCAGGCAGTGCCGCCGGCCGGGTTCCACGTGGGCATCGGCCGTGCCGATGGCCCACCCGTCAACTCTGGAGAGGAGGATTACCGCCATGTTGAACCCGCGACTCGACCGCCGGGCCCCCTCGCCGCGCGCCATGGCTGCGCTCGGCGTCGTGCTCCTGCTCGTCACGCTGCCCGTCGCCGCCGCTCGCGCGCGCCAGGCCGGTCCGGCGCCGCTCGCCGGAACGATCTACGACGTCACCGGCGCCGTGATGCCGGGCGTCGAGGTGGTGCTCGTGGATGCGAACCAGATCACGCAGGTGGTGACCTCCGACGCGGGCGGGCGGTTCGAGTTTCCTCCTGTCGCACCGGGCAAGTACGTGCTGGAAGCCACGCTCCGGGGCTTCCGCTCGCTTCGCCATGAGCTCGAGCTGCGCGAGGCGCGCGACTGGAACCGCGCCGTCACGTTGCAGGTTGGCGATCTGATGGAGACGATCAGCGTCCGGGCGAGCCGCGTGACCGCACCGGCGCCGCAGGCGCCGTCCGGCACCGGGCCCGCGGCGCCGGTGCGCGTGGGCGGCAACGTCCGCGCGCCGCTGAAGGAGGTGGACGTGCGCCCCGTCTACCCGCCGGCGATGCGGCAGGCCGGCCTCACGGGGGTGGTGCCGATCGAAGCCATCATCGGACGCGACGGCCGCGTGTCGTCGGTCCGCGTGCTCAGCGCGCAGGTGCACCCGGATCTCGCGATCGCGGCCGCCGATGCCGTGCGGCAGTGGCGCTTCACGCCCACGCTCCTGAACGGCGTGGCTGTGGAAGTCGTCATGACAGTGAGCGTGGGGTTCGATCTGGAGGGGTAGCTGGCAGGCCGCTGAACAGCGCCGGCCTGATGGAAGATGGAGAAGCGGCATAGCGGACGTTGCGCAGACAGCTTCTGCGGAGGGCCCTACGCCTCGCGCAGCACCTGCATTGGGTCGATGCGCGTTACGCGCCGGGCCGGCAGATAGGCGGCGAGTCCTGCCGTGATGGTGAGGATCGCGGAGACGGTCACGTAGGTCGTAACGTCGAGTGCGCCGACGCCAAACAACAGCGATTCCATGAGCCGCGTCAGTAGCGCCGCTCCGCCGAGACCCAGAGCCACACCAGCGGGAACGAGCAGCAGCAACTGACTCAGCAACATGCGCTTCAACGCGGCGTTCGGCGCACCGAGCGCCATGCGGACACCAATCTCGCGCGTGCGCTGGGTCAACATGTAGCTGATCACACCGTAGATTCCGACCAGCCCGAGCGCGAGCCCCATCGCGGCCGTGATCGAGAGCAATACGAGCGTCAGCGACGTGCGCGCCGTCCATCGCTGATAGACCTCGCCCATCGTCTGCACGCTGCCGAGAGGCACACTGCTATTCACGGACCAGGTCGC
>Ga0299914_10001473_pt1 | contig 15575 bp, 13 predicted proteins | sample RVTome_10_FD_201361 | JGI IMG/M metagenome (GOLD analysis project Ga0299914, IMG submission 201361) | Soil microbial communities from uranium-contaminated site in the Upper Colorado River Basin, Wyoming, United States - RVT153D57 (version 2) ...
CGAGCACCTCGGCCGCGTACTGCTCGGCCAGCTGCCGCCGCTGCGCCACCGGCAGCCGCCCACCGCCGGCGTGCGCGGCCATCCGCGCCGCGACCCGCCCCCGCAGCATCACCGCCAGCTCGGTCTCGTCCATCGGCTACGCCCCGTCCCGCCACCGCGGCGGCAGCCGGCCCGCCAGCGCCCGGGCCGCGGCCGGCAGGCCCCGCTGGGTCCAGCCCCGACCGGCCGGCCGCCGCCCACCGACAACCTGCGCGGCGTGGACATCCCACGGCACCTCACCAAACACCGGCCGCCCGATCCGCGCGGCGATCTCGTCGTGCCGGTAGCGGCTGCCGCCGGCCAGCACCACCCGGGTGCTGGCAGGAACGTCGGCCTCGGCCAGCCGCAGCAGCGACCCCAGGTCACCCCGGGAGCAGAGCAGCAGCACATCCGCCGCGGCCACCAGCGCCACGCTCGGCGCACCCGGCTCCAGCCGCCCCACATCGGCGATCACCGGCCGCTCCCTGGCCCACAGCCCCGGGTCCGCCTCAGCCAGCAGCCCGACCGCCACCGTGGCCTGCTGCCGCCCAGCCGCGGCCACCACCGCCTCCACCCCACAGGCCAGCCCCGTGGCATGAGCGGCGACCTCCGCCCGGCCGGTACGCAGGGCGGCGGCCAGACTCACCAGCCCCGGGCTGTCCGGCACCCAGTGCCAGGCGCCGAGATCCCCACCGGCGCAGTCGGCCTCGACCAGCACCGGCGGCTCCGGCCACACCGCCGCCAGCGCCACCGCGCACGTGGTCGCCCCGGCTGCGCCCTTCAACGACCCGACCGCGATCAGCACGGCACTACCCACCAGCCAGTACGAGCGCAAGATCGCCCGCGGCGCCGGCGACCGCGACGGCGTCATCCTGGTCGAGCAACAGGCTCACCAGCGACGTGCCCGACCCGTCGACCGCCTCGACCACCTGCACGACCGTGGCCGGCACCGGTGCCGCGGGCGCCTCGGGTGGCGGGCCGGGCTCCACCGGGGTGTCCGGCGCCACGCGTACCACCAGCACCCGGCTTCCCTCGGTGAGGCCCGCCGGCAGCCGGCCGGGCTTGACCGGCACCGCCGCCACCGCCTCGCCCGGCGGCGGCCAGCCGGCCGGGCCCAGCTGCGAGCGCGCCAGCAGAGTACCCACGGCCAGCGGCACGGTGACCGTACGGCCGACCACCTGGGAGGCGTCTCCGGCCGGCACCAGGTCTACTCCCGGGTCGGGCACGAGCCGGACCACCCGGATGTCCTGGGCGGTCACGGTCTGCCCGGCCGCCAGCGGCCGGTCCACCGCCAGCGCGGCCACCCGCGCGTCCGCACCCAGATAGGCCAGCGCGAACGCCCCGGCGCAGACCACCATCGCCAGCAGACCACCCACCAGCAGCCACACCCGCCGGGGCGGCCGGACCGGCAACCCGTGCCACATGCTCGAAGCGTCCGACCGCGCCGGGGCCGCTACCGTCGCCATCCACCTCACCTCACCGCCGAAGGCCCCTATCGGGCCGCTCACCACCGTGGTAGCGGAACCACGCCGTGGGGCGCCACGACCAATCGACACAGGAGGCACGCATAGTCCGACCAGGACTGACACGGTGGTAGTCCGGCACGGCGGCGGGCCACCAGGCCGGCTTGACACGGTGCCGCACCCTGGTGCTTTCCGGACCGCCCACCTACAACACGAAAGGAGTTCACGTCGGTACCCCTAGGGGCACCTACGATCGATATCCGCACTCTGTTCGAGATCGCCGAGATGTTCCGGTTCCGCTGGGACCCGGCGATCCTCGCCTGCCTGGAGGACCAGCCGCTGCGCTACCGCGCTCTGGCCAGGCAGCTCGGCACCCGGATCGACGACCGGGTCGAGGACAACGCACTGTCCCGCAGCCTCGGACGGCTCCGCCGCAACGGCCTGGTCGCCGCCCACCGCACCGCGGTCGGGCGCCGGATGGTGCCGACCTACCACATCACCGACAAGGGATCCGGCCGGCTCGACCGGTACCGGTCCCTGGCGCAGGCGTTCCAACAGTCACACGACGAGCCCAGTGACTCCAGCGATAGTCAAACGGGAGCAGACTGAAGAGAGGACCATGCGGTCTCGATGATCTTGTGCGCGGCCAACACGGTTTGGGGTACAGCCGACCCGGATGGGTACCGGCTCGCGGGCAGACGGATAGGACGGTGGCACGATACCGGCATGTCGAGTACGCCCGAGGCACAGGCAGGGCTGTCCGTACGCGGGTTGCGCGATCACCGTGCGCGCTTGACAATTGATCCACAAACGTTGAAAGATTGGCTCTTGCTATGGATGAGGAGACCGCTAAGGCGTGGGGTGGCGAGGCGTTAAAGGCGCTTATGTCCGGCGGCCTCATGACCTCGGTCTTCGGCGTGGCCGGTGGCTTCGTCGGGTTCTACTGGTTCGAGAGCGAGACAGGGTCGACGTCATGCTTCCCGGCACTTGGGTGCGACCTGCCGGAGTTGCCGATGGTAGGTACCGTAGCTTCCCCCATGCAGGCCGCCGGCTGGTTCGCTCTATTCTTTGCCGTGTCTGTGCTTGTCGTGTGTGGCGGGTTCGTGCTCTACAAGTCAGTCGTCGCTACGGGGTCTCGGCCAGATTGAGAGATTCACGTCTCGCGAATGGCCGGTATCAGATAGACTCCTTCGTGGATGATCGAATCGGGCTGATGTCGAGTCGTGTCCCTGAGTCGGTGTAAATGACGACGGACGTAGGTTGCTCTCAGCGAGGCCAATCACGACAGGAGACCCACGCCCGTGTCTGTACGAGTATCACCTGCAGAGAAGATCAAGGACCAGATCGGTGCGCGTGTCGGTGAGCTGGTCGAGCAGGGTAGCAGTGTCCCGGAGGTCATCGAGGGGCTGGCCCGGTTGGGTGCCCAGTTGTTGATCCAGGCCGCGCTGGAGGCGGAGATGGACGAGTATCTAGGCCGGGATCGCTACCAGCGTGTGGCTAAAATGCCCGAGGCGCGGCCGGGGAAGCGTAACGGCTACCAGCCGACCACGGTCAAGACCACCGCTGGGCCGGTGGAGCTGCAGCGGCCGAAGCTGCGTGGTACCACCGAGGCGTTCGCCTCCCGGCTGCTGGGTGCCGGGGTGTCCAAAAGCAACGCGTTGGAGTCGCTGGTGATCGCTGGGTAGAAGGGCACAGCCATCGTGTCAGTCCACGGTTGGCTGTGGCAGTCACGCCGGGCTTCGCGCTACCAACGAGGAGTGCCGATGAAGCTCAACCACCGCATGCCGCTGGTTCTCGTGACAGCAGTCGCGCTCGTGCTGTCTGGCTGCGGGCAGGAGGACCCACCGGAGGCGACCACGCCGGCTCCCGGTTCTACCGGGGCGCCGGCAAGCCCGCCTGCCACAACTCCGAGCCCGGATCCGCAGGCTGACCCGCAGCAGCAGGCCGTCGACGCGTACGTCCGGATGCAGCAGGCGTATCAAGAGGCGGTCGGGACCGCCGATCCTGACCACCCCGACCTCGCCCGGTACGCCGCTGGGGAAGCGCTCCAGCGGCTCCGGGACGGGATCGCCTCGATCCGGGACCGGGGGCTGCGGGGACGGGGCGAGGCCACCTTCGAGCCGGTGGTCGAGTCACTCGACCCGCCCGGCGCGCCGACGCGGATCACGGTCCGGGACTGCATGGACACCGGCGGGACCGAGCTTTACGACCCGTCCGGCCAGCCGTACCAGGACGAGCCCGGCGGGCCGCGACTGGTCATAGCCACGGTCGAGATCGTCGACGGCACCTGGAAGGTCACCAGCTTCGGGATCCAGGAGGTAGGAACATGCCAGCGCGCCGAATGATCACCGTGGCTGCCACGGCCGCGGCGGTGGTGCTGGTGACCTGCCAGCCGGCCCGGGCCGATGCTTGGGGCGACGTCGACTGCACCCAGCAGCCCCGGCCGCCGGAGTGCCAGGTGGCCGTCATCGACCCCGGCGACGGCGGAGCCGACGGTAGAGGTGCCGGCGGCGGCGGCGAGCCCGTCTGCCGCATCGACGGCCAGGTCGTCCCTTGCCACGAGCCCGGCCTGGGATGGCTCCACTCCGACGGCTGCTACCACCGCGCGGACCCGCGGATCGGCCCCGGACCGAACTGGTGGGAGCGCGCCTGCTACGACCCGGCCAGCGACTCGTACTACTCGGGCGGCTGGGTCTGGCGGGAGACGCCGCCGGCGTCGGTCGAGCCGGTGGTGCAGCGGGCGGTCGACCTGCTCACGATCCCGCAGCCGGAGATCGCGGCCAGCCCTGGGTTCGACGCGGTGCAGGTGGTGCGCGTACCCGTGTGGTGGTGGATCGAACCCGGCTCGTGGCGCACTCGGAGCGCGACCGCCTCCATCCCCGCGCTGGCAATCACCGTCGAAGCGACGCCTACGCAGGTCACCTGGCACGCCGGGGACGGGTCCAGCAGCACCTGCCACGGACCCGGGACACCCTGGACCGTCCACGGTGACCCGGGCGCCGCCTCGCCCACCTGCGGGCACACCTACACCACTGCCGGCGCCCACCCGGTGCAGGCCGACCTCACCTGGGCGATCAGCTGGTCCGGCGGCGGCATGAGTGGCACCCTGCCCGCGATCACCACCAGCACCAGCGTCGAGGTCACCGTCGCCGAGCTGCGATCGGTCGTCACCGGTTGACGCGGCGGCGGACGGAACCGGCAGAGATTGAGTCGGCTCCTGGGGCCGCACCGCGCTCGGCGCGACACCGACCGGTGCGGCCATCTCGTACCATGGCCAAGGTCGCCTCCCACTCACCCAACGTTAGGGACTGACCATCCGGATGTCGCCCTTCACCTCGAAGCACGCGTACACGATCCTGGAGCGTGCTTGCCGGGAGACCGGGGAAGTCTTTCCCGGAGCCGAGCTGCTGCGGATCGGTGAGAACGCCATCTTCCGGCTGGCCGGACGCTCTTCGGCGATCGTCGTACGGGTCGGGCGGGACGCCGGCCGGCTGCCCATCGCAGAGCGTGAGCTGTGCTTCTCCCGCTGGCTCGGCGGCAACGGCGCCGTGCCGGTGGCCCGCGTCCACGAGGAGATCCCCGACCAGCCACGGATGGTCGATGGCCACCCGGTCACCTTCTGGCGCTACGTCGAACCGCAACCGGACCAGCCGACGGCAGTGGACCTCGCGGGCATCCTGCGGAAACTTCACGCGTTCAGCACCTCGCCGTGTGACCTGCCGCCGTTCGACCCGCTGTTCAACGTCCGGGCGCGGCTGCGTCATGGACTCGGGCTCACCAACGATGACCGGGATTTCCTCGGTTCCCGGTGCGAGGCCGTCGGCGCTGCCCTGCCGGAGCTTGAGTTCGAGCTTCCGCCGGGGCCGATCCACGGCGACGCCCACACCGGCAACCTGCTCGGCGGGCGCGGAGCGGCTGTGCTGAGCGACTTCGAGGTCTGCGCCACTGGTCCCCGCGAGTGGGACCTGGTCCCGGTCGCGGTCGGCCGGGCCCGGCTGGGCATCAGCACCCAACAGTGGCAGGACTTCGTTGCGGCGTACGGCTTCGACGTGTGCGCCTGGTCCGGCTACCCGGTCCTGCGGGAGGCCAGGGAGCTGGGCATGACCACCTGGCTGGCTCAGAATGCGGCTGAGAGCGAGGACATCGCTCGCGAGGTCGCGCTCCGGATACGCTCTCTACGGGACGGAGACCATGGTCGTACGTGGACAGCGTTCTGACCGGCTACGAGCTGGGATCGCCCCCTACAGCAACCGGCCGGTCGTACGGATCTCGAACCTGTACGCCACCTCGTGGCGGGGCGACCACCAGCACGAGGGCCCGTCCGTTCTGCCCGACCAGCTGAAGTTCAGCCGGCTGGAGCAGTTCTACCGCTCCTCGGCCGACCAGCTACCGGTCGTGCTGCACAGCGAGCAGGTCGACTGCGCCACCGTACACTGTCACCGGTGGCGCGCCGGGGTGGCGACCGCCGGCCGCCTATGGCTGTTCCTCATGCCCTCCGGCCAGGTGGTGGTCGGCCTGAGCCTGGATGTCGCCTGCCCGCTGGTCGACACCATCGACCTGCTCGAAGACTGCTACTACGACGACGTCACGCTCGACGGAGCTGACGTGCCCACAGTGGCGGCCGAGCGTGCCCGCGGCTGCGGTGTGACCGTGGACGCGGTGGCCTTCGCGCACGAGAAGCACCAGATGGTGTTCTCCCGAAAGCTCGCCGGCAAGAACCAGGCCGACCTGATCCAGCGGCTGGTCTACCGCGCCAACCTGCCGTTCCAGCCCGAGTTCTCCGCAATCTCGTACCCGGGAGAGCTCAACCGGCGACCGAACACGGTCACCGCCGTCGGCCCGTACGTGAGCGTGTTCTGCGGCCACCAGGACTACGTCGAGAACGCCGCCTTCGTCTCCGCGGCCCAGGCGGTGGCCAGCGCGGCCCGGCTGCGGGAGATCCGCAACGCGCTCTACCTGGAGCTGCGCCGATTCAGCACTGCGGAACGGGCCGAGGAGGACACCCGGGTCCGGCGCCGCACCCTGGAGCAGATCACCGACGACCTCACCCGCCTGGAACTCGACCTCAGCGTCTCGGTCGAAGCACCCGCCGACCTGCGGGTCCTCGTACCCTCCCTGCGGGTCGCCGAGTACCACGAGGCGGTGTACACCGCGCTGGGGATGAAGGACCTGGCCGCCACCGCCAGCCGGATGCTGCGCCGGCTGGAAGCCACCGCCCGCTCCGAGCTCACCTCGATCGAGAGCATCGAACGCCGCGCCGACGAGGACCGCCGCCTGCGCTGGACCGTGGCGATCGGATTCGTCAGCGCGGTGGCGATTCCGGTCGGGCTGGTCCTGGCGTTCTTCGGCGTCAACGCCAGCCAGGTCGAGGACGACCGCTCGATGTTCGACCCGACCTACGCCTGGGTGTACGCCGGGGTGGCGCTGCTCGCCGTCGTCGCCGTGGCGCTGGCGCTGACCCTGTACGTACACCAGGTACGCCAGCACCGCAAACTCCTGGAAGGACCAGGACGGCTCCCCGCGCTCGCACAGCCACCCGAGATCCCCGCCCAACGGCAGCCCCAGCAGCCGTAGCGGTGCCCCGGGCCGTCTCGTACCCGAGCTGTGCGCATCACCGTGCCGATAGCGTGCTCGAACCGCCCCTTAACCCCTTACCACGTGGTCGGGCGGCTACGGTAGGACCAGCACGAACGCGTAACCGCAGCCCCCGCGAGGAGACGCAGCAACTATGGCCCGGATCGCCACCAGCCACGGTGACGGCTACGCGTGGTCCCCCGCGAAGGTCCACGACACGCTGCCCATGCCGATGAGCTTGTCTGAGTTGGAGCAGTACCTCGGGCGCGCCGCTGACCTGTTGCGCGGAAGCATCGACCAGGCGGACTTCAAGGCGTACATCTTCCCGTTGATGTTCTTCAAGCGGATCAGCGATGTCTACGCCGAGGAGTACGAGCGGGCGCTGGCGGAGTCAGACGGTGACCACGAGTACGCGTCGTTCGCCGAGAACCACCGCTTCGGCATCCCCGCCGGCAGCCTGTGGGAGGACGTGCGCGCCCGCACCGAGAACGTCGGCCAGGCGCTGGTGACCGCCTTCCGCGCGATCGAGAAGGCCAACCCGGACGTGCTTTACGGCATCTTCGGCAACGCCGCATGGACTAACAAGGACAAACTGCCCGATGCCAAGCTGCTCGACCTTATCGAGCATTTCTCTACGCGGACGTTAAGTAATGCGTCAGTTACTCCGGATGTGTTCGGGCAGGCGTACGAGTACCTGATCAAGCGGTTCGCGGACCAGTCCAACAAGAAGGCGGGCGAGTACTACACCCCGCGTCCGGTGGTCGAGCTGCTCGTCAAGATCCTCGACCCGCACGAAGGTGAGATGGTCTATGACCCTGCCTGCGGCACGGGCGGCATGCTCATTGAGGTCATCGAGCATGTGAAGCGCCAGGGCGGCCGGCCCCAGACCCTCTGGGGCAAGCTGTACGGCCAGGAGAAGGTGCTCGCCACCTCCGGCATCGCCCGGATGAACCTGCTCTTGCATGGCATCGGGGACTTCCACATAGTCCGCGATGACACGCTGCGCTCACCCGCGTTCTTCGACGGCACCCGGCTCGCCCGCTTCGACTGCGTCATCGCCAATCCACCGTTCTCGCTGAAGAAGTGGGGCGAGGAGGCGTGGGCCACCGACCGCTGGGGCCGCAACAAGCTCGGTGGCGTCCCGCCCAAGGGGTACGCCGACTGGGCCTGGGTCCAGCACATGATCACCTCCGCAGCACTCAGGACCGGCCGCGTCGCCGTGGTTCTGCCACAGGGCGCGTTGTTCCGCCAAGGTGCGGAAGGGCGCATCCGGGAGCATGTCGTCAGTGCGGACCTCATCGAGGCGGTGATCGGCCTTGCGCCCAATCTCTTCTACGGCACGGGCTTGGCCGCTTGTGTGCTGATCCTGCGCCGAAGCAAGGCTGATGACCGCAAGGGCAAGGTGTTGTTCATCAACGGCGAGAGGCTGTTCAAGCGGGGCCGTAACCAGAACACTCTCGAGCCCGAGCACGCCGTCGCCCTGTTGAAGACCTACCGGGCGTTCGTTGACGTGCCCGGCCTGTCCACGGTCGCCACATTCAACGATATCGTGGCCAACGGCTTCAATCTCAACATCCCGCTGTACGTCGCAGTCGCCGACGACGGCGACCAGCCCACGCTGGAGCAGGCCATCGCCGATCTGGAAGCCGCCCACGCCGCCGCCCGCGAGACCCGCGCTGCGCTGGAGGCCGAACTCGCCAAGTGGGGCCTCGCCTCGACGGAGACCGCAGCATGAGCACCCGGATCACCCAGCGCGAACTTGAGTCCTACCTGTGGGGCGCGGCGGTTCGGCTACGAGGCCTAATCGACGCCGGCGACTACAAGCAGTTCATCTTCCCGCTCGTTTTCCTCAAGCGACTCTCGGACGTCTACGACGAAGAGCACGCCGTGGGGTTGGAGATCTACGGCGACGACGATCTGGCCGATCTGCCGGAGAACCACCGCTTCGCCATCCCCGACAGCGCTCACTGGCAAGACATCCGCAAGGTCACGAGCAACGTCGGCGCCACGATGCTCGCCGCGATGCGCGCGATTGAGTCAGCCAACCCCGACACCCTGCCCGGTGTGTTCGGCGACGGGGACTGGGGCAACAAGGACCTGCTACCCGACGCCACCCTCCTCGATCTGATCGAGCACTTCTCCTCCAAGACGCTCTCGGTGGCCAACCTGCCCGAGGACGAACTCGGCCAAGGCTACGAGTATCTGATCAAGAAGTTCGCCGACGACTCCGGCCACACCGCCCAGGAGTTCTACACCAACCGGACCCTCGTACACCTGATGACGATGATGCTCAAGCCTGAACCCGGGGAGTCGGTCTACGACCCGACCTGCGGCACCGGCGGCATGCTCATCTCCACCGTCGCTGAGCTGCGCCGCCAGGGCAAGGAATGGCGCAACCTCAAGCTGTACGGCCAAGAGCTCAACTACGGGACGTCTGCGATCGCCCGGATGAACCTGTTCCTGCACGGCATCGCCGACGGTCACATCGCCCACGGCGACACGCTCACCAAGCCCGCGTTCCTCGACCGCCACGGCCGACTGCATACCTTCGATGTCGTGCTAGCCAATCCGCCGTACTCCATCAAGGCGTGGAACCGTGCGGCGTTTACCAAGGACCCGTACGGCCGCAACACCTGGGGCGTGCCGCCGCAGAACGCGGCCGACTTCGCGTTCCTGCAGCACATCGCCAGCAGTCTCGATCCAGCTTCGGGCAGGGCAGCGGTTCTCCTGCCGCACGGTGTCCTGACCCGAGTATCCGAGGTCACCGTCCGCCGAGCGATGGTCCGGTCGGATCTCGTCGAGGCTGTGATTGGTCTGGCGCCGGGCCTGTTCTACAACTCTTCGATGGAGGCGATCGTACTCGTTCTTCGAACCCGCAAGCCCGCTGAGCGTCGTGGCCGCATCCTGTTCATCAATGCCGTGGGCGAGTTCGCCAGAGTGCAGGCGCAATCTTTCCTCGGGAACCGGCACCAGCGTCGGATCCTCGATTCCTATGAGAGGTTCAGGGACGAGGATGGCTTCGCGGCCGTCGCGACAGTTGGTCAGATCGCGGACAAGGGCTATAGCCTCGCTATCCCGCTCTACGTCAAGACACCCAATGCTCGCCAAGGATCGCACCCAAGTACGGATTTCGAGGTCACCGTTTCCAAGTGGCGCGAAGCCAGCGCTGCGGCCGACACTGCCATTGAGAGTGCACTATCGCTCCTTCGGCAGGAGGTGGCCAGGTGAGCCTCAACTTTGAAAAGAGTAGGTGGAAGCGAGTCCGGCTTGGTGAAGTGGTCCGCCGCTCGCGGACGCAGGTCGATCCGTTGAGCAGCGGCGTCGAGCGGTATGTCGCTGGCGGACACATCGACAGCGAAGGCATGACGATCGAGCGTTGGGGACACGTTGACGACGGCCAAATGGGCTCCACCTTCCGCTACGTCTTCAGGCCGGGGCAAGTCCTCTTCGTATCAGCGCGACCGTACCTACGCAAGGTTGGTGTTCCTAGTTTCGCTGGTGTGGTAGCTGACAAGACCTACGTCCTCGATGCGATCCCAGAGAACGGCCTGCTGCACCAGTTCCTTCCGCTCGTGCTTTCTTCGGAGGCATTTGTCGAGTACGCCACCGCCGAAGCAACTGGGTCGATGAACCCCCGGTTGTTGTGGGGACCGATGCAGCGGTACGAGTTTGGCCTGCCGCCCCTCGACGAGCAGGAGCGCCTCGCCGACCTCCTCTGGGCAGTCGAGCGCCACCGAACGGCGTTGGCCACGGTAGCCGAGCAAGTTTCGAGCGCAGCTGAAACGCGGTTCCGCAATCTGCTGGGTGGCGAATGGCCGTCCGTGGCGGTGCCCTACTTGGTGAAGGCAGGTCCGACTAACGGGAAGTCGTCCCCCGCTAACGACGAAGGGCGAGGCGTCCCGACTCTGAGTATCAGCGCCATCCGCGATGGTCGAGTCCTCGGCGGCGCCTCCGTCAAGTACATTGATGTGCCTCCGAGCGAAGTGCAAGCATTCGTGATCGAGGACGACGACTTCCTGGTCGTGCGTGGGAATGGCAACAAAAACTCGACCGGCAAGGGGGGCTTGGTTAAGGGAGGGCTGCCAGAAGGCTGTATCTATCCGGATCTGTTGATACGGCTGCGATTCGACAGAGCGAAGATTCTTCCCGAGTTCGCGGCGGAGCAGTGGAACGCCAGTTCCGCCCATAGCGCACTCATCCAGAAAGCCAAGTCAACAAACGGCATCTGGAAGATCAACGGCAAGGATATCAAGTCGCACACTCTCATTACGCCGCCGCTCGGCGCTCAGAGGAAGATCCTCAGCGAGATGCAGGTTTTTGGGCGCGCATCTCGGGCGATCGATGACGACGTGTCGCGGCTTGTCGACACCTATACGGCACTGTGCCGCCTGATTTTCGAGGGCAATGCATGACCTTCAACGAGGCCAACACGGTTCGGGACTTCGTGCGTGACCTGGTCAGGTCGCCGGGCATCCAATTTGTGCCCGGCAGCGAGTTGCCGCGCCGGGAGGACGAGGTACTGCTGGAAGGGTTGGTCAAGGACGCCCTGATCCGGTTGAACCCGGTGATCGAGGCTGACCCGCGGCTGGCGGACGAGGTGCTCTACCATCTGCGGGCGGTGATCCTGTCTGCTCGGCGGTCGCCGAATCCGGTGGTGGCGAACGAGGAGTTCACAGCGTGGCTGACTGGGCAGAAGTCGATGCCGTTCGGCCCGGCTGGGGAGCATGTCACGGTCCGGCTCATCGACTTCGACGACCCGGAGCCGACCGCTAATCAGTGGATCGTGTCCACCGAGGTGACGTACCGGGTTGGGCGGGTTGAGCGTCGCTTCGATCTGGTGCTGTGGTGCAACGGCTTTCCGCTGGTAGTGGGTGAAGCGAAGTCCCCGGTCCGTCCGGCGTACACATGGATCGACGCGGCCGCGCAGGTCAACGAGGACTACGAGGTCAACGCACCGGCATTCTTTGTGCCCAACGTGTTCAGCTTCGCCACCGAGGGCAAGGACTTCCGGTACGGTACGGTCGGCATGCCCGTGGACCTGTGGGGTCCGTGGCGTGAAGACGCCGACGGTGCCGCGCCGGTGCTGACCGGCCTGGCAGGGGTCAGGGAGGCCGTCGAGGGTGTACTCGCACCGTCGGCGGTGCTGGACTTCCTGCGGTTCTTTACGGTGTTCGCCACGGACAAGCGGCACCGCAAGATCAAGATCATCGCACGGTTTCAGCAGTTCCAGGCGACGAACCTGGTCGTTGAGCGGGTGCTGCGCGGGCGGATCAAGCAGGGTCTGATCTGGCATTTCCAGGGGTCGGGCAAGTCGCTGCTGATGGTGTTCACGGCGCAGAAGCTGCGCGCCGCGGCTGGGTTGACGAACCCGACTGTGATCATCGTGGTCGACCGGATCGACCTGGATACGCAGATCACCGGTACGTTCAACGCTTCGGATGTGCCGAACCTCGTCTCGACCGACAGCCGCAAGGAGCTGCAAGACCTGCTCACCGCCGGTGCACGCAAGATCATCATCACCACGGTGCATAAGTTCGGCGAGGCTCCCGGCGTGCTGGACGCCCGCGACAACATCATCGTCATGGTGGATGAGGCTCACCGCTCCCAGGAGGGCGACTACGGGCGCAAGATGCGCGAGGCACTACCGAACGCGTTTCTGTTCGGTCTGACCGGGACCCCGATCAACAGGCGCGACCGCAACACCTTCATCTGGTTCGGGTCCGAGGAAGACGAGGGCGGATACCTGTCCCGCTACTCCTTCCAGGACTCCATCCGCGACGGGGCGACACTGCCGCTGCACTTCGAACCACGCCTATCCGAGATCCACCTCGACGAGGCCGCGATCGATGCCGCATTCGCGGAGCTAGCCGAGCAGCACCAGCTCACCGAGGCCGACAAAACCACCCTGTCGAAGAACGCCGCCTCGCTGGAGTCCCTGATCAAGGCCCCCGAGCGGGTACGCAAAATCGCCGCCGACATCGCCGATCATTTCCGGGCCAAGGTCGAACCGCAAGGACTCAAGGCACAGGTAGTCGTCTACGACAAGCCGACCTGTGTCGCATACAAGGAGCAGCTTAACCAGCTCCTCGGTCCCGAGACATCTACCGTCGTGATGAGCCGCGACGCCCGCGACCCCCAGGAGTGGAAGGAGAGGCACACACCCGACCGCGACGAGCTGGAACGGATCACCACCCGGTTCAACGACCCGGCCGACCCCCTGAAGATCATCATCGTGACGGCCAAGCTGCTCACCGGTTTCGACGCGCCGATCCTGTACGCGCAGTACATCGACAAGCCCCTCAAGGAGCACAACCTGCTGCAGGCGATCACCCGTACGAATCGGGTCTATCCGCCGACCAAGTCGCACGGGTTGATCGTCGACTACCTGGGCATCTTCGATGACGTCGCTAAGGCGTTCACGTTCGATGAGAAGAGCGTCGAGCAGGTCATCAGCAACATTGCCGTCCTGCGCGGGCAGCTCGGCCCGGCCATCGAGGCTGCGCTGGCCTTCTTCCCGGGCGTCGACCGGACGGTGGGCGGCTATGAGGGACTCATCACCGCCCAGGCAGCGATCAGCAGCGACGAGGCGCGCGATGCTTTCGGCGCCGCGTTCAGCGTTGTCGCCCAACTGTGGGAGGCCCTGAGCCCGGACCCGATCCTGTCGGCGTACGAGGCCGACTACCGATGGCTCACCGACGTCTACGAGTCGGTGCGGCCAGCGGACGTCACCGGCCGGCTCGTATGGCACACCCTCGGTGCCAAGACGCTGGAACTCATCAACGAACACGTCACCGTCGAGGTCCCCCGCACCGACCTTGAGACGATCGTCCTGGATGCCCAGGTGATCGAAGACCTCATGACCGGCAAGAAGAACGATGTCGATCCGGTCGAGGTCGAGAAGTGGATCACTGCCCGCATCGCCCGACATCTCGGCAACCCGGTCTTCGTGGAACTCGGGAAGCGGCTCACGGCTCTACGGGAGAAGTACGCCCACGCCCAGCAGGCCAGCCTCGACTTCCTGAAGGAGCTCCTCGCACTCGCACGAGACACGGTGGCCGCGGAGAAGACCCTCGCCGAGGTCCCACCCGAGGAGCGAGGTAAAGCAGCGCTCACCGAACTCTTCGAGTCCCTCAAGGGCGAAGACACCCCGATCATCGTTGAGAACGTCGTCAGCGAGGTGGACGAGGTCGTCCGCGCGGTGCGGTTCACCGGCTGGCAGAACACCCGCGACGGCGACCGCCTAGTCCAGCAGGCCCTGCGTAAGACGCTCTACATCAAGTTCAAGATCCGCGACAACGACGTGTTCGAACGAGCGCTCGGGTACATCCGTGAGTATTACTGAACAGCCTAGCGCCACCAGGCACCAAGGCCGGCTGACATGCACAGCATTCTGGGGCCGTCGCGGCCAACACTCCGTCGGTTTCCGCTAGTGGAAAGGTGGTCATGGTCATGCCAATCCGTTCAGGGTATGCATCAACGTCCAATGCCGGCGGACTGTCGCCGTGCTGCCCCTGGATCAGCTCACACCGGAGTCCCGCCCCGCCGCCGGCGCTCGGCCTTCGTGATCATCGATCCTCACCTAGTTGAAGGGGACTGAGTAAGGAGCCGAACAGGCCTTCGATCTCCTGAAGCGGCATGGCCTTGCGCACCGCGATCGAGTAGTCGATGATGTCTCCTACGGGGGAGCAACGACGGATGGATCAGATACTTGTGAGGGAAACCGTTGACTGGCGCCGTTGCCACAGATCCGTCACATCCGAGGTCGACACGTGTTCAGAAGTGGATAGTCTTCAGTGCGGGTCTCGCATTCTTTGGCCTTCTATCTGACGTCCTTGCCGGCTTTGTGCTTACAGAGGGCTATAGGCCTGCGGCTGTTTTGGGGCGCGGCGAGCTCTACATGGCGTCCGTCGGTATGCTCTTCAGTGCATCTGGCGAGCTGCTCTACGAACGCGTTCGAATGGCGGCGACCGGCGCGTGGCAGGTAACCGTGGCGGTCCTGACAATGATGTTTGCGTTGTGCCCCGCATCTCTCTTCGGGTTGGCAAAAGCCGGCAGGTCCAATCCCGACGATGTGCTGACGTGGTCAATAACGCTTGCTGTCATATCTGCTGCTTGGGGGGTCGTCGTCATCTTACTAACTGACATAGGCGGTGGGCGAAGTGCTTCGTAATCTCGACGCCATAGTTGCCACCACAGGCATTCTGGTGGGCAGCTTCACCCTGGTGACGGCTATCGTCCTGGTACTGCGTCAGAGACATCGCCTGCACACCGTGCCACCCCGCCGCGCAGCTTCTGCCGAGATACCGGATACGCAAGTGTGGACCTCCCGTATTCGTGTTACGAGGGGTGCCGAGCGACGAGTAGGCATAATAACTGGGGACATGATGCGGATAAAGAATGTCGACATCTGGGTGAATCCCGAGAACACAAAAATGGAAATGGCTCGCACCGAGGAATTTTCGACGTCTGGCATGATCCGATTCTATGGATCGGTCCGCGATGCCGCCGGAAACGTCATTG
>Ga0299914_10001475_pt1 | contig 15558 bp, 15 predicted proteins | sample RVTome_10_FD_201361 | JGI IMG/M metagenome (GOLD analysis project Ga0299914, IMG submission 201361) | Soil microbial communities from uranium-contaminated site in the Upper Colorado River Basin, Wyoming, United States - RVT153D57 (version 2) ...
ATCTACGAGCCGGCGCCCGAGCCCACTCCCGTGGAGCAACCGCGGGAGGAGAAGGGGTCTGCCGCCGAGCCGGCTGCGACCGCCGCGGAGCCGGCCTCGACCGAGACCGGGGCGGTCGAGTACACGCCGCCGCCGACCCCGGCGCCCGCCGCCGACCCGGCGCCGTCGAGCAGCCGATCGTCCAGCTCCTCGAGCGGCAATCCGGCCGGCGAGTTCGGGCCGTGAGCGAGCGTCGCACGCGCTGGAGGGGGAGAGGCATCGCCCTCTTCGCCATCGCGATCGCCACGACCGTCCTCCCCGCGCCGGCAAGCGCAGGCGCGCCGTGCCCCGACGACAGAGGCGTCCTCGCAGTCAAGCTCCAGCCCTGCAACCTGGAGGTCGAGGGCGGTGAGACCGCGTGGAGCGCGGACCGCCGGTTCTTCCTCTCCTGGGACATACCGGGCCAAGATGGCGGCTCCCCCGTAGCCGCCACCCGCTTTCAGGTTCGTGACCCGGGCGGCGCCGTCATCTCCCCCGGCGAAACGAGACTCGGGTGGGCGGAGGACGACGTCGACGTCGACGTCGGCTTCTCGCCGGGCATCTACACCTTCGAGGTCTGGCATGAGAACGCCCTGGGAGAGCAGGGGGCGACCGCCGCCGCCAAGCTGCGCTACGACCCGGCCCGGCCGGGAGACGTCGCCCCGCTTCCGCTCGGCGACTGGATCAGCCGCAACGAGTTTCCGCTGACGCTGCGCCTGGGGCACCCCGCCGGGCTTCCGCCCCTCTCCGGCATCCGCGGCTACGCGGTTTCGATCGACGGCGACCCCGAAGGAGGTCCCTGCGCGGCCGCCGATCGCTGCACCGATGCCGAGACGGACCTGCGCGGCGGCGTCGATGAGGACTCGCTCCATATACAGGGGCTTCCAGAGGGAGCGAACCACGTCCACGCGGTCGCGGTATCCGGGTCCGGGATGCGGTCGGCCACGGCGGGTCACTCGGTCATCGACGTGGACCTCTCCGACCCGACGACGGCCCTCAGCGGCCTGCCCGGCAGATGGGCGAACGGGCCGGTCACCGTGACCGCGCGGGCGAGCGACTCGACTTCCGGAATGGGAGGCGGAGCCTTCACCGCAATCCGCCTCGACGGCGGCGCCCCGAAGACGGCCTCCGGCGACGAGGTGAGCGCGACGGCGATCGACGAGGGGGTCCACACGATCTCCTACTACGCCCGCGACGCGGCGGGCAACGTCAACGACGGTGGCAGAGCCAACGGCGTCGCCAACGAGGCGCCGGGGACGGTGACCGTGCGGATCGACCGCGGCGCCCCGCGCGTCGCCTTCGCCAACTTCCAGAGCCCGCTCGACCCGGAGGCGATCGAGGTGACGGTGGCCGACTCGCTCTCGGGGCCGGACCTCTCGCGCGGGAGGGTCGAGGTGCGCCGGGCCGGGACCGCGGACCTCTTCCAGCCGCTGCCGGTCGAGGCCGCGGGCGGGCGCCTGGTGGCGCGCTGGGACTCCGACTCCCACCCGGCGGGCGAGTACCAGTTCCGCGCCAGCGGCTACGACGCGGCGGGCAACGCGACGACGACGATGCGGCGCGGGAACGGGTCGGCGATGACGCTCGCCAACCCGCTGAAGATGCGGACCGCGCTGTGGACGGGGTTCGGCGGCCGCGAGGTGCAGCGGCGGCGCTGCATCAAGCGGGGAAAGCGCTGGCGCTGCCGGCGAGTCTCGGTCGGGGACTTCGGGCGGCGACCGCGGGAGCGCACCGTCCCCTACGGCCGCGGCGCCCTCTACAGCGGCCGGCTGAGCGCCGGCCTGGGGACGGCGCTGGGCGGAATCGCGGTCCGCGTGACCGAGCGCTTCGACCCGGGGGCGAGCGAGCGGGACCGCACGACGACGGCACGGACCGGGCCCGACGGCGTCTTCAGCGTCCGGCTGGCGCCGGGGCCGAGCCGGCAGATCGAGGCGTCCTTCGCGGGTCACCGCACGGCGAGCCGCTCCAGCGCCGGCGCCGCGCGGCTGCTGGTCGGCGGCGGGGTGCGGCTGCGTCGCTCCTCGGCGGTGGCGAAGATCGGCGGACGCCCGGTGGTCTTCAGAGGGCGGGTGGCGTCGGCGGGCGCAACCGTCCCGCCCGACGGCAAGTCGGTCCAGCTTCAGTTCCGGGTGCCGGGAGTCGTCCCCTGGACCTCCTTCCGCACGATCCACACAGACGCGCGAGGGCGTTTTCGCTTCCCCTACCGCTTCAGCGACAACGACAGCCGTGGCGTCGCCTTCCAGTTCCGTGCCTTCGCCCCGGCCCAAAGCAACTGGCCCTACGAGCCGACCGCCTCGGCGGCGGTCACGGTGACAGGCCGCTGAGTCACAGGCCGCCGAGCTTCACCGGCGCACCTCCGCGGGTGTCACGGGGGTGTCCCCCCGGTCAACTCTCGGCGGCCGGACAGATCAGTCTGTAGTCGCACCAGCCGCAGACGGCCGGCGAGGGGCGCGGCTCGAAGTCCTGGCCGAGCACCCCCTCCCCCACCTGCAGAACGGTCCGCTCCACCCGCTCGGCGTCGTCGGGCTGCGTCTCCACCGCCACCTTGTCGGCGTCGAGCACGTAGTAGTAGCTGCCGGCGCCGGCCTCGATCTCCCAGGCCTCGCGCGCCGCCAGCCGGTAGAGCGCCAGCTGCAGGTCTCTCTCCAGGTCGGCGGCGGTCTTGCGCTCGCCCGTCTTGTAGTCGATCAGCTCGTGGCTGCCGTCGGGCAGGCGGTCGACCCGGTCGACCCGCCCGCGCACGTGATGCTCGCCGATGCGGAAGTCGAACTTGCGCTCCAGCCAGACCGGTTCCCCCTCGGCGGCCGACTCCCGCTCCCAGTAGAGGCGCATCGCCTCGCGACCGCGCTCGCGGTACTGGACCTCGTCGTCGCTGGTGCCGAAGCCGGAGCGCCGCCAGCCCGCCTCGAACAGCCCCACCAGCCGTTGCAGCCCGTCCTCGCCCCCGTCCTCCTCCTTGTGGAAGCGCTCGAGCACGTTGTGGACGAGGATGCCGAAGCGCTGGTTGATCGTCGGCTCCTGCGGAATCCCGAAGACGCGAGCGAACTTGTACTTCAGCGGGCAGGTGAGGTAGAGGTCGAGGTCCGATGCGGAGAGGCTCAGCCGCTTGTCGCCGCGACGCGGCAGGAACTCGGCCAGCGAGGGCTCGTCGCGGGCGGCGATCGAGCGGCGGCGGCGGTCGCGGTCGCGCTCGGAGCCGAGCAGGTAGGCGTCCAGTCCGGAGGCGTCCAGCTCCGCCTGCTGCTCCGGCGTGGCGACCTGGCGCAACAGGCCGTTGACGGCTTCCACCGCCTCCTCCGTCGCCTCGTCCCCGGGGCGCCGCGCCAGCGCCGCCAGCTTCAGCAGCTCCATGTAGCGGGCGATCGCCCGGTTGACGTCGACCGCGGTATCCAGGCGCGGCTCCGACAGCTCCCGGCCCGCCTTCCAGGATGCCTCCAACACCTCCTCGCGCAGGGCGCGGTAGGTGGCGTGCAGGCCCTCGGCGGGGCCGAACAACTCCTCCTCATGCGCCTCCTCCGGCGGCGATCCCGCCGCGGCGCGCGCCTCCTCGTAGAAGGGGGAGGGATGGGCGGCGCCGGCGGCGTGACCGACCCGGGAGAGGACGAGTCCGGCCCGCGCCGGCTGGCCGATCCGCGCCGCGCCGCCGTCGCGCTCCAGGCCGAGGACGAAGGCGTGGTCGAATGCGGTTCCCTTGGCGGCGGCGAAGGCGAGGCCCTGGACGGCGCCGGAGGAGGCGGGGTCCTCTCCGTCGCGCATCTCCACCCCGGCCTCGGCGACGGCGCTGAGGTAGCGGACGAAGCCGCGTGTCGAGCCGTGCGGCTCGCGCCGCGCCCAGGTGGCGGCCAGCTCGGCGAGGCGGGAGAGGCTGAGCAGGCGCTCGGCGACCTCCGGCTGGGCAGCGAAAAGGCGCTGGCGGCGCAGGCCGACCCGCTCGATCAGGCGCCGCACGAAGACATCGGCGCGGCGCTCCTCCATCGCCGCCGAGGCCGCCCGGTAGAGCTTGAGGAAGGCCTGGATCCGCTCGCGCGCCTCGGGCTGGATCTGGGGGCTGTCGAGCGCCGCCTCGCAGGCGGAGACCATGTCCAGCTTGCGGCGGCGGGCGATCGTGGTCAGGCGCGCCAGGTCGGCAGAGCGCAACTCGATCGGGGGCCGGGTCAGAGCGCGCGCCGCGGCCGCCGAGTCGTCGGGGTCGGCGAGCACCCGCAGCCAGGCGATCGCGTCGCGAACCTCCGGACGCTGGAACAGAGCGGCGGGGCCGGCCAAGTGGAAGGGGATTCCCCGCTCCTCCATCGCCGCCGCCACGGCGCCCCCCTCGCGGGCGGGATCGGCGAAGAGGACGCAGATCGCCTCGGGCGCGGTGCCGGCCGCCACCAGGTGCTCGGTCTCGCGAGCGACCGCCTGCGCCTGCGCCCGCTCGTTGCGGCAGCGCCAGAACTTGACCTCGGGCTCGCGGAAAACGCGATCCAAGACAACGCGTGTGAATTCGGATGAGGGATCGGCTTCAGCCGGGTTGTCCAACGCATAGAGCTGGTTCGGGTTCTCCGCGAAGAGGGAGGAGAGGATTGCTCTCTGTGCCGGAGTGGCGTCCTCGTACTCGTCGACCATCAGGTGCTTGAAGCTCGTGGCGATTTGGCGCCTTACCTGCGGCTGTTCGTGGAGGAGCTTGTTCAGGGTCAGGTAGACGTCGCCCTCGTCGAGGTTTCCGGTGGAGGCGAGGATTCTGTCGTGGGCGGCTACGAACTCCGCGAAGTCGGGGTCGGGGGGGTCGACGCCGGCCTTGAGGGCGTCGACTCTCTCCAGCAGGCGGGCGAGGAGGCCGGCCGGGTTGCCGCGGATGTCGTGGCCGCGGAGGGGAAGGTCGTCGATGCGGTCCAGCAGCAAGGCGAGGCGCTCCGCCGGGCCCAGCACGTCGAAGAACGGGTCGAGGCCGGCGGTGATCGAGTGCTCGCGTAGGAGACGCTCGCAGAGCTCTTCCCAGGTCCCGATCCACAGCTCCTCGTAGGGGCCCTCCAGCAGCGTCTCGACTCGCTCGCGCAGGCGCCGCGCCGTGGCACGAGTCGAGGCCAGGACCAGCACTCGCTCCGGCCCGACTCCCTCCGCGGTCAGCCGTGCCAGCCGCCGCGCCAGCACCTCCGTCTTGCCGGTTCCCGCCGCTCCGACGACCAGCAGGGGGCCTTCGTCGTGAGCTACCGCGAGAGCCTGCGGTTCGGCCAGGGCAAGCATGGTCCAACGCTACCGACCGGGCGCTGTCCATAGGATCGCGTCGGTGGATGTTTTCTCCGCAGACTGGCCGGGAATCTGCCGCCGCGCGGTGGCGGCGCAGCAAGCGATCTTCGAGGAGGTGCCCGGCAGCGAGGCGCGCACGGCCTACGACGGGGTCGGCGAGGGCGGCGACCGCACCCTGGTCATCGACCGCCGCTGCGAGGACGCGGTCTTCGCGGAGCTGGAGGCGCTGGCGGCGGACGGGGCGTCCTTCGTGGCGATCTCCGAGGAGCGCGGCGAGGTTTCCTTCGGCACCGGCGGTGAGGCGCGGGTCGTGATCGACCCGATCGACGGCTCCCTCAACGCGCGCCGCACGATCCCTTCCCACAGCCTCAGCCTGGCGCTCGCGTCCGGCCCCTCGATGGCCGACGTCGAGTTCGGCTACGTCTACGACTTCGGCGCCGGGGAGGAGTTCGTCGCGCGGCGCAGCGGCGGCGCGACCCTGGCGGGTGAGGCGATTCGCGTCGCGTCGCAGGCCGGCGCCGACAAGCTCGAGATCGTCGGCGCCGAGGCGGCGGAGCCGGAGCGTGCCCTGCCGGCGCTTGAGGCGCTGAGCGGCAAGGCCTACCGTCTGCGCGTGGTTGGATCCCTCGCGATCACCGGGGCCTATGTGGCCGCCGGGCGCTTCGACGGGATGTTGAGCCTGCGGCCCTGCCGGTCGGTCGACATCGCCGCCGCGCAGCTGATCGTCCGCGAGGCAGGCGGCGCCGTCGCGTTCGGCGACGGGTCGCCGGAGGAAGCCGGCCTCGACCTGGACGCGCGCTACCCGATCGCCGCCGCCGCGAGCGAGGCGGCCCTCGCAACGATCCGCACCGCCCAGCGCTCATAGTCCGCACCGGCATCGCGTGGTGAAACGCGTACGCCGGCCATTTCATGGCGTACGCGTTTCACCACGGCGTGTAACCGCGGCGCGGGAGCGGGTTTAGAACGTTTGTTCGCATAGAACAGGTGTTCGCTACACTCGCGAACTTCTCCCTCCCGAAACCCGATATCCCGAAGGGGTTGAAACTCACATGGCAGCAACCAGCAACGGCAGTTCCAAGACTCAGGCGAAGCGCACGAAAACAAACGCCAAGCGCACCGCCGGCTCCGCCGGCCGCACCGTCAAGGCTGCGGCCCCGGAGAAGAACCAGGTTCAGGCGATCGCCGAGACCGCCGTCGACCTCCCCGTCGGCACCGTCCTCAACGTCGCCGACCGCCTCTCCGAGCTGGTCGATCCCTGGACCGACCGCAGAGGCGCCGAGAAGCAGGTCAAGGCCTACCGCACTCGGTTCGAGCGCACCCTGAAGCGGGCCGAGCGCCGTGGCACCACCGCCCGCCGCAAGGCGACCACCGAGGCCAAGCGCACCCGCACCCGCGTCGAGCGTGAGGCCCGCAAGCGCCGGCGCTCGGTCGAGGGCACGCTGAAGCGCAACCGCAGAGATACCGAGCAGCGCGTGCGCAAGGCGATCGACGAGCAGACCGCTCGGGCGCAGGATCTGGTCGACCAGGTCACCGAACAGCTCTCAGCGCTGCGGTAGACAGCGAGGGACCTGGCGCTCCGGCTGCGGGTCCTGTCGTAGGGGGAGGGGGGCCTGCGGGCGGGGGCAGGGCCTCCGTTCTCGGCCCCCTTCCCCCTACGCCACCCGCAGAGGAAGCGCTACTGGCCGCCTTGCTGGCGAAGGAAGCGTTGGAACTCGCGGGCGATCGTGTCGGCAGAGGGCAGGTCTTCGCCCTCGCCCAGCTGTTCCACCTGTTCCGCCTCTATGCGCTCTACCAGCTCTTCGATCTCGGGGTTTGCCGCAACGGCTCGGCCTATCTGCTCTTCGTAGGTGGTCGTCTCGGCCTCCAGCTCGGAAGCGTCGACGGCGATGCCGGTCAGCGACTCCAGGCGGCGCAGCAGGGCGAGGGCTGCCTTCGGGTTGGGCACGGCCGCCACGTAGTGGGGTACGGCCGCCCAGAGGGAGGCGGAGGTCATTCCCACCTGGCGGCAGCAGTCGTGGACGATGCCGACGATGCCGGTCGGGCCCTCGTAGCTGGAGCGCTGCAGGTCCAGTTCCTCGACCAGCTCCTCGTCGGAAGCGAGGCCGGTGATCGGCACTGGCAGGCTGTGGGAGACCTCGGCGATCAGCGCCCCCAGCGTGATCACCATCTCCACGCCGAGCGCGTCGGCCGCCGTCGCGATCGTCTCCGAGAAGGTGCGCCAGCGCAGGTTGGGCTCAGTCCCGTCGAGCAGGACGAGGTCGCGGTCGGCGCTCGGCACGCGAGAGGCGATCAAGTTGTTCTCCGGCCAGTCGATGTGGCGCGTCTGGCCCTCGGTGAGGGTGATCGTCGGGCGCGTCGCCTGGAAGTCGAAGTACTCCTCGGGATCGACCTGGGCGATCAGCTCGGAGTCGAGCGAGTTGGCGACCGTTCCCAGCGCGGTCGAGGCCGCGCCCGCTGCGTCGTTCCAGCCCCGAAACGAGCAGACCAGAATGGGGGAACGAAGCTGCGGCAGGTCGCCTTCCCAAGAGAGTGAATCCACCCATCTGAGACTACCGACGGGCCGAAACCGTCGATATAGCCGACGGAATCGGCCCGTCGGCGGGGAGTGGGGGTGGATTCTGGCTATGCCGGCGCGGCGAGGGCGCGGCGGGCGAGTCTGTAGGCGATGAAGAGCGCGAGGGCGGCGAAGGAGAGCTGCAGCGCCCGTTCGCTGATCGCGTTGGCGACGACGACGCCGAGCAGCACGCCCAGCGGGGAGAGGGCGCCGACTACCAGGGCGGCGCGGATGTTGATGTTGCCGTAAGCGTTCTGGCGGTAGGCGCCGACCAGGGCGACGATGACGATCATCAGCAGCGAGGTCGACTCGGCCTCGACCTGGGTGAGGCCGAGGAAGATCGTCAGCGCCGGGACGAAGAGGACGCCGCCGCCGACGCCGACGATGCCGCCGGTGAAGCCTCCGGCCATCGCGATCAGGATGGCGGCGAGCTCGCTCATTGGAAGAACACCAGCTGGATCGCGATCGCGACGAGCAGCGCCGAGAAGAGGAGGGAGACGGCGCGCTGGGATATCCGCTGCTGCACGGCGGTGCCGATCACGACGCCGAGCACCGCGGGAATCGAGAGCAGCAGGGCGGTGCCGACGTGGACATTGCCGTAGATCCCCCCCTGCGCGAGGGCGCCGAGCAGGCCGATGAGGACGATCGCCGCCAGGCTGGTGCCGGTGGCGAGCCGCTCGCCGTAGGCGAACCAGAAGATCAGCAGCGGCACGATGATCGTCCCCCCGCCCACCCCGAACAGCCCACTGAACGCTCCCGCCGCGGTGCCGATCGCCGCCAGCTTCAGCAGCGGCCGGGAGGGAAGCGCGGGATCGGAAGCCAAGGTGCCGCGATACTAGATGCCGTGGCTGCCGAACCGGCTCAGACAGGGGACCGCGAAGTGCTGCTCGGGGCGCTGCGCGCGGACCCGGCGAAGGCGGCGATCCTCACCGACATCGACGGGACGCTGGCGCCGATCGCGTCGCGTCCCGAGGGAGCGGCCGTGTCCCTCGAAGCGACCGCGGCGCTGGCCGCGCTGGCCGAGCGCTACGGGCTGGTCGGCTGCATTTCCGGGCGACGCGCCGCGGAGGCGAAGCGCCTGGTGGGAGTCGACGGGATCGCCTACGCCGGCAACCACGGGCTGGAGCTGCTGCTGCCCGGCGAGGAGGAGCCTCGCCTCGACCCGTCGCTGGAGGGGCGCGAGAGCGGCGCCGCGGATTTCACCGCCGGGCTCGACGCGCGGGAGCTCGAGACGCTCGGCCTGCGACTCGAGGACAAGGGGCCGATCCAGGCCCTCCACTGGCGCGGCGCAGCGGACGAGCGCGCAGCCGAAGCCCGCGCCCGCGAGATCGCCGCCGAGGCCGGCCGCGAGGGCCTGGCGCAGCGGCCGGGACGCAAAGTGCTGGAGCTTCGCCCCGCGGGGGGAGGAGGGAAGGACGCCGCCGTCGCCGCCCTGCTCGCCGCCGACGGCGTGGTCGTCGCCGCCTACGCCGGCGACGACCGCACCGACCTCGACGCCTTCCGCCGCCTGCGCGAGTTGCGGGACAGCGGCGAGTTGGAGGCCGCGATCTGCGTCGGCGTACTCTCCCCCGAGGCTCCGCCGGAGCTTCCCGAAGAATCCGACCTGACCGTCGAGGGGCCGGAGGGCTGGCTCGCCATCCTCGAAGTGTTGGCGGAATAGCGATGCCCTACACGGACCTGCTGCGCGTCACCGTCTTCCTCACCGGCGCCGAGGCGACCGCACTCGGGGCGATCACCGCAATCGCGATCGGCCGCGACGAGGACCCGACCACCCTGATCGTCGCTGCCGCCTGGTGGCTGATCGCGCTCATCCTCGGCCTGCGCCTCGGCGCCCCCGAGCGCGCCGCCGAGGGAGTCCGCGACGCCCTCGCTCAGGCCAGAACCGCCACCTCCCTCCCCCCGGAGTCTCCCGCCCGCATCTCCCTGGTCCGCCTCTGGCCGATCGCGGCGACGGCCTTCATCGCCGGGGGCCTGGGAATCTTCTTCCCCGCCGTCGCCCTGGTCGGTGCCGGCTACGCGCTGCTCGTCTCCCTCGCCTGGCGCACCCGCGAGGCGGCGGTCCTCGGCATTGAGCACCGCGACGGCGTCAAGTTCTACGTCGTCCCCAACTCCGCCTTCCGTCCCATAGAGCTCGTGCGAACCCCAGGACTTCGAAGCGACCGCCTGAGCGCATAGAGAAAAGGGGGTTGGGTGCCACTCCCCGCGGCTTGTACTTTTTCGGCGCAAACAATCGCGGCCGGCCGCCAACGCCCCACCGAAAAAGTTGAGCGGGGAGTGGCACCCGACCCCCACTATCTCTACCCCGTGAGCAGCCGCGTGAAGTCCCCCCACCCGCGCGTGTTGGCGATGTCGGCGGCTGTCAGCCAGGCGCGGCGGGCAGTGGCCACCGCGTAGGCCATGTTGTCGAGCGTGTCGACGCCGTGGGCGTCGGTGTTGAGGACGATCGTCGCACCCGCCTCGCGCGCGAGTCTCGCGTGGTGCTCGGAGAGGTCGCGACGGTTGGGGTTGCCGTTGATCTCCAGCATCGTGCCGGCGCGGGCGGCCGCCTCGACCACGGCCTCGACGTCGATCCCGTAAGGCTCGCGGCGGCCGATCAGCCGCCCGGTCAGGTGACCGATGCAGTCGACGCCCGGGTTCTCAATCGCCGCCAGCACCCGCTCGGTCATCGCCTTCTGGGAGATCGCGAAGGAGGTGTGAACGCTGGCGAGGGCCCAATCGAGCGCCTCGACCAGGTCGTCCGGGTAGTCCAGCTCCCCGTCCATGCCGATATTGATCTCCGAGCCGGCCAGCAGGCGAAAGTCGCGCACGCCTCCGTTCCACTCGCGGACCTCCTCGATCCGCTTCCATAGGCGCTCGGCGGTGACGTGGTCGCCGAAGCCGTGGCTGGCGGAGTGGTCGGTGATCGCCAGGTAGGCGTAGCCGCGGGCCTTCGCCGCCTCGGCCATCTCCTCCAGGGTGTTGCGGCCGTCGGAGAGCGTGGTGTGGGAGTGGAGGTCACCGCGAATGTCTTCCAGCGAGACGAGGTCCGGCAGCTTCCCCTCCCGTGCCGCCTTCAGCTCGCCGCGCCCCTCGCGCAACTCGGGCTCTATGTATGCGTAGCCGAGACGCTCGTAGACCTCTTCTTCGGCGGCGCAGAGATCGACCTTGCCGCTCTCCTCGTCGGCGATCCCGTGCTCGGAGACTCTGAGCCCGCGGCCGACGGCGTCCTCGCGCAGCGCGACGTTGTGGGCGGCCGAGCCGGTGAAGTGCTGGAGCAGGTTGCCGAAGGCGGCCGGCGCGACGATCCGCAGGTCGACCGAGATGCCGTTGTGGGTCTGCGCCCGCAGACCGTTCGGGCCCGGTCTGCCGGCGGCGGCGATCAGCGGGTGCGTCGCCAGGTGCTCGGCGAGCGCCTTCGGCTCCTCGGCGGTCGCGATCAGGTCGATGTCCTTGCAGGTCTCGGCCCAGCGGCGCACCGAGCCGGCGACCTCGACCCGGTTGGCGGCGGGATGCTCGCGCAGTGCCGCCGCCAGCTCCTCGGCGATCGGGCGCACGGCGGAGAGCAGCAGCCGCCCCGGCCCATCCCCCGGCTCGCCGAGCCGCTCCAGCGAGGCGAGCACGTTCTCCTCGACCTTCGGCCCGAGTCCCTTGACGTCGCGAATCCTCTCTGCCTCGGCGGCCGCCTTCAACTCCTCCAGCGAGGCGATCCCCAGCTCGTCGAAGAGCCGCTTCGCGGTTTTCGCCCCCAGGCCGGGGACGCGCGTCACCTCGATCAGCGTCGGCGGGAACTTCCCCTTCAGCTTCACCGCGGCGGGGATCTCGCCGGTCGCCAGCAGGGCGTCGATCTTCTCCGCCAGCGTTCTGCCGACGCCGGGGATCTCCGTCGCCCTCCCCTCGGCGGCCAGCTCGGCGACGGAGACCGGGCTCTCGCGGATCGCCTTCGCCGCCGCGCTGTAGGCGAGCACCCGATATTTGACGGCGCCGTCCAACTCGTAGAGGACGCCCAGCTCATCGAGGGCGGCGGCGATCTCGGCGTTCGTCATAGCATCGACAGCATGCCCGAACCGTGGCTCGTCCTGCCCACATACAACGAGGCCGAGAACATCGAGCCGTTCGTCGCCGCGGCGCGCGAGGTGCTGCCGGCTGGATCGCGGGTGCTGATCGTCGACGACAACTCGCCCGACGGAACCGGGCGGATCGCCGACCGGCTGGCGGCCGAGCACGAGGATGTCGAGGTCCTGCACCGCCCGCGCAAGGAGGGCCTCGGCCCCGCCTACATCGCCGGCTTCCGCCAGGCCCTGGCCGGTGGCGCCGACCTGGTGCTGGAGATGGACTCCGACTTCTCCCACGACCCCGCCTATCTGCCGCGCCTGCTGGAGGCGGCCGAGAGAGCCGACCTGGTGCTTGGCTCTCGCTACGTGCCGGGTGGCGGGGTGAGCGACTGGGGACCGCTGCGGCGGGCGATCAGCCGCGGCGGCGGCGCCTACGCCCGGCTGGTGCTGGGAGTCGAGGTGCGCGACCTCACCGGGGGGTTCAAGTGCTTCCGCCGCGAGGCGCTGGAGGCGCTCGACCTCGACTCGATCGACGCCCGCGGCTACGCCTTCCAGGTGGAGATGACCTACCGCGCGATCAAGGCGGGCTTCCGCGTCATCGAGGTGCCGATCGTGTTTCGCGACCGCCGCGCGGGTACGTCGAAGATGGACAGGCGAATCGTCGCCGAGGCGGTCTGGCGGGTCCCTCTTCTACGCTTCAGCGGAAGGGGCGCCAAGCCACCGGCCCCGAGCCCCGAAGAGGGACGCTATACTTTTTGAAGTATTGAGTCTCGAAACTCAACCCCGAGGAGACAGATTCCAGTGACAGGGAAGCTCGCCGACGTGACAGACGCCACCTTCAAGGCCCAGGTGCTGGAGGCCGATGGGCCCGTCCTGATCGACTTCTGGGCTCCCTGGTGCGGCCCGTGCCGCGTCGTCCATCCGGTCCTCGAGGAGATCGACGCCGAGCGCGACGACCTGACGATCCTCAGCCTCAACGTCGATGAGAACCAGCAGACCGCGGCCCAGTACGAGGTCCTCTCGATCCCGACGCTGATCCTCTTCAAGGACGGCGCGATCGCCAAGAAGGTGATCGGGGCAATGCCCAAGCGCCGCCTCGAAGCCGAGCTCGAGCCGGCCCTCGCCTAACCGGCGGGACCGGGAGCAAGCGCGATGCCCTTCGTCCACGTCCACTGGTATGAGGGACGCAGCGACGAGCAGAAGGCGGAGATCGCCAAGCGCATCGAGGAGGCGCTGGTCGAAGTGGCCGGCGCCTCCCCGGAGCACTGCTGGGTCAAGTTCTCCGACTCCCCCAGATCCGACTTCATCATCGGCGAGCCGGCCGGGGACTAACGGTCGGTCAGGAGGGGGCGAGGACGCGCAGGCCGGCGTCGCGGCAGGCGTCGGCGAGACGGGCGTCGTAGGTGAAGATCGCGGAGGCTCGCGCTTCCTGTGAAAGGGCGGTTGCGAGGTGGATCGCGTCGAGAGTTCGCAGTTCGGGTGGGCCGACCCGGTAGGCACTCTCCCGCGTTGCCTGGGAGAGCGGCAGCAGAACGACCTGGCGCAGCAAGCCGGTGGCCCGCACCGGCGCATCGCCTCCGTATCTCAGGGCAACTCGAAATGCTTCGACGGCAAGGATCTCGCTGGCGATGAGATTGGGCCAGTCTCGGTCGATCTCCGCCGTGACCGCGTCACTCTCCGACTCGAGTACGAAGAGCTTGACGAAAGCCGAAGCGTCGATGTAGGCGATGTCGTTCAAGCCAGGGGCTCAAATGCGGTCTTCGCGGAGCTCTTCGAGGATGCGAGTGCCCGGGCGCGGGTCGTCCGGATCGACCTCTCCGGGCGGGAGCCCGACGCGACGGAGATACGCCCCCATCGACTCCTCGGGCCAGCTGACGGCGATTTTTTTGAGCTCCGACAACGCCCGGGTCGTGTCATCGGGCTGGAGGTCTTTGGATCCGCGCAGCGCGAGTTCGCGGACCAAGCGGGATTCCGGCATCTCGCCCAACTCGCGGCGGGCAGCAGCGATGGCGAGTTCCAGTTCGGGATCCGCGGTGAGGGCAATGCGTCGGTGCTTCGTCGCCATGAGACCAACTGTAGCACTCATGGTGTTACACCTTGTCGGTGGTCGGCATGAGTGCATAACCGCCGAGCGCGGAAAACTCTCCCCCTCGGATACGGGGCGAGTTATTCGCGTATAGCGAGAGTAAGTCGCCCCGATCAGGAGCGGGCGACGGCGATGCGGAGGGCCTGGCCGTCGATCTTCGCCTCGGCGCCACACTCGGCGTCGTAGGCGATCGAGGTAGCTAGAACCTCGCCCACCAGGTAGGGCTCGTGGGCACGGGCGGCGGCGAGGAGGTCCTCGTCGCCGCCGAGGGCCAGCTCGATCCGGTCGGTTATCTCCAGGCCCGCCGCTTTGCGGGCGTTCTGGACGGCGTGGACTATCTCTCGGGCGAGGCCCTCGCGGCGCAGCTCGTCGTCGAGCTCCAGCTGCAAGGCGACGGCGTGGCCGGCTTCGGCCTCGACCTCGTAGCCCTCCAGGGGCTGGAGGGAGAGGGTCAGCTCGTCGGCACCTAGGGCGTGCTCGTCGCCGTCGACGTTGATGCCGACCTGGCCGCCGTCGGCCATCACCGCGGCGACGTGGACCGGGTCGAGCGCCTCCACCGCCGCCGCCACCTGCGGCATCCGCTTGCCGAAGCGGGGGCCGAGCGAGCGGTAGTTGGGCTTGACCGCGTAGCTGACCAGCTCGCCCTCCTCGGTGACGAAGTCCAGTTCCTTGACGTTCAGCTCGGCCTTGACCAGGGCGGCGCGCGCCTGGATCGCCTCGCGCTCGGCGTCGTTGGCGACGATCACGGCGCGGCGCAGCGGCTGGCGCATCTTCGCCTTGGCCCCCGCGCGGGCGGCGCGCCCCAGCTCGACGGTCAGGCGCACCGCCTCCATCGCCGCCTCCAGCTCGGGGTCGGCGAGGGCCGGATCCGCTTGCGGGAAGTCGCGCAGGTGGACCGAGTCGGGCATCTCTCCCAACTCCTCCGCCTCGCCCCCGGCCAGGTTGAGGTGGATCTCGTCGGTGAGGAAGGGGGTGAAGGGGGCGAGCAGCGCCGATACCTCCAGCAGGCAGTGGCGCAGCGTTGCGAAAGCGGCCCGATCGCCCTCCCAGAAGCGGCGGCGGGAGAGCCGCACGTACCAGTTGGACAGCTCCTCGACGAAGGCGGCGATCTCCTTCCCGGCCGCCGTGCAGTCGAAGCCGTCCATATGACCTCGCACCGCCTCGACGGTCCCCTGCAACCGCGAAAGCGCCCAACGATCCAAGTCCTCACCGGCCTCCCACTCGCCGAGTTCGCGTTTGTTCCCGCTATCCGGGAAAAAGTGCGAACTCGGCGAGGAGTCGGTGGGGAAGTCGGCGGGGCCGAGGCCCTCGGCGTTGGCGTATAGGACCCAGAAGGCGTAGGTGTTCCAGAGGGTCAGGAGGAACTGGCGGACTGACTCGCCCACCGTCTCGATCGAGAAGCGGTAGCCCGACCAGGGCTGCTGGGAGGTCAGGTAGTACCAGCGGAAGGCGTCGGCGCCGTGGGCGGCGATCACGTCCCAGGGCTCGACCACGTTGCCCTTGCTCTTCGACATCTTCTGGCCCTCGTGGTCGAGGATCAGCCCGAGGCAGACGCAGTTGCGGTAGCTGGAGGTGTCGAAGAGGAGGGTCGACTCGGCGAGCAGGGTGTAGAACCAGCCGCGGGTCTGGTCGATCGCCTCGCAGAT
>Ga0299914_10001477_pt1 | contig 15550 bp, 15 predicted proteins | sample RVTome_10_FD_201361 | JGI IMG/M metagenome (GOLD analysis project Ga0299914, IMG submission 201361) | Soil microbial communities from uranium-contaminated site in the Upper Colorado River Basin, Wyoming, United States - RVT153D57 (version 2) ...
CGCGAATCGCTTGAGGCGGCGGACCTCATCCTGTGGCTTGGCGATCCGGCCGCTTGTCCGGATCGCGCCAAGGCGATTCTGGTGCACGCCAAGGCGGACCTGGCGCCGCCGGCCTGCGGCGCCGGCATCGCCGTGTCCGCCAGGACGGGAGAGGGACTCGACGCCCTGGTTGCATATTTGGTCGAGCGGTCGCGCGCGTTATTGCCGGCCGAAGGCGAAGTGGCGATCAACGCCCGCCATCGCGCCGCCTTGGCCGAGACGCTCGATTGGCTGCGTGACGGAGCCGCGGCGGATGATCCGCTGATAATGGCGGAGACCGTCCGCCAGGCGCTCCGCGCGCTCGATCGGGTTACCGGCCGGGCCGGCGTCGAGGACATGCTCGATGCCTTGTTCGGCCGCTTCTGCATCGGCAAATAGCCGCCTCGCCCTCCCCATCCGTCTACCTGAACAGCCGAGCGCCCCCTCCATTGTTCCACGTGGAACAAGCGCCTAGATGGGCGCCGTGCGGACGAGCTTCGACATCATCGTGGTCGGCGGCGGCCATGCCGGCACCGAGGCCGCGGCCGCGGCGGCGCGCATGGGCGCGTCGACGGCCCTGCTCAGCTTCAGTCGCGATCAGATCGGCACCATGTCGTGCAACCCGGCGATGGGCGGCCTCGGCAAGGGTCATTTGATCCGCGAGGTCGACGCGTTCGATGGTCTGATCGCTCGGGCATCGGATGAGGCCGCGATTCACTACCGCATGCTCAATGCGAGCAAGGGCGCGGCGGTGCGCGGCCCCCGAATCCAGGCGGACCGCCGGCGTTACAAGGCGGCGATCCATGCGCTCATCGATGCGCAGGACGGTCTGTCGGTGGTCGAGGGCGAGGCCGCTGCGCTACGCCTCGACGGACGCCGCGTGATGGGCGTGACCCTGGCCGACCGGCGCGAGCTCACGGCCAAAGCGGTGATCCTCGCCACCGGCACCTTCCTCGGCGGCAAGCTTCATTTCGGCCTGTCGAACCGCGCCGGCGGCCGGGTCGGCGAGCAAGCGGCGACCGCCCTCGCTTACCAGCTCCGGGCCCTGTCGCTGCCTTTGGCGCGCCTCAAGACCGGCACGCCGCCGCGGCTGGACGGCCGGACGATCGACTGGGCGGGCCTGGAACGACAGGAATCGGACCGGGATGGCTGGACGATGTCGCCGATGACCGCCGGGCGGGTGGCGCCGCAATTGTTCTGCGCGGTCACCCGCACCAACGCGCGCACCCACGCCATCATTCGCGATAACCTCGATCGCTCGCCTCTCTTCGCGGGGGAGATTCAAGGGGTCGGTCCGCGCTATTGCCCGTCGATCGAGGACAAGGTCCACCGGTTCGCCGATCGCGACGGCCATCAGGTGTTCCTCGAGCCGGAGGGCCTCGACGATCCCCTCGTCTATCCCAACGGCATCTCGACCTCGCTGCCGGAGGATGTGCAGCGGGCGTTCGTCAGGAGCATGGCCGGGCTGGAGAGAGCCGAGATCGTTCAGCCCGGCTACGCCGTCGAATATGACCATGTCGACCCGCGCATCCTCGAGCCGACGCTCGGCGTGCGCGACGTCGAGGGCCTCTATCTGGCCGGGCAGATCAACGGCACGACCGGTTATGAGGAGGCGGCGGCCCAGGGCCTGGTCGCCGGGCTCAATGCGGCGGCCTGGGCAGCCGGCGCTGCGCCGGTTCTGTTCGAGCGCAGCGAATCCTATATCGGCGTGATGGTCGACGATCTGGTTCTGCAGGGAGTCACCGAGCCCTATCGCATGCTGACCGCGCGTGCCGAATATCGCCTGCGGCTTCGCGCCGACAATGCCGAGGCGCGGCTCACGCCGAAGGCGATCGCGGCCGGGTGCGTTTCCCCGGAGCGCCGGCGTCATTTCGAGGCAAGCCGCGAGATGCGTGACGAGATCGAGGCGGCGCTGGACCGTCGCTTCACCGCCGCCGCGCTGAGCGCCGCCGGCGTGGCCGTTCGCGGCGACGGGACGCACCGGCCGCTGCGCGAATGGATGCGCTTCCCGGACCTCGATTCGCCCGCCGTCCTTCGCCTGGCGCCGGATCTCGCCTCGCTTCCTTTGGCCGGGCTGGAGGAAGCGGTTCAGGATCATCGCTACGCCCCCTATCTCGCCCGCCAGGAGGGCGAGATTGCGCGCCTGCGGACCGACGAAGCGGTCAGAATCCCGCCGGAGATGGATTTCAACGCCGTTCCGGGCCTGTCGAACGAGATGGTCGAGCGCCTGTCGATGGCGCGGCCGGCCACTCTGGGCGCTGCGGGCCGCATCCGGGGGATCACGCCGGCCGCTTTGGCCGTGATCCTGGTGCATGCCCGCCGTCGAAAGGCGGCCTGATGGACGATGAGGCGGCTGCGCGCGCCTGGATCAGCGCCGAATTCGATGTTCCACGTGAAACAATGGCGCGTCTCGATGCCTTCGCCGACCTCCTCACGGAGGAGAATCGGCGCCAGAACCTCGTCTCGGCCGCCAGCCTCGACCATGTGTGGCGCCGTCACATCGCCGATTCGGCGCAGCTGTTACGATTCGCCCCCGTCGGCCGCGCAAGCTGGGTCGATCTCGGCAGCGGCGCCGGTTTCCCCGGCCTGATCGTCGCCTTGCTTCATCGCGGCCCCGTCACGTTGATCGAGGAGAGACGGCTGCGGGTGGACTTCCTCCACCGCGCCGTCGAGCGGCTCGGCGTCGAGGCCGAGGTGATCGGCGCGAAGGTCGAACGGGTCGCGGCGCGGCCGTTCGACGTGATCAGCGCGCGCGCCTTCGCGCCGCTGCCGCGGCTGCTCGACCTGGGCACAGCCTTTTCCACAGCAAAAACGGTCTGGATCCTGCCCAAGGGCAGAAATGCGCAGACGGAACTGGAAGCGCTCGATCCTTCATGGCAGGGTAGCTTCCGTCTCGAGCCGAGCCTCACCGACGCCGATGCCGCCATCATTGTCGCCGAGGCCGTCCATCGAAAGACCAAGAGGTAGGAAACATGATCCGAATCGCGGTCGCCAATCAGAAAGGCGGGGTCGGCAAGACGACGACCGCGATCAATCTCGCCACGGCGCTCGCCGCGACCGGGTGGCGCGTGCTGCTGATCGATCTCGATCCGCAGGGCAATGCCTCGACCGGCCTCGGCATCTCCCATGCGCTGCGCGATCGCTCCAGCTACGAGCTGCTCACCGGCCAGGCCGCTCTCGAGGAGGCGGTGGTGCCGACCAAGGTGCCGCGCCTCGACATCGTCCCGGCGACCGTCGACCTGTCCGGCGCCGAGATCGAACTCATTGATTTCGAACGCAGAACCCACCGCCTCGACGCCGCGCTCGAGGGCATGGCCGAGATTCGCTGGGACGTCTGCCTGATCGACTGTCCGCCGTCGCTGGGTCTGCTCACCGTCAACGCACTGGTCGCCGCCAATGCGATCCTGGTGCCGCTGCAGGCCGAATTCTTCGCGCTCGAGGGGCTCAGCCAGCTGCTCCAGACGGTCGAGCGGATCCGCTCGCGCTTCAATCCGGAACTGTCGATCCTCGGCGTCGCCCTCACCATGTACGACCGGCGCAACAATCTCTCCTCGCAGGTCGCCGACGACGTTCGCGCCTGCCTGGGCAAGGTCGTCTTCGACACCGTCATCCCGCGCAACGTGCGCCTTTCCGAAGCGCCGAGCCACGGCCTCCCCGCCTTGATCTACGATCATCGCTGCCCCGGCTCGGAGGCCTATATGGCGCTGGCCCGCGAACTGATCGCCCGGCTGCCGCGCAAGGCGGAAGCGGCATGAGCGACGATGCCCGTCCTGAACGTGCCGAAGGGTCCCGTCCTGAGCGTGCCGAGGGGCGCAAGCGCCCGTCCGGTCTCGGCCGCGGCCTCTCCTCGCTGCTCGGCGAGGTAGCGCAGGAGGCGCCGGTCGACGGCAGCGCGCCGAGCGGCGACGTCCGGTCGATCCCGATCGCCAGCATCGAGCCGCACCCGGGTCAGCCGCGCCGCATCTTCAGGGAGGATGCGCTCGCCGAGCTCGCCGAATCGATCGCGGCCCGCGGCGTCGTCCAGCCGATCGTGGTGCGGCCGCACGGCCACCGCTTCCAGATCGTCGCCGGCGAGCGGCGCTGGCGGGCGGCGCAGAAGGCGCATTTGCACGAGATTCCGGCCATCGTGCGCGACTTCAGCGATGAAGAGACGCTCGAGATCGCGCTGATCGAGAATATCCAGCGCGAGGACCTCAACGCGATCGAGGAAGCGCAGGGCTTTCGCCGGCTGATGCAGGATTTCGGTCACACCCAGGAGGAGCTGGGCCGCATCGTCCACAAGTCGCGCAGCCATGTCGCCAACCTGATCCGGCTGCTCGATCTGCCGGCGCGGGTCCAGGTGATGGTCGGCGCCGGCGAGCTGTCGATGGGCCATGCCCGCGCGCTGATCACCGCGCAGGATCCGGAAGCGCTCGCCGACGAGGTGGTGAAGCGCGGCCTGTCGGTGCGCGAGACCGAGCAGCTGGCGCGCAACGGCAAGCCGACCCGCCAGCGGCCGCTGCCGATCGCCTATAAAGGCGCCAATGCCGATATCGCGGCGCTTGAACGCCAGCTCGGCGACATGCTCGGCCTCAAGGTGACGATCAAGCACGCCCCGAAGGGCGGCGCCGTCACCCTCGCTTACTCGACCCTCGACCAGCTCGACATGATCTGCCAGCGGCTGAGCGGCGACAAGTTCTAGTCGGGGCGAGCTCGGGGCGCTTCCTCTGCCAAAGTCTTTCACGTCGGATTTGAAACACCGTTCGCCCTGAGCCTGTCGAAGCCTGTCCTGACCGACGCCGCAGTCGGCGTCGAAGGGGGCTTTCCTTCTTACCCTCGACAGAGGAACAAGGAGTGAGCTTCGACGGGCTCAGCCCGAACGGATCAGTGTTTCAACGCGTGCCGTCCCGACCCCAGGGCGGGACCTGTTCACCGTAGCCGTGCCGCCTGCCGGCAGATCGCGAACAGCTCCGCGTCGGCGGCGACGATGCCGGGCCCGCCGGGCCGCATCACGTCGCGCTCCGCCTCGACCAGCCGGCCGACAGCCTTCGCGATCAGCGCCCCGCGCCACCGTGCGACCTGCGATCCGACCGCGTCTTTATCCTTGAAGAACAATGACTTGCCGGATGACGCCATGACAGCGCCGACACTATTGCCCTGCTCGACCTCGGCCCGCAGCCGGGCGAGCAAGGTCATCCGCCGCAGCACCGCCCGCAGCAGGGTGATTCCCTCCTGCCCTTCGGCGCGCAGCCGTGCGATCTCGGCGTCGAGCACCGCCACGTCGCCGCCGGCGACGCTGTTCACCAGCCGCGAGAGGTCGCCTTCCTCGCCGCCCGCGCCGACCGCGTCGACCAGCTCATGCTCGACCGGCCTCGGCGCCTCGGGCGAAGCGTCGGCGTAGAGGGCATATTTGGCCAGCTCCTGGTCGATCACCGCGCGGTTGCCGCCGCAGGCCTCGGCGATTCGCCGCGCGACGTCGGCGCGGACGATCAAACCGTGTCCGCGCGCCAGCTCCGCGACCAGCCGATCGGCTTCGCGCGCATCGGGGAGATAGCTGGCGAAGGCCAGCGCCGACGGCGACGCCAGCGCGAGCTTGAGCAATTTGGAGGCGGGCTTCAGCGCACCGGCGACGATCGCCACCGGATTGCCGGCGGCCGGTGATTCGACCAGAGCCTCGGCCGCCGCAAAGCTTTCGTCGCCCGCCTGCTCCACCAGAATCCAGCGCGCGCCGCCGAACATCGAGATCGCTGCCGCCTCGTCGGCGAGTCGTGCCGGATCGGCCTTGAGCTCGGCGCCGGTGAGGTCGATCCGCTCCGCATCCGCCCCCATCGCCGCCGCCAGCATCTTGACGAGGCCCCGGCTGCCGGCCTCGTCGGGGCCGTGGAGCAGGAACAGGCGGGTGTCGGCGGGCCGGGCGAGCGCGCGCTCGATCTGCGCCCGGTTCGCCTTCATTCGTTCGTGCCGGCGCGCGAGGCGAAAAGCGCGATCCGCGCCACGATCTGGTCGGCCACCTCGGCCGACAGCCGCTCGAGCGCGGTCTGCTCGGCGGCGACGGTGGCATATTCGGACGAGACGACGTCGATGCCGGCATCGGAGCCCGCGGTCGCGTCGAGCAGCACCGTCCCGCGGGCGGCGTCGACCAGGCGGTAGCGCGCGCGAAGCGAACGCCGCTCTCGCGTCACGCTGTTGTCGCGGCGGATGCCGAAGCCGGTGATGTCGTCGTCGAGCTCGATCTCGAGCCGGTAGAGCGGCGTCGTGCCTTCGCCGTTGCCGAGCCGGTCCTCGAGCGCCGTGCGCACCAGCCAGCCCGCCCGGCCGGGAATCGGCCCGACCTGCACCGCCTCGAGCGACTGGGCGACCTGGCCGGTCGAGCCGCCCGAATAAAGCGGCCGCAGGGTGCAGCCCGTCAGGCAAAGGGCGAGCATGAGGGCGGCAACCCTCATCATGCGACCAGGTTCACCAGACGGTCCGGCACGACGATCACCTTGCGTGGCGGCTTTCCCTCGAGGATCCGAACCACCTTGTCCGAGGCGAGCGCCATTTCCTCCAGCGTCTCGCGGGCCGTGCCCTTCGGCGCCACCAAAGTGTCGCGCAGCTTGCCGTTGACCTGGACGGCGATCGTCACTTCGTCCTCGACCAGCAAAGCGGGATCCGCTTCGGGCCAGGCGGCGTCGGCGATCAGGCCCGGATGGCCGGCGGCCGCCCAGGCCTCCTCGGCGACGTGCGGCACCATCGGTGCGACCAGCCGCAGCATCGTCGCCACCGCCTCGGCACGGGTGGCGGACGGCGGCGCCTTCTCGATCGCATTGGCGAGCTCATAGACGTTGGCGACCGCCTTGTTGAAGGCGAGCGCCTCGATATTGGCGCCGACCGCGGCGATCGTCCGGTGAAGCTTGCGCTTCAGCGCCGCATCCTCGGAAGGATCCGAAATCTCCGCCGGCATCTCCGACGTCAGCCGCCAAAGCCGCTGCATGAAGCGCCAGGCGCCCTGGATTCCCGCCTCGCTCCATTCGAGGTCGCGCTCGGGCGGGCTGTCCGAGAGCATGAACCAGCGCACCGCGTCGGCGCCATATTGGTCGACGATCGGCTCCGGATCGACCGTATTGCGCTTCGACTTGGACATCTTCTCGATGCGGCCGGTTTCGACCGGCTCGCCGGTGGCGTTCTCGATATAGACGCCGTCGCGGGCCGCGACCTCGTCGGGGCCGAGCCAGCGCCCGTCCGCCGTGCGGTAGGTTTCGTGGGTGACCATGCCCTGGGTGAACAGCCCGCGAAACGGCTCTTCCACATCGAGCCGGCCGATCCGCTTCAGCGCCCGGGTCCAGAAGCGGGCGTAGAGCAGATGCAGGATCGCATGCTCGACGCCGCCGATATACTGGTCGACCGGCAGCCATCGTTCCGCCACCGCCCGGTCGAACGGCTCGCTCTCCGGCCGGCTGGCGAAGCGAATGAAATACCAGGAGGAATCGACGAAGGTGTCGAGCGTGTCGGTCTCGCGCTGTGCCGCGCCGCCGCAGACCGGGCAGTCGACATGCTTCCAGGTCGGATGGCGCTCCAGCGGGTTGCCGGGCATGTCGAAGGCGACGTCCTCGGGCAGCTTCACCGGCAGCTGGTCGCGCGGAACCGGGACGGGACCGCAGCGCGCGCAATGGATGATCGGGATCGGCGTGCCCCAGTAACGCTGGCGCGACACGCCCCAGTCGCGCAGCCGCCACACGGTCGTGCCTTCGCCCCAGCCGTCCGCCTCGGCGCGGCGGATCATTTCGGCCTTGGCCGCCTCGACCGCCATTCCGTCCAGGAACCGGCTGTTGACCAGCACGCCTTCGCCGCTTTCCGCCTCGCCCTCGACCGGCTTGCCGGCCTCCTCGGCGGACGCGGCGATTACGCGCCGGATCGGCAGGCCGTATTTGGTCGCGAACTCGAAATCGCGCTGGTCGTGGCCGGGGACGCCGAAGATCGCGCCGGTGCCATAGTCCATCAGCACGAAGTTCGCGATGTAGACGGGCAGGCGCCACTCGGGATCGAGCGGATGCGCCACTTCGAGTCCGGTGGCGTAGCCCTTCTTCTCGGCCGTCTCGAGCTCGGCGGCGGTGGTGCCGCCCTTCTTGCATTCCTCGATGAACGCGGCGACCGCCTCGTCCTTCTCGGCCAGCGCCTGTGCGATCGGATGGTCGGGCGACAAAGCGGCGAAACTCGAGCCGAAGATCGTGTCCGGCCGGGTGGTGAACACCTCGAACCCGTCAATTCCCCTCCCTGGAAGGGAGGGGTTAGGGGTGGGTAGCGAGCGTAGCGAGCCTGTGTCGTCGCCAGCGCTATGGCCGCCTTCGGCGGCACCCACCCCCGACCCCTCCCTTCCAGGGAGGGGAGAAGTCAGCCGGAAGCGGAACCGCATGCCGCGGCTCTTGCCGATCCAGTTCTGCTGCATCAGCCGGACCTTGTCCGGCCAGTCCTTCAGCACATCGAGCCCGTCGAGCAGCTCCTCGGCGAAGTCGGTGATCTTGAGGAACCATTGGTTGAGCTTGCGCCGCTCGACCAGGGCGCCGGAACGCCAGCCGCGCCCGTCGATCACCTGCTCGTTGGCGAGCACGGTCATGTCGACCGGATCCCAATTGACCTCGCTCTGCTTGCGATAGGCCAGCCCGGCCGCGTGCAGGTCGAGGAACAGCGCCTGCTCCTGGCCGTAATAATCGGGGTCGCAGGTCGCCAGCTCGCGGCTCCAGTCGAGCGCGAAGCCGAGCCGCTTCAATTGGCCGCGCATCGTCGCGATGTTCGACCAGGTCCATTCGCCGGGATGGACGTTCCGCTCCATCGCCGCATTCTCGGCCGGCATGCCGAACGCGTCCCATCCCATCGGATGGAGCACCTCGAAGCCGTTCATCCGCCGATAGCGGGCGAGCACGTCCCCCATCGTATAATTGCGGACGTGGCCCATGTGGATGCGCCCCGACGGATAGGGGAACATCTCCAATATGTAGGCCTTGGGCCGTGGGCTACTGTCGGACGCGCGGAACGTGCCCGCTTCGTCCCAGACCTTCTGCCAGCGGGCATCGGCCTTGGCCGGGTTGAAGCGCGATGCCATCGCGGGAAAATTCCTCGACAGATTCGTGGGGGTGGGGCCTCTATCCGACGATGGCCGAACGCCTCAGGTCGCGGGCGCGGGTGAGGATGATCTCCTCGAGCCGCTGCACCGTCGCCGCCGTCACCGGAGCCGCCAGCCATTGGCCGTTCTGAAGCACCTCGCGCGCCGCCGACACCCTGAGCGCGTCGGCGCGCAGGTCCGAATCGAGGATGGTGGCGGTCACCTTGACGCGCTCGGACGGATTGGTGGGATTGGCATACCATTCCGTGACGATCACGCCGCCGCTCGAATCGCTCTGCGCCAGCGGCGCGAACGACAGCGTGTCGAGCGCTGCCCGCCACAGATAGGAATTGACTCCGATGGTCGTCGTCTGACGCGCCGCGAGATCGCTGCGCTGAACGTCGTTCTCGGGCGCGTTGCCGAGCGTACGGTTGACGTCGTCCCGGATGAACTGGCAGCCGCCGAGGGAAACGACGCAGGCCGCCGCCAAGCCGAGGGTCAGAACGCGAGTCATGATGGGATCCTTGGAAACACTCTCTTGCGACCGCCGTTATAGATATCGCCGCGCAGGCGGCAAGCACTGTCGTGACCGCCGGAGCGCCGCGCCCTTCAGGTCCCGGAAAGGTCCGTTGTGTGAATCTTGCAACAGACTCGAATGATTCACGTCCGGAGCGATTTGCGTCGCTGGGAAAGCGCGGCAAGACGTACTAAATCTCCGGTGGACAGGAGAACTTTGTCTTGAGGCAGTTCCGGGCCGTGGCCGCGTTGGGAGGCGCTTCGCTGATTGCGATGGCGCTGATTCTCGCGCCTGCCGTCGCCCAGACCGTCTCGCGCACCAAGGCTCGCCCGGCAATCTCGCTCGGCGCCCGTCCGATCGGCACCTTCACGCCTGCCGTGTCGGATCCGCGCCTTGCCGCCTCCATCGCCCGGCGCGGCAGTCAGGTCGGCAACGAATTCCGCTTCACGCCGGCGACCACCTCTTCCGAGCGCAGCCGCGCCGTCCGGGTCGCGATCCGGGCGCGCGCGAGCACGCCGGCCGAGGCGGCGCGCAGCGTCATCTCGACCAGCTCGGCGACGCCGGTGACGGCGATCACCCCGAGCTCCTACACGCTTGGCGTCTCGCTCGGCTGGCGCCGATTCGCGGTGTCGGGCGACGTCGCCCAGTCCGATGGCGGAGTCGTGCCGGGCCGGCGTGAGGCGGCGCAGGTCGGCATGAGCTATCAGGCCAATCGCCGGCTGACCGGCCGCGTCGCGGTCGCGGCCGAGCGCAGCGAGGGTACCCAGCGCCTGGTCAGCGAGGACGAAGCCTATTCGGTCGACGTCGGCGGCGCCTTCTCGATCGCCCGCAACGTCGACGTCACCGCCGGGGCTCGCTACCGGATCACCCGCGACCGGCTCGAGCCGATGTCCCGCGACGAGCGCCAGGACAGCCAGGCCGTCTACGTCGGAACCGTCTTCCGCTTCTGATCCCGAATCATTGTGACGGTCATTCCAGCGAAAGCTGGAATCTCCCTTCCTTTCGTGCCGCCTCGTCCCTGCTCCCGAGCGCGTGACTCAGCTCCAGGCGTCGATCCCCGCCCATCCGTAAGCCTCGCGCAGCCGGCGCACCCGAATCGCATTCATGCCGCCCAAAGCGATCACCGGGAGCCCGGTCCTTCGCACCAGAAAGTTGAACCGCGCCGGCCCGAGCGGCCGGGCGCCGGGATGGCTGCGCGTGGCGAAGACCGGGGACAGGAACAGGAGGTCGGCCCCGTCGCGCTCGGCGACGCGGATCTCGGACAAATCGTGGACCGGCGCGCTCCTGAAGCCGCTTGCCGGGCCGCGGCCGTGGCTTCCGTCGGCGCCCCAGTCCTGCGCCTGCCCGGGCGGGCCGGCGAGCAGCAGCATCAGCCGCCGGCGCCGCGCCAATCGACGCACCTCGTCGAACAGCCGCCGCCGCTCCGCCTCGGCCGTTCGATAATGCCGGAACACGATCCCGGCCCGGCCCGGCGGCAGCCGGGCGAGCGCGCCGAACAGCCCGCCACCCTGGCGCTCGTCGGTCATCAGCCACAGGCGCGGCACGGGCTGGCGGCTCGGCATGGCCGTTCCTATAGCAGCCGCGATGAGCGACGCATCGAAAAGGCTGGAAGCCGTCCGCGCCGGCATCGCCCGCGCGGCGACGCTGGCCGGGCGCCGGCCCGATTCGGTGACCCTGATCGCCGTTTCCAAGGCGCATCCCGCCGCGGCGGTCGAGCCGCTGATCGCCGCCGGGCAGCGCGATTTCGGCGAGAACCGGGTGCAGGAGGCGCAGGCGAAATGGGCCGCGCTGCGCGATCGCCATCAGGGCCTGCGCCTCCATTTCATCGGCGCCCTCCAGTCGAACAAGGCGGCCGAGGCGGTGGCCCTGTTCGACGCGATCCATTCGGTCGACCGGCCGTCGCTGGTCACCGCGCTCGCCGGTGCGATGGAGCGAAGCGGCCGGCGCCCGGACTGCTTCCTCCAGGTCAATATCGGTGAAGAGCCCCAGAAGGGCGGCTGCCCGATCACCGCGCTGCCCGATCTGGTCGCCGCGGCCCGCGCCGCGGCGCTGCCCGTCGCCGGCCTGATGTGCATCCCGCCCGCGGACGTCGAGCCCGCCCCTTATTTCGCGCTGCTGGCGAAGCTGGCCCGCCGTCATGACGTCGCCGGGCTCAGCATGGGCATGTCGGGAGATTATGAGACGGCGGTGATGATCGGCGCGTCCCACGTGCGGGTCGGCACGGCCCTGTTCGGCGAGCGCGAATGACGCCCGAAGCGATCATCTTCGATTTCGACGGCGTGCTGATCGAGAGCGAATATATCGGCAACAAGCAGCTCGCCGATTATCTGACCGCCAAGGGCCATCCGACCAGCGTCGAGCAGGCGATGCACCATTTCATGGGGCTCTCGGGCGGCAATTTCCTCGGCGCCGTCGAGCGCTGGATCGGCCGCGCGCTGCCGGAGGATTTCCATGCCGCCCGCACCGAGGAGGATGCCCGCGTCCTCGCCGAGGGACTCGAGGAAGTGGCCGGAGCCGTCGCCTTCATCGAGACCCTGCCCCCGGACCTGCCGCGCGCGATCGCCTCGTCGAGCTCGGTGGAATGGATCGAACGCCACCTCGACCACCTCGGCCTGCGCCACCATTTCGGCGACATGATCTTCAGCGGGCGCGAGCATGTCGCGCGCGGCAAGCCGGCGCCCGACCTCTATCTCCACGCCGCCCGCGCGCTCGGCGTCAACATCGCTCGATCGGTGATCATCGAGGATTCTCCGGTCGGCGTCGAAGGCGCGGTCGCCTCGGGCGCCGAGGTGATCGGCCTGTGCGCCGGTCGGCACTGCCTTCCTGGGCATGCCGATCGGCTCCGCGCGCTCGGCGTCCATCGCATCGCCTCCGACTTCGACGAAGTGGCGGCCTTCCTCAGTCTGCCCGCTCGGCCGGCGCCCTGAGATAGTCCGCACCTCCCGCCGGGTCTGCCGTCCCGTCGATCATCGAGGCCGCGGCAGCGCAATGATCCGCGAGCTGGAGGAAAGCCTGAAGTCATGACGCCGTCTCCGATCTATCCTGCAAGGCCCGCGCCCTGAGATAATCGTAGATGGCATCCCGCTCATGCCGGGTCATTCGCGAGAAGCGGCCTCGCGCGACCTCGCCCATCAGCCGCAGCTCGCGCCCGCCGAGCGGCACGCCGGTCGTCATGAGCGTCTCGAACTGGTCGCGCGTATAGGCGCCGGCGACGATCAGATCGGGATTATCCCCCTCGCGCCCCTCGAGCTCGGGGCCATGGCATTCGGCGCAGGTGACCATTGTGATATAGCGGCCCAGCGCATGTCTCGGCCCGAGATCTGCCGGCGTCGTCGATCTCGTCTGTCGGACGAATTGCGCGGCCGGCATCAGTTCGCCGTCCGCGATCAGCTGCCGCGTCTCGGGATCGAAGGGCAGCGCCGGCTGCGTCGGCGGCCCGGCCGGCCGCAGCGTCCTCAGATAGGCGGTCAAAGCGGTCAGATCGGCTTCGCCCAGATGTTGGAAGATTTCGGAAGGCATGCCCCAGACGTCGCGGCCGCTCGGATGCACGCCGTCGCGCAGCAGGACCTCGAGCTGGGCATCGGTGTAGCCGGGTAATTCGCGCGTCAAGTTGGAGGCATAGAGTTCGTAGAACCGCTCGCCCTGAAGCTCCGCCCCGTGGCAGCCGGTGCAGCCGAGGACGTCGGCGATGCGCCGGCCATGTCGGATGCGCGCCGCCGCCTCGCCGGCGAGCGCGCCGTCGAAAGCCGGAGCGGGCGGTTCGTCGGGCCGGATTTCCGCGGCCGTGTCCGGCGAACCGCACGCAAGCACCATCAAGGCAAGCGTCAAGACAAGCGGTCGCATGGAAGGCCCTCCCCGAGCCGGCACCTTACCGCATTTGAATCCGCCCGGATGGGAAATCCTTCGTAGCTCGGCAATGCCGCATTTGGCACTACGCGGACACCGACCGGAGGACACGACATACCTGCGCCGGGTCTTTCATTGCCCCGGCATACAAGCCCGTAACCGTCGCTTAAAGCTGGTGCCCGCTCCGGTCCCGCTTGGTGGCGAGATAGTCGCGATTATGCTCGCCGGCGGCGATCTTCAGCGGCACGATCGCCGCGACCTCGATTCCGGCCGATTCCAATGCGCTGCGCTTTTGCGGATTGTTGGTGAGCAGTCGAATCCGGCGCTGGGACAGCGCCGCCAGCATTCCCGCCGCCACCGCGAAATCGCGCTCGTCGTCGGCGAAGCCGAGCCGGAGGTTGGCATCGACCGTGTCGAAGCCCTGGTCCTGCAGCGCATAAGCGCGCAGCTTGTTGACCAGCCCGATCCCTCGGCCCTCCTGGCGCAGATAGAGGAGAATCCCCCATCCCGCCGCCGCGATCGCGGCGAGCGCGTCGCCGAGCTGGGGGCCGCAATCGCATTTGAGCGAGCCCAGCGCATCGCCGGTTAGGCATTCGCTGTGCACTCGGACGAGCGGCGGTTCGTCGCCCGGCGCGCCGATCAGCAGGGCGACATGCTCGGCGGTGTCGCCGTCCGACCGGAAGGCGACGATCTCGGCCTTTTCGGCGAAGCGGTTGGGCAGCCGGGCGCGCGAGACGATCCGAAGGTCGGCGCCGGTGCCGAACGCCGCGACGTCCGCGGCGTCCACCCGGGCCTCGGCCTCGCCGGCGCGGCGGGTGAAAAGCGCCGGCAGCAGGCCGGCCAGGCGCGCCAGTCTCAACGCCGCTTGCGCCGTCGGCGGCGAGCAGAGCGCGGCGGTGGTGAACGGTCCCTTGAACGGAGCCGCCAGGTCGAGCGCCGGATCGGCGATCGCGGTCGCGACGTCGAGGTCGATCCACGGGCTGCGCCGGATCAGCACCGGCTCCGTCGGCAGCGCCTCGCGCTGGTTGGTGAGGTTCAGCGTGGCCGCCCGGTTGCCCGAGACGAGCAGGTCGGCCGCGGCTTCGCCGGCACCGTCGAATGCGGCCAGGGCCTGCGCGTCGGCGGTTTCGATCGCCAGGAACATTATGTCGTCGACGGCGACCGGCCAGCCGCGCCGAAGGGCGTCGATCGCGCGGGCGACATCCCGCGCGCCCGTCAAATCGCGAATTCCGTCATCAGCGGGACATGGTCGCTGGGCCGCGTCCAGTTCCGGCACGGCTCGTAGACATGGTGGCGCGTCGCGAGCGCGGCGACGTCGCCGGTCGCCCACATATGGTCGAGCCGGCGGCCGCGGTCATTGCGCGTCCAGTCGGGCGAGCGGTAGCTCCACCAGGTGAACAGGCGCTCGGGCGCCGGCACGAACCGGCGGCCGAGGTCGATCCATTCGTTGCTCTGCTGCAGCCGGGTCAGAGCCTCGACCTCGATCGGGGTATGGCTGACGACGTTGAGCAGCTGCTTGTGGCTCCACACGTCGCATTCCAGCGGCGCGACGTTGAAGTCGCCGACCAGGATCGTCGGCGCGGCGCACGTTTCGGACCAGCGCGTCATCCGCTCGATGAAGTCGAGCTTCTGCCCGAACTTGGGATTCCGGCTGCGGTCGGGAATGTCGCCGCCGGCCGGGACGTAGACGTTCTCGACCCGGATCCCGCAGTCGAGCTGGACGCCGATATGCCGGGCCTCGCCATTGGCCTGCCAGTCGAACCGCTCGTCCTCCCGCATGGCCACCCGGCTGACGATGGCGACGCCATGATGCATCTGCTGGCCGCAGATGATGACGTGATCGTATCCGAGCCGGCGGAACAGCCCTTCCGGAAAGTCGCTGTCGCGGACTTTGGTCTCCTGGAGGCACAACAGGTCCGGAGCCTCCTCGACCAGGAACTTCTCGACGATCTCGGCGCGCGCACGGACGCTGTTGATGTTCCAGGAAGCGATCTTGAGTGAAGAGGACATGATGGCGGATTAGGGTCCGGACTCACAATCGGCAATGGTCGTGATCGCCCGGAGAAGGCCGCTGGCAAGGAGCGCAGCGCAGACGCGTAGCGGTGCTACGC
>Ga0299914_10001478_pt1 | contig 15548 bp, 19 predicted proteins | sample RVTome_10_FD_201361 | JGI IMG/M metagenome (GOLD analysis project Ga0299914, IMG submission 201361) | Soil microbial communities from uranium-contaminated site in the Upper Colorado River Basin, Wyoming, United States - RVT153D57 (version 2) ...
TGTTATATAGTGATACAAACAATATATTTTTCTTTGTTAATGTTACTAATAAGGAGATGTTATTATAATTCATGTTAGAAATAAAGAAGAGATATGTTATTCCAGGTGATGTGATTATAGAAGGAAATTATAGACCATTAATGAATGTAATAAAAAAAGATAATATTATAATTGCTACTAGGATAGGGATTGCCGAATCAAGTAAAGATGGCATAAAAGTTATTCCCTTATCAGGTGTTTATATTCCTAGAATAAATGATATAGTTATTGGAAAAATTATAGATAATTCTTCATTATCTTGGGAAGTAGATATTAATGCATGTTTTTCAGCTCATCTTCCGGCTCAGGATGTGTTTGGAAGAGATTTTTCTCCTGCAAAAGATGATATGAAAAAAAGACTTGCGCCGGGTGATTTGGTAACAGCGAGAATTATAACTTTTGACAGAACAAGAGATCCAATGTTAACCATTCAGGAAAAGGATTTAGGTAAGATTTCTAATGGTGAATTTTTAAAAATATCCTCAACACGTGTTCCTCGTTTAATAGGAAAAAGAGGTTCGATGATACAAACAATTGAACAAGCTACACAAACTAGAATTTTAATTGGGCAAAATGGGATACTTGTTCTAACTGGAAAAAATGATGAAGGTATTGCTCTTGCTTTTAAAGCTATAAAATTAGTTGAGGAAGAAGCCCATACCTCAAATTTAACACAAAAAGTGAAAGATTTGCTAAATGTTTCTGAGGAGGTAACACAAACAGAAACTAATAATAGTTCTGTGAATAACGAAGACTATGTCAACAATAGCAATACAGATAACAATTCCAGTGATATGGAAAATGATCATAGTTCAAATATTACTACTGAATCTCCAAAAGAGGTTCAACCTAATTAAGAATAGAGGATAAAGATTATGGATCAAACAATTCTAATAGATGAAAATGGAAAGCGTACTGACGGTCGATCTATTGATGATTTAAGAGATGTTAAGATTACTATAGGAGTCTTAAAGAATGCAGATGGATCTGCCTCTATAGAATTTGGTAAAAACAAAATTATAGTAGCAGTATATGGGCCAAGAGAAGTTCATCCTAAACATATGGCTCTTCCAGATCGATGTGTCTTAAGATGTAGATATCATATGTCACCTTTTTCAACAGATACTAGAAAAAACCCAGCTCCCTCAAGAAGAGAAGTTGAAATTTCAAAGGTAATGCGTGAAGCATTAGAACCAGCAATAATGTTAGAGGATTATCCTAGAGCGGCTATTGATGTTTTTGTTGAAGTATTACAGGCCGATGGTGGATCAAGATGTGCAGGAATTGCCGCAGCATCAGTGGCTTTAGCTGATGCTGGAGTTAATATGCGAGACTTGGTGGCAGCATGTGCTGCTGGAAAAGTAAATGATAAAATAGTTCTTGATATCAATGACATTGAAGATAAAGAAGGATCAGCCGATATGCCCGTTGCATATTTACCAAATCTTGAACAGATAACCTTATTACAATTAGATGGAATATTAACCGAATCTCAATTTAATGAATGTGTAGAAAAAGCTATTCATGGATGTAAAATGGTTTATGAAATACAAAGAAAAGCATTAATAGAAAAATACTTTGGAAATGATTTGCCTGAAGGCGAAGAGAAAGAATTAGAGGAGAATAAGGAGAATTGAGTTTATCAAAAAAATCACCAATAGTAATAGAACAATTACGTAAACGACAGATGTTCGATTTAATTACTAATGGAAAAAGACTTGATGGTAGAAGTTTAGAAGATATAAGAGATTTACAAATAGAAATAAATATAATAAAAAAAGCAGATGGTTCTGCTAAGGTAAGATTAGGCAATTCAGAAGTAATTGCAGGTGTAAAAGTTGAAACTGGCGCACCATTTGAAGGATTAGAAAATAAAGGTGCATTAATTGTAACTGCAGAAGTTCTACCTATTGCATCTCCCTACATAGAACCTGGACCTCCTGACGAAGAGACAATAGAGCTTGCTAGAGTAGTTGATCGAGGCATCAGAGAATCTCAGATGATAGACTTAGATAAATTAGTTTTAATTCCTGGTAAAATAGTTTATGTTATTTTCGTTGATTGTAGTATAATCAATGCTGATGGCAATCTTTTTGATGCAACTTCATATGCTGTAGTTGCTGCATTATTAAGCACTCAGTTACCAATTTTTGAAATTCATGATGAAAAGGTGGTTGATACAGGAAAAAAACAGGAACCTCCAATTAGAACAATACCAGTATCCATAACTTCAATACGAATAGGAAATAATATTATTATAGATCCTACTGCTGAAGAGGAGGCATGTATGGAATCAAGGATAACAATAACTACTAATTCTAAAAATGAATATACTGCAATACAGAAGGGATCAACTGGTTATTTTACTCTTGAACAAATAAAATTTACTGCTCAAACAGCAAGAGTTAAAGCAGAGACTTTACGAACTAGATTAAAGGAGCTGATAAAATAGGGGTGGTAAATAGAAACAGAAAAGGTCAAACAGTACTAAAGGGTCTAGGAACAAAATTTGGTGCGACTGTTAGAAAAAGATATAGTAAAGTATATCGAACTCTTAAACAAAAAAGACGTTGTCCTTCCTGTGGCTCATTAAAATTTATGCGAATTGCATGTGGAATTTGGAATTGTCCAAAATGTAATTTTAAAGTGGCTGCTGGAGCATATGATATAAATATTGAGAAACTGCAAAGCTAAAATTAATATTTCTCTTGATCCTTCTTTACGTTCAGAAACAAAAAATTTTTTAGAATCTTTATATAATGCATTAGAACCGGATACAAAAATCTTAGTCACTCCCCAAATTAAACTACATGTATCAAATACAGATTGTATGTCACATTTAATAATTGAAATTTCTACTTCTGATATGGCAGAATTAAGATCAGCTATCAATTCTTACTTGCGCCTTATTAAAACCACTCATTTATGCATAACTAATCTGTTATTTGTATAACGTTATGAATTTATATTCAATTACTTAACTATTCAATGAATTGAGTCAAGAAAATGAACTGCCTCCTTGGCTTAAAGAACAAATATCTAGGTTACAACAGCTTCAACAAAACCTGCAAGCTATTATGATGCAGAAGCAACAAATTGAACTAGAAATTGTTGAAACAGAAAGAGCATTGGAGGAATTAAGTAAAACAAATACATCTGATTCTATTTATAAAGCAGCAGGACCTTTATTAATAAAATCTGAGAAAGATCCAATAGAAAAAGAACTTACCGAAAAAAAAGAATTAGCAAATACAAGAGTTATGGTGTTAGGAAAACAAGAATTACGTGTAAAAGAAAATCTTAAAGAGGTCGAAAATAAGATTAATCAAATGCTAAAAGGAACACAATCTACAACACAAAAATAAAAGTTATTTTTATAGTTTAATTTTTAGTTAGAAACAATAATCCGAATATTTAATTCTATTTGTGTCTTTTCGTATTGTAGTAGATGAAAGAGAGCGAAATAGTAGAGTTCCTAAATTCTTAATTGAAGATGGTGCACAAATAGATTTTGCTCGACTTTCAGTAGGGGATTATATTATAGCACCAGAAATAGCTATTGAAAGAAAGACAATACATGATTTAATTAATTCAATATATGATGGAAGACTTTTTATTCAATGTTCCGATTTGACCCAATTTTATTCTAAACCTATTTTAATAATAGAAGGAAATATTTTGAATCTACAACTTGAAAATTCTGGTGAAAGCCAAATTAATGAAATTGAAATTTCATTTGAGAAAATTTTACAGGTTTATGATGCTCTTGCAACTATTGCATTAATTTTTAGAATACCAGTTATTCATTCTCCTTCGGCAAATTATACTTCAAAATTTTTAATTATTTTATTGAATAAAGCAATAAAATCTGGTATTACAATTAATGGGCCGTTGATTAAGAGAATAAAAAAAGGAAATCATATGCAATTACAACAATTATCTATACTTTCATCATTACCTGGTATAGGAGATAAATTAGCCATAAAATTGCTTAAAAAATTCAAAACACCAACAAGAGCAATGAATGCATCGATATCGGAATTAGCTTTGATTCCCGGTTTTGGAAAAGCAAGAGCTGAAAAAGTTAAAAAAATTCTTACTTATGAATTTAACGAAGATATTACAAAAAATCAACAGGGAACATTAAATTTTGAATAAATTTATTCTATTGCAATATTCATAATTTTAGAAGATAAATTATTATTATTTTATATTTAATCTCTTTATAAAGTTATTATGAAATAAAATTCTAATGAAACTAATAAAAAAACTTGAAATTCAATCCAAAGAAAGTATTATTAATTTTCTAAATAAACAAGCAGTTGGAAGATTCGCAACTATAGATATCAATGGCTTTCCCCAGATAATACCGATGAATTTTGTGTATGTTCAAGCTGAAAAAAGAGATAATTCTGGTATTCTTAAACAAGATAGTATATACATGCATTCTTATCGATTTGGTGAGAAAATAGATAATATCAAAAGGAATTCAAATACAGGATTTGAAGTAGATCAACACTTGGCTTTTTTACCATCCTATTATTTCCATCCTTCTGATGCGTCACAAGCTGATACATTGTATAAAAGCGTAGTTATAAAAGGACAATCACTTATCATTGAAGATAAGGAAGAGAAAACACTAGCTTTAAATTCATTAATGGAAAAATATCAACCTGAAGGTAATTATGAAAAACTTAACTCAAAAATGCATTCAGTACAAGAAGTAACTGTAATAAAATTAATCCCCACCAATATGAAAGGAAAATATAAGATTGGACAACAATGGACGCCGTCCTATAGATTGAAAATAGCTGACAAAATTCTAACTAGAGAAAAAGAAAATGCTAAATTAATTTTTCAAGTGATGGGAATTGAAATTTTAGAAGATAAAAATTTAAAAATAAAAAAAGAACCAATATTATGAGTTTCCAAAATTTAATAATGCTGCCCACATATCTGAAATGCGAACATAATATATCCAATAACCTTACCGTCTTCTTTTCTAAATTGATAAAAATTGTTTGTATCTTTTGGCATCATTTCATTTTTCAGTAACAATGCTTTCTCTTTAGAGACTTGTATTATTTTCAGTCTATCATTCATTATCTTATCTAGTAGTATTCTTGAATTATAGGAATCATTACGTATGATAATCATTGAAATTGTTCTATCTATATTTTCTCTATCGACTATTATTAAATAAATATTGGCATCATCATTTTTAAAGGGATCAGGAGAAGTAAAGGAATCAACTTTAGCATATTTTAGAAACTCATCCTTGAAGGAATAGGCAAGTTGACTCATAATTGCTATATCTGCTATATCCAAAGACTTGATGGATTCTATTTTTGGGGATTGGATTTCAGAAGATAACACAATTATCTTTTAATTATTTGTTATATATTTTATTTTATTCAATGATTATTCAAAATTATCAAATTGATTACTCCTCCTCAAAATATTTTACTCTTTCTTTCTTAAATTCTCTTGAACTGAATAGAATCTTATAGTCATAGATTTTAATTATATATGAAATTTCTTTGGCAATTTTTTCAGCAGCTTCTATACTTCTCGCATGTATCATACTAAATATATTAAATTTCCAATCTGGATAAGTTGGTCTTCTATAACAATGACTTACTTGGGGAAATTCTGCCAACTTGTACCCTACTTTATTTACCATTTCTTCTGGTACGTTCCAGACTATCATCCCGTTTGCGGTAAATCCTGCATCTCTATGTCTCAAGATAGCAGCAAAACGTCTCATTATCCCGTTTTCTTCAAACTCCTTTGATTTTTTAAATAATTCTTTCTGTGTTAGTCCAAGTTTCTCTGCACTTTTCTTGAAAGGCTCTGGAATTATTTCTATATCTTTTTGTAGTTCTCTTATAAACTCTTTATCTTGATCAGTCAATTTGCTTTTTTCGGGATTAAGTTCTTTGATCGTCTCCGTAGGTTTAGGATTTGAGGAATCATTATTTACCATGTCAAGTTTAACGCCTATCTTATACATTTTCAATGTTGGCAAAAGCCTATATTTTATTACTCCATCAAGGGAAGACATTTTATTCAAAATTTCTTTCATGTCCTTTTCTGGAGGTACTGCTAAAGTGAACCATATGTTGAATTCGTGATTCCTTTCATAATTATGACTAACACCAGAATATTTGTTTATTTCATTTGCAATATAATCTAATTTTTCAGGTTTTACCGCAAAAGCTATTAGTGCACTCTTGTAGCCTAATCTTCTAGTATCAAAGATTGCATTAATTTGTCTAATCAATCCCATCTGTTTGAGGTTATGTATTCTTTTCATAACTTCATTTTCTGATATATTATGATGAATAGCTAACTCTAAAAATGGCCTTTCTTTAAGAGGAAAACACCACTGAATTTCATTTAAAATATTTCTATCGAGTAAATCCAATTGATTTACTTGTATAGATGTTTTCAATTTTTGTTGAATTATATATAATATCTATTAAATACTTATGCATTTATCTAATCCTTATTATTTAAATATCATAATAGTATAATTATAAAGAATTTGTAGTTTTAATTATAATACCTCTATTACATATCTCAAATCTAATGAATTTATAATTAATTGTTAATAGCAATACTATCTATTAACAATAAAAGTAATTTTGTTTTCTTTTCATACATACTAATATTTAAAAATATAAAATAAATTTATAATATACCGTAATCGTAAAATATTGTATTATAATTAATGAAAAACAAAAAAGATATAGATGATAATCTAAATGATCTTATAGAGTCTGATAATGATAATTATGATAAAGATACTAATGAACTAGAATCTAATAATACAGATACTTTATCTAAAGATGAGAAAACTAAAAATGTAAAAAAAGTTGATTCTAATACTCTAAATAGTCAGTCGAATCCATCAATTAAAAATAACCATAACGTAGATATTCAAGATTCTGATTCAAAATTTTTTGCAATTAGAATAACAGGTGGTCAAGAAAATGTCGTTGCAAATATTTTACAAAATAAAATTAATTCAAAAAGAATAAGTTTACGTTCTATTCTTATCTTGGAGAATTTCAAGGGTTATGTTATTGTTGAAGCTCCTGATTCAAATATTGCATATGATGCATTATACGGAGTTAGACATGTTCGTGGACAAATACGAGGAGATCTTCCTTTTAGTGATATTGAAAAGTATCTTGTAAAGAAACCAGTAGTAACAGAGTTAAGCATAGATGATACAGTAGAAGTTATAGCTGGACCTTTTAAATCGATGAAAGCAAAGATTATACGTGTTGATTATGAAAAACAAGAAGCTACTGTAGTATTACTTGATTCTCCGTATCAAATTCCTGTTACTGTAGATGCAAATTATTTAAAAAAAGCAAGTGGATAGTTTATACTTATATAAAAGTGTAAACATAAAAATAATTTTAATTACATATGATGATATGATGACGATTTATATTTCGGAAAAATATTATTTTTGACATGAGCGATAAAAAAACTATCTCCGCTTTAGTAACTGGAGGAGAAGCTAGTGCAGGACCCCCTCTTGGACCAGCATTGGGACCACTTGGAATTAATGTCTTGCAAGTTGTAAATACTATTAACGATAAAACCAAAGATTTCTCAGGAATGAAGGTTCCTGTTAAAGTAGAGGTTGATTCTGATACAAAAAAATTTACTGTAGAAGTGGGCATACCTCCAACTACCGCATTAATAGCCAAAGAAGCTGGTATCACTAAGGGGTCTGGAACATCAGGAAAAGATTATGTCGGAAACATTAGCATGGAAAATATAGTTAAAATTGCAAGAATGAAGATAGATGTATCTTATGCTATTGACTTGAAAAATACCTCTAAAGAAATAATTGGATCCTGTATCAGTAGCGGTGTAAGGATTGAAAATAAACCTGCTAAAGAAATTTATGCTGATATAGAGAACGGTCAATTTGATTCCTTATTTAATTAATATTTGTATTAATTTTACTAAATATTTATTGTAATTGATGGATAATCTCTATATAATAAAAAATTGTATTACAGAAAATTAAAATATCCCCAGTTCTGTCACATTGTTATAAATAATTTTAGGTGAGAATGATAGAATGTCAATTCAACAAGGTTCAGCTGGTGGTGTACCAGTTTTAATATTAAAAGAAGGATCCACTCAAACAAAGGGAAGAGATGCACAAAAGAATAACATAACAGCTGCTAAACTAATAGCAGAAATTGTCCGTTCAAGTCTTGGTCCACGTGGTATGGATAAAATGTTAGTAGACACATTAGGTGATGTTACCATTACAAATGATGGCGCTACTATTCTTAAAGAAATAGATGTACAGCATCCTGCTGCTAAAATGATGGTAGAAATTAGCAAGGCGACGGATAATGAAGTTGGTGATGGAACTACGTCTGTAGTAGTATTAGCTGGTGCATTGATTGAAAAAGCGGAGGATCTTATAACAAATGATGTTCATCCAACTATTATAGTAGATGGATATAGAAAAAGTGCTCAAAAAGCTATTGAAATTCTTAATAAAATAGCACAAAAAATAGATGGAAATGAGAAGAGTGAATTACTTAAAATAGCCAAGACATCAATGCAAACTAAACTTGTCTCAAAGGAAGCTCCAGAATTAGCTGGACTTGTAGTAAATGCAGTTTTACAAGTAACAGATAAGACTGATTCAAAATATAAAGTAGATATTGATGATGTTAAAGTAGAAAAGAAATCAGGTGGATCATTAAGAGATTCTACATTAATTAAAGGAATAGTACTAGACAAGGAAGTAGTTCATGGGGGAATGCCTAAGAAAATAAATCAAGCAAAGATTGCATTATTAAATTGTGCTTTGGAAATTGAAAAGACTGAATTTGATGCAAAAATAAACATTAGCTCTCCAGATCAGATGAAAATGTTTCTTGAAGAAGAAAACAGAATGTTAAAAGATATGGTTGATAAGATTAAAAATACTAGTGCTAATGTGGTAATTTGTCAAAAAGGGATCGATGATATATCTCAACACTATTTAGCAAAATCTGGTATTCTCACAGTTCGTAGAGTTAAAGAAAGTGATATGACACGATTAGCAAGAGCTACTGCGGCTCGTGTAGTGAACAATATAGATGATCTAGTGCCTGATGATTTAGGAAATGCTGACCTAGTTGAAGAACGAAAAGTTGAAACTGATAAATGGGTATTTGTTGAAGGTTGTAAACATCCAAAATCCGTAACTATTTTAATAAGAGGAGGATCTCAGAGAGTAGTAGATGAAGCAGAACGTTCTATTCATGATGCAATAATGGTTACAAAAGATGTTTTGGAAAAACCATACATTGTTGCTGGAGGTGGATCTCCAGAAGCTTATGTTGCTGGAAAACTTCGAGAATGGACAAGTACATTATCTGGACGAGAACAATTGGCTGCTGAAAAATTTGCAGATGCTCTTGAGGTAATACCTATCACATTAGCAGAAAATGCAGGAATGGACCCTATAGACACAACAACTGATCTTAGAGCAAAACAGAGCAAGGGTTCCAAATGGATGGGCATTGATGTTAAAACTGGAAAGATTGCTGATATTTCAAAATTAGATATATTTGAACCAGTAAGTGTAAAAGAACAGATAATTAAATCTGCAACTGAAGCAGCATCAATGATATTAAGAATTGATGATGTAATTGCATCCAGTAAATCCTCAGGTGGAGGAATGCCACCAGGTGGAGGAATGCCACCAGGTGGCATGGGTGGCATGGGAGAAATGTAAATATCCCATTAACATTTTTTTAATTCTATATCAATCACTTGCTTAATCCAAATACCAACACTTTCTAATTTTGACAATTTATCTAGATATTGATCCCATGTTAAATTTGTAGAATAAGCTTTATTCCATTTTTTATGACTTGCTTGAAGATATTTTCTGGCTTGAGTATGATAAATACAATATTCAGAAGTTTCAATTCTTTCCTTTTCACAGATACTACATCTCATTATATTCATTATATATAATATATTAAAAAAGAATTAAATTAATCTCAATAATAATTTAAAAAAAGGTATTTATATTTATTTTAAATGCTATCTTTTATTGAACTATAGTAAATCAAAACTCATTATTGTAATATCTGTAATTTATCTGGTTTTCTTTTTTGCATTATCAACTGGTTTAATAAATGCTATTCTTGAAGGTGGGAATGTACCTAAAGGATTTACCATTGTACCATCAAGATCACTACAAACAATAAGTGAAACAATAATTATTACACTAATACTTTTTGTAGGTGTATTTGGATCTTTTCTGTTATATAGATCAGGACACTCACATACTCCAAAAACACAATATGGCTTTTTAGCAGGAGGGTTTTTTGTTATCACAATGTCATTAATACTAGGATTAATGATAATAAATATAAAACTTAACCTCTAAAATAATCATCTGAAATGTCTAATTATTATTCTTATTCTATACTAAAAAATATGCTATATTATTAAGATAGATTATTTAGATCCTTTAAATTAATGTTTATTCTTTTTTCTTGTATGTTTATAGGTTTACTTATAGGTCGATTTCAACCATTACATCTAGGTCATATTGAAGCCATAAAATTTGCATTGCGGCAGCTCTCAACATTGATTATAGTCGTTGGCAGTGCGCAGATAAGTTATGAACTAAGAAACCCCTTTACAGCAGGTGAAAGGATAACAATGATTAGAAATACCTTAATTCATATTGATGAAATTGATGTCCGAAATATCCTTATTATTCCAGTACCTGATACAAATATTCATGCATTATGGACTCATAATCTTGACTTATTAGTTCCATCCTATGATGTTATTTTTACAAATGATCCATTTACAATAGCTTTATTTCAGGAAAGACAAAAAAAAATTGTTCAACCTTTATTATTTGAGAGACAAAAATTTTCAGGTACCCGAATCAGAGAAAATATGGTTAAAAAAGAAAATTGGAAAGACTTAGTTCATTTTGAAACTGCAAAAGTAATAGAAGAAATAAATGGTATAGAGAGATTAAATCTTTTATGGAAAAGATATAATGAACAGCATTAATAATCAATAACTGTATAAATAGTATTATTTGATAGAATTAAATTATAATTATAGGATAAGTTATAGCTATGTCAACTAACGATGATCTTCAATCTATTCTTAATGATATTAAGGTAGGTGATATAGTCAATGTAGTTTTAAATAATAGCTCTGTTATCTCAGGGAGGCTTATGCCAAGATATGAGTCTAGTGAAAGGGATCATATAGTAATTAAACTGCCTAATGGTTATAATGTAGGTATAATGTTAAAAAAGATAAAATTTATCACCAAAGTATCTTCATTTTCTATCGAAACAGAAGAATTACCAAAAAAGAACCTATACAATTCTAGTTCTTTGAAATCCCAACACAAAAATGATAATGATCTTTCACAAATTTCCAATTTACCAAAAATAGCTCTAATTAGTACGGGGGGAACAATTGCTAGTAAAATAGATTATCGAACAGGAGGTGTCACCTCTGTTTTATCAGCTAAAGATCTATATACTTCTATTCCAGAACTTTCTCTTTATGCTTCAATTGATACTGAAATTTTATTTAATGAATATAGTGAAAATATTGGTCCAATGCATTGGCACTTAATAGCTAATAAAATAATAGAGAAGATTAATTCTGGAAACTATGATGGTATAATAATTTCTCATGGTACTGATACAATGAGTTATACTGCAGCTGCATTAAGTTTCGCGTTACAAGACCTTCCTATTCCTGTTATAATAGTCGGGGCACAAAGATCTTCTGATCGACCTTCTTCTGATGCGTCTTCCAATCTTATTGCATCAGTTATTTTTGCAACCCAATTGGATTATTCTGGAGTATTTGTGGCTATGCATGGGAGCATATCTGACAAAGAAATATATTGTCATATAGGTACAAGAGTAAGGAAAAATCATACAAGTAAACGTGACGCATTTAAATCAATAGATATTCCTCCAATTGCGGTTGTACAAGACGATCGAGTAGAAATACAAAAAATTCCTTCAAATATAATTTTACATAAAAACAAGAATAGAAACAAAATAAACAAAGAATTCAATATAATATCAAAAACTAAGTTTGATGATAGGGTTTTTCTATTAAAATATTATCCAGGATTTAATCCAATATTAATAGAAAATGTGCAAAAATTAGGATACAAAGTAATAATTATAGAAGGAACAGGCTTAGGTCATATTAATCGAAATTGTTTTTCTTATTTAAAGGATGCAATAGCGTCTGGAATGTTAGTTTTTATGACATCTCAGTGTATTTGGGGTAGAACAAACCTAAACGTCTATGATACAGGTAGAGATCTACAAAAGATTGGTATAATATCACTATCTAATATGCTTTCTGAAACTGCCATGGTAAAAGCTATGTGGCTTTTAGCAAATTATAATGATTTAGATTATATCAGAAATAAAATGCAGGAAAATATTTCAAATGAGATTACTTTTATAACTCCTATTGTAGAGGAATAATTTCCTAATAGTTAAAATTATACAATTTTATCAATTAATCATGTAACTATTGATATGAATGAAATAATTTTAAAAGTTGGTTTTGAAATTCATCAGCAATTATCTACTAAAAATAAATTATTTTGCAACTGTAAATGTTTGGAAGCGGAAAATTACGATTCTATTTTTTTAAGAAAATTGCGTCCTGCCCACAGTGAGTTAGGATCATATGATCGAGCGAGTATCTTTGAATTTACAAAAATGCGTACGATCAAATATCATTCTTCCTATCTTTCAAGCTGTTTGGTTGAAGCAGATGAAGAACCACCGCATGAAATAAATAGAGATGCTATGGACACTGCATTGATAATCTCTCTTGCTCTTAATTCTAACATTATTGATGAGATAAATGTTATGAGAAAAATAGTAATTGACGGATCAAATACCTCTGGATTTCAAAGAACAATGTTAATTTCTTATGGTGGTCATTTACAGATTGATGGGAAAAAAATAGGGGTACAGACTATTTGTTTAGAAGAAGATTCTGGGAAGTTATTATCAGATGATGGAAAGTTTAGAGAATATGGACTCGATAGACTTGGAATTCCACTAATTGAAATCGCTCTTGAACCTGTTACTGGAACACCAACAGAAATAGTAAAAATAGCTCTTAATTTAGGAAGGCTTTTGAGGACAACTAAACGTGTAGCTAGAGGACTCGGAAGTATTAGACAGGATGTAAACATATCCGTTAATAATGGAAAAGGTATTGTAGAAATAAAAGGAGTTCAGAGACTTGATCAACTAATAAAAGTAATAGAATATGAAACTATTAGGCAACATGGTTTAATTTTAATTGCTGAAAAAATGAATAGAGAAAGAAAATCAAATGATATTATAATTGGAGATAAAATTATGGATATCACTAACATTTTTATGGATTCATCATCTAAAATAGTACAAAAAGTAATTTCTAACAAAGAGAATATTTTCATGGCTATCCGTGTTAAAGGTTTTAAAGGATTATTTGGATTTGAACCTTATCCAGATATACGAATAGGTAAAGAATTAGGAGAACTAGTAAGATTTTATGGATTCGGAGGCTTATTTCATTCAGATGAGCTACCTAATTATGGTATAACAGATATAGAAGTTAGAAAGGTTAATGAAATATTGGATATTGATATCTCCAAAGATGGTTTTATTATTCTTGGTGGACCTAGAGAAAAAATGTCAATCGCAATAAGTGCAATATGTGATAGACTCAATAATGTTAGCTCAGGGGTTCCATCAGAAACTAGAGCAGCTAGGATTGATGGAAAAACAATATACAGTAGACCAAAACCAGGATCAGCACGAATGTATCCAGAAACAGACATAGCTCCATTTAAAATAACAGATGATCTTCTTGTTCCTCTAAAAGAAAAAGTTCCGAAATCTTGGAATGAAACAATTTCATACTTAGCAAAGAAATATCAATTAAATAAAAATTTAGCTGAAAAAATTTTTGATTCTAACTATTTTGAAATATTTGAAGTACTTAGTGGTTTAACTAAAATCTCTCCATCATTTATAGCATCAAAACTCACTGAAGATATTTTAAACTTCGAAAGACAAGGTTATGATTCTAGTATATTAAATAATAATATTCTTTTAGATATTTTTAAAAGACTAGATTCTGGTCTTATTGCTAAAGAATCAATTAATTTGATTATGGAAAAGTTGATGAATAGAACAACAAAAAGTGTTGATGAATCAATCAGGGTTCTTGGAATCAAGTCGATTAGTGATGAAGAACTTGAAAAAATAATTGATAAAATTATAGAAGATAATGTATTGATTATACAAGAAAAAGGAATGAAGGCAACGAGTGCTTTGATGGGAAAATGTATGACTATTCTTCGTGGTAAAGTTAATGGCAAAAAAATAAATGATCTGATAAATAACAAATTAAATATTATATTAAACCTTAAAAAATGAATTTTTTATGTTGTCTATTTATTTCCAATTTGATCACATTTCAAATTAAAACAAAATTTTTGTATTTGAATTAAAAAGGATAAAAATTAATTTATTATTTTATAATATAAATATCATCCTATATATTTGACTAATTCAAGTGAATAGATAGAACATATTTTAATATTCTAAATTCTTTTTTTTATTGAAATTTAATGATTGTATATTTAGTATGATAAATACTTAAACAGAAAATCAAATTAAAATTAATTTATTATTTTAATAAATTACCTTATTTTTATTAATACCTCCTTTAATTATAATTTTATGTTTATAATAATTAGAGACTATATTCAAGAAAAAATAATTATTTTATTCTGTTTCCGATTAATATAAGAATAAGTAGTTTAATTATATACTTGTCTATGGATAAAAAAACAAAATCCAGTAGTAAAAAAATAAATAAAAAATCTACATCTGCAGTTAGTAGAAAGAAAACAACAACACCAGCAAAGAAAACAACAACACCAGCAAAGAAAACAACAACACCAGCAAAGAAAACAACAACACCAGCAAAGAAAACAACAACACCAGCAAAGAAAACAACAACACCAGCAAAGAAAACAACAACAAAAAGAAAAGCAACAGAAATTAATGAACTACAAAAATCATCAGAAAATGTTCCAGAGAGTCTAGTAGAGAGTCCAGTAGAGAGTCCAGTAGAGAGTCCAGTAGAGAGTCCAGTAGAGAGTCCAGTAGAGCAAACTCAATCAGAAACTCCTTACAATTAATAATACATTCTTATGATGATATCTAGTATATGGTAATCACCATTTAGTTTATCAAATTATTTTTTCTTATTTTATATTATATAGTTACAAATAGAACTAGTTTGACAAATTAAGTTAGTTGATTCTGTAAATTATAAAATATCTAATTATATTATAATTATTAATAATTTTAATATATAGTCATTCATTTCTATAGTGAAACCAGTAAATCATTTCTAGTTCATCATTTTAAAAAGTAAAGTAC
>Ga0299914_10001479_pt1 | contig 15548 bp, 12 predicted proteins | sample RVTome_10_FD_201361 | JGI IMG/M metagenome (GOLD analysis project Ga0299914, IMG submission 201361) | Soil microbial communities from uranium-contaminated site in the Upper Colorado River Basin, Wyoming, United States - RVT153D57 (version 2) ...
GCTCGAGGGACGCCCCGGGGTCGAGCGCGTGGGGATGGTGGGCCAGCTCCCGCTCGCCGGAACCAGCTGGTCGAGCCAGTTCCAGGCCGAGGGCTGGCCCCCCGAGCGGGTGGGGATCGAGATCCTCCACCGCCGTGCGGACCCGGGCTACTTCGAGGCGCTCGACATCCCGCTCCTCCGCGGCCGCATGTTCGGCCCGGCCGACGGACCCGAGGCGCCGCTCGTCGTCCTCATCAACGAGACCTTCGCCCGGGAGCACTTCCCGAACGAGGACCCCATCGGGCAGCGGATCGCGTACGACCGCCGCGCGACGCCCGAATCGAACTGGTACGAGATCATCGGGATCGTGGGCGACCAGCTCCAGGTGACCCCGGGCCAGCCGCCGCGTGCCGAGGCCTTCGAGAACCGGCGGCAGGACTGGGCCCGGGGGGACTGGTTCGTGATCCGCACGGGGGGGAACGCGGCCACCGCGAGGGCGGCCGTCGAGAGCGTTCTCGAGGAAATGGACCCGCTCATCCCGCTCGGCGAGGTGCGGCCCCTGCGCGAGGTGTGGCGCTCGTCCATGGCGCGCGAGGAGTTCCTGCTCACGCTGCTCGGCGTGTTCGCGGTCTCGGCGCTCCTCCTCGCCAGCGTGGGCGTGTACGGCGTGACCGCGCAGGCCGCCCGCAAGCGTACCCAGGAGATCGGGATCCGCATCGCGCTCGGCGCCGCCGGCCGCGATGTCATCCGCATGATCCTCGGTCAGGGTCTGGCCGTCGTCACCGTCGGGCTCGGGGTCGGCCTCGCCGTCGCCCTCGTGGCCACCCGCACGCTGCGGGCGTTCCTGTACGGCGTGGGGCCGACCGATCCCCTCACACTCGCCGCGGTGATCGCGCTCCTCGCCGCCGTGGCCGCGCTGGCCTGCTATATCCCCGCCCGCCGCGCGACGCACGTGGATCCAATGATGTCGCTCCGCGCCGAGTAGAGGCTCGCGGCACCCGCGCCGGGAGGCTCGGCACTCGCGGGGGGGGACCTTGTGCGGCGCCATCGTGGGTGGCAGATCTCTGGGGTCCCGTTTTTCCCCCACGCCACAGGAGAGACCGAAATGCGCCCATCCCCCGCGTGCCTGGGCCTCGTTCTGGCCCTCGTCGTACCCGGCGGACTTGCGGCCCAACAGGCCCAGGAGGCCGACACACCCCCCACCCTCCGACTCTCGTTCTACCAGTGCGACATGAACGAGCTCGACCCCACCATGGAGCAGATCGAGACGATGGAGATGCCCATCTGGAACGAGCTGGTCGCCGAGGGCATGGTCATGAGCTACGGCCACTTCGTCCACGCGTGGGCCAGCGAGTGGAACGTGGGGATCTACACGGTCGCGGCCTCGATCGAGGACGTGCTCGCCGCGACGGAGGAGTTCACGAGCCGCATGGAGGAGCGGCACCCGGATGCGGCGCTCGGGCTGAACCAGGTCTGCCCCGCCCACCGCGACGGCTTCTACCTCATGGGACCGAGCACCGACGACCAGGAAGGCGGCGGCTCGAACTGACCCCGGACCCGCGTGACGGTGGGAGGCGCCGCGGCACCGCGCACCCACCGTCACCCGCGGCCGCGACGGACCCCCCCTTCCGGTTCAGCGGCGGGCGCGCGGACGACCGATGAACACCGAGGCGCCGATGGTGCCCGAGATCGTGCGCGCTTCCTCGAAGTCGTTGTTTCCGATGGAGTGCGTGTAGGCGACCGCGAGGCGGATCGCGCCCTCGCTCACGGGCAGCACGTAACCGAGGATGCCGCCCACGCCGAACTGCCCGGCGCTCACGTCGCCCACATCGATGTAGCTGTACCGGCCGCGGAGCCCCATGAAGGGCCGCGAGTAGCCTCCCCGTATCGACGGGAGCCGCCGGGGAGGGCGGCGAACGGTCCTTGCCCACGCCCTATGGAATCTTTGCGATTCGCAATTCTTCGTCAGGTGCCACCGTCCGCGCGGACCGGGCGCGGCAGGTAGCGCGCGCCGGGACCCATCCAGGTGGTCGTCGCCCTCCTCGCGACCCGCGCACTCGGCGCGTTCCTGTACGGCGTCGAACCGACCGACCCGATCACCCTCGGCGCGGTCGTCGCCCTCATCACGGCGGTCGCCGCCCTCGCATGCTACATGCCGGCCTGACGAGCTACCTCCGGGCGAGTCCGAATCGCCGGTCCACGGCCGTCCGGACGGGTTCCGGCGGATGCATGGCCCCGAGCGAAGCCCACGTTCCACGCATAGATTCGTGGGGGTCGCGAGACGCGGACGAACCGGCGCGAGGACCGAGAACCACATGCGAGCCCTGTCACTCTCCGCCGTCGTGCTGACGCTCTCGGTGGCCCCGGTCACGACGCTCCGAGCCCAGCCGACGGATGCGGTCTCCTGCGACGACCTCCTCCCCGTCCTCCGCAGCGTCTCCGACTCTCGCGTCGGACCCGAGTCGTGTCTCGTACACGAAGCCACCTTCACGATGGACGGGCGGGAATACGCCCGGGTCGATCTGGGGCTCGACGGCACCGCCGAGGGCATCGTGATCCGCGACGGGACCTACCACGAGTACCTGACCAACGGACCCGACCTCACCTTCGAGCAGGCCGCGAACCACGGCAAGCGGCTCCTCGCGATCGCGCGCTACGAGCGCGCCCGGGGAGCGGCGATCCTGCTCGCCTGGCCGGAGGATCCGGCCGCCTGGAACGGTAAGCTGTTCGTGACGGCCCACGGTCGTGGCCGCTCGTTCCGGAACGGCGCGCTTCGGCCGTGGAACCGGTATTACGATCCCGACGATCCGCTGGCGGCGTTCGACAGGATCGACCGCCTGATGCTGTCGAAGGGGTACGCCCTGGCGGTGACGAAGCGCACGAGCGAGCAGGGGATCGGCGAGGTGCTGGCGACGCTCGAGGACGGGACGGTTGTGGACTGGGTCGCGTTCAACGACAACGCGGCCATCATCATGGACTTCGCCCTGGTTGCCGAGGCGGCCCTCGAGCGGCGGCTCGGGACGCGGCCGACGCGGACCTACCTGTACGGCCATTCGGCCGGCGCCCGGATCGGACGGAGCCTCAACTATACGCCGGGGCTCAACGCGGACGCGAAGGGCGAGCCCGTCTTCGACGGCTTCCTGCTCGACGACTCGGCCACCGGGCTGTGGCTGCCCGTCGTCATGCGGGACGGCCGCGACGTGCTCTTCGACACACCGGCGGAGCGCGAGCGGTTCCGGCCGCAGGTGGAGATCGTGCACCAGATCTACAACAAGATCTGGGAGCGCGCCCCGCAACGCCCCGACTGGGTGTCCGACTCCTACCTGGCGAACAAGCGGATGAACGCGAAGATCTTGATGGACAAGGGGCTGGGCGCGCGGTTCCGCGTGTACGAGATCCGCCAGATGAGTCACGACGGCGGCGAGGAGGTGCGGCCCGCCCACCACCGCGCCCCGATCCGCGTGCTGGATGTCTCGCTCGTGATGGACGGAGCGATCGACATCCTCGACGCGCTCGCGGTGGGAACGGAGGCCGCGCCGTCACGCTCCGACTGGAGCGAGATCGGGGACGCCGACGGGGATGGCGTGATCGAGAACCCGGCCCTGGTCTACCCCGAGGTCGCCTGTCCGCTGGGCGTCTTCTACGAATATCCCGAGGCAGGAGCGGGCGAGACGGCGTTCGCCGAGTTCACGGGCGAGGGCGTCGAGCCCCTCGACGGAGCCGGGGTGTTCGTCGACATGAACCTCAACGGGGCCTGGGACTTCCGCGAGACGCCGACGGCAGCGTGGCGGCGTCTCGGCCTCCTCGGGCCCCGCGAGGAGCTCACGCGCGACCGGTACGTTCGGTGCGTCACCGAAGCCGCGGAAAGCCTCAGGGACGATGGCTTCTTCAGCCCCGCCACCGCAACGCGATACGTGGAACGTGCCCGAACTCAGGATCTTGCGCCGGCCGCGCAGCGTGATTGAACGCCCGGGAGAGGGACGCGACTCCGGTCCCACCGGCTGTCTCGGGTCCGCCACGGGAGCCGTGTGAGCCGACCGCGAGTGCTGCGCGAGGCACGCATGTTCGGCCGCTTCCTCGCCGGGCTGCGACCGTACCTGCGGAACCCGATCACGCTCGACGAGGCGCGCGCGGCGATCGCGCGGCGGCTCGCCGACCGGGAAGCCGCGCTGTTGCGCGTCGCCGAGCGCGGGTTCTTCGGACACCCCGACAGTCCCTACCTCGAGCTCCTGAAGATGGCCCGTTGCGAGTACGGCGACTTCCGGGCCCTGGTCTGGGATCGCGGCATGGAGGGCGCGCTGCGTTCGCTCCGCGAGGCCGGGGTCTACTTCACCTTCGAGGAGTTTAAGGGGCGACGGACGGTGGTGCGCGACGGCCGCGAGCTCCCGATCCGCCTCGAGCAGTTCGACAACCCGTACCTGTCACACTATTACGGCACGCGTACGGGAGGATCGACCGGCACTCCGGCGCGTGTATCCACCGACCTCACGCATCTGGCGGTCCAGGCGGAACAGCGCATGGTGCTGATGGACGCGCACGGCGTCCTCGGTCTCCCGTTCGCGCCCTGGCGGCCGCCGCTGCCCTCCGGAAGCGGGATCAACACCGTGCTGCGCGCGGCCCGGTGGGGACGACCTCCCGAGCGCTGGTTCACGCCGCTCATCCACAGCGACTTCCGGCCGAGCCCCAGGTTCCGGCTCGCGAACGGCGCCACGGTCGCGCTCGGGCGCCTGTACGGCGTGCGGCTCCCATGGCCGGAGCCCGTGCGGCTGGACCAGGCGTCGCGGATCGCGGAGTGGATGGTGGACTCGCGCCAGCGACACGGTGGCGCCGTGGTGAACACGACGGTGTCGAACGGCGTGCGCATCGCCGCCGCGGCGAAGGAGGCCGGGCTCGATCTCTCGGGCACGACGCTCTACCTGGCCGGCGAGCCGCTGACGCCCGCGAAGGCGGAGCGGATCGCGGAGTCCGGCGCCCGGCACATGACCGATTACGGGGCGGCGGAGTGCGGGCGGATCGGGCTCGGGTGCGCGGCTCCGGCGAGCGTGAGCGACGTGCACGTCGCGCTCGACACCAACTTCGTGCTCGCCGTGCCGCGGGAGATCCCGGAGACGGGCGAGACCGTGTCGTCGCTCCACGTGACCTCGATCCACCCGTCGGCCCCGAAGCTCCTCCTCAACGTCGAATTCGACGACTGCGCCGTGCTGGAGGAGCGGTCGTGCGGATGTCCGTTCGAGACGCTCGGACTCACCACGCACCTGCGCGAGATCCGGAGCTTCGGCAAGCTCGTGGGCGAGGGGGTGTCGCTCCTGGGGAGCGAGATGTCACACGTGCTCGAACGCGCCCTGCCGGCACGCTTCGGGGGCTCCCCGCTCGACTATCAGCTCGAGGAGAGCGACGAGGACGGGTACACGCGGCTCACGCTCGTGATCAGCCCGCGGGTCGAGATCCAGGACGAGGACCTCGTCGTCGAGACGGTGCTCGACTCGCTCCGGGAGATCAGCGCGGCGGCGGACGTCGCACGCGCGTTCTGGAAGGAGGGCGATTCGTTCCGGGTGCGCCGGGGCGAGCCGTACACGACGTCCCGGGGCAAGCAGTCGCTGCTGGTCCGGCGCCCCGGCCGGGCGGAGACGGCTCGACATGGCTGATGAGCGGATCGGCCGGCGCGAGCTCCTCGCGCGCGGCGCGGCCATCCTCGGCGGGCTCGCCCTCGGGAGCCGTCCCGGGCCCCTGCGCGGCTACGGGCCCGCTTATCGGGGACGCGTCCCGAGCCCGGGAACCGGCCTCGTTCCGACGGGCGTCCCGAACCCGGGGGGCGGCCCGGTTCCCGCCTGCCTCGAGCGCGCGCGCATCCGGTGGATCGTGGGGTGGACGCCGGGCGGCGGCTTCGACACCTATTCGCGTCTGGCCCAGCCGTTCATCGAGCGGTCTCTCGACGTCCGGATCGCGATCGACAACGTGCCGGGCGCCGGCGGTCTCGTGGGCGCGATGGCGATCTCTCGTGCGCGCCCGGACGGCCGGACCCTCGGGATCCTGAACGGCTCCGGGTTTCTGTGGAACCGGAACCCCGAGACCGGGGCGTCGTCCGATCTCCTGAGCGACTTCACGGTCCTCGCCCGCGTGGCCGCCCGTCAGCAGCTCCTGGTGGCCGGGCCGGAGACCGTCATCGGAACGGTGCACGACCTGGTCGCGCTGGCGCGACGTCGGACGGTCGTGGCCGGGATCACGGGGCCCGACAGCTCGAACTTCGCGTCCCTCGCCGCCGTGACGGACCTCCTGGGCGTGCCGACGGAGTTCGTGGCGGGCTATCCGGGAAGCCGGGAGGTGGTGCTCGGGCTCCTGCGCGGAGACTTCGACATCACGTCGCTCGACATCGAGACCTTCGGGAGCGTGCCGGATCTCGAGGGCGTCCACCCGCTCCTCCAGATCACCCCCGAGCGCTCGCCCGACCCGCGACTTCCCGCGGTCCCGCACCTCGCCGGCCCGGGCGGATTGATCGCCGGAGAGCCGGAGCTGTTCGGAGACGACCACGCCCGGGCGCGCGCGCTGGCCGAGGCGATCGCCGCCTACCTGGAATTCGGGCGGCTTTTCGCCGGCCCGGGCGACATGGACCCGGCCCTGCGCGACTGCGTCGAACGCGGGATCCTCGCCGCCCTGAGCGAGCCGGGCTTCGCGGACGCGGCCCGGCGGGCCGGACGATCGATCGACGTCGTCCCGGGGGTCGAAATCCGGAGGACGATCCCCGCGGCCCGGGAGGCCGTGCGTCCCATCGCCCCGGTCGTCGCGGCCGCGGTCCGCGGGATCCGTTGACGCCGTCGATCCTGCCCGCCGCCTGGCAGGGGCTGACGCTCGTCTTCTCGTGGCCGAACATCCTCTACCCCGTGGCCGGGACGCTGGCCGCGATGGTCGTCGCCCTCATGCCGGGTCTCAGCGGGGCGGCGCTCATGGCGCTCGCGATCCCGCTCACCTTCGGGTGGGATCCGCTGCACGTGATGCTCCTGTACGGCGCCTTCCTGGGCGGGGCCACCTTCATGGGCTCGGTGACCGCGATTCTCCTCAACATCCCCGGCACCGCCCCGAACGCCGCCACGCTCATCGACGGCTACCCGATGGCCCGGCAGGGGCTGGCGAGGACCGCGCTGGCCGCGTCCGCGACGGCGTCGGCCCTGGGCTCCACGTTCGGCGTGATCGTCCTGATCGCCCTCGTACCGGTCGTCATCCGGATCCTCCCGACCATCGCCCCGCCGGAGTACCTCCTGCTCGCGCTCTGGGGGCTGCTGGCGATCGGGACCATCGTTCGCGGCTCGGTCGCCAAAGGCCTGGCCGCGGCGGGTCTCGGTCTGATGGTCTCGTTCATCGGGCTCGACCTGCGCACCGCGGCGCCGCGCTTCACGCTCGGCACGCTCTACCTCCAGGACGGATTCGACCTCGTGCCGGTGTTCCTCGGGATCTTCGCGCTGGCCGAGGTCCTCGACCTGAGCGCGAGCCGACGGGCGACCATCTCGGGCCGCACCAGGGTGGACGAGCTGGGCGGGAGCGCGATCGACGGGATCGCCGCTGTCTTCCGGAACTCGGGGCTGTTCCTCAAGAGCTCGGTGATCGGCTCGGTGGTGGGCATGATCCCGGGCCTGGGCGGGACCGTGGCGGCGTTCATCGCGTACGGCGAGGCCGCGCGCACCGACCGTGCGGGGACGCTCGGGACCGGCGACATCCGGGGCGTGATCGCGCCGGAGGCGGCGAACGACGCGAAGGACGGGGGTTCGCTCCTGCCCACGCTGGCGCTCGGGATCCCCGCGAGTGCCGGGACCGCCGTGCTCCTCGGCGTCATGGCGCTCCACGGCATCCGACCGGGCCGCGAGCTCCTCGAGGAGGGCCTGCCGCTCACCTTCGCCCTGATCTGGGCCCTCTTCCTCTCGAACTGGCTCACCTCTGTCGCGGGTCTCTCGGTCGTGCGGCCGCTCTCCCGGCTCACCGTCGTGCGCACCGGGCGTCTGATCCCGCCCATCATGATCCTCGCGACGCTGGGGGCCCTGGCCTTCCGGGGCCGGACAGAGGACGTGTGGGTGGCGATGCTGTTCGGCGTGCTCGGCTATCTGATGAAGAAGCACGACTGGTCCCGGGTCGCATTCGTGATGGCGCTGGTGCTGGGTCCGCTGTTCGAGCTCAATCTGCAGCTCACGCTCGACCTCGTGCGGCTCGACCGCATCGACTTCTGGGCGCGGCCGTCCGTGCTCGCCCTGCTCGCGCTCATCGCGCTCACGACGATCCCGACCTGGGTCCGGAGGCGGCCCTCATGAGCCGCGGACGCCGGACGTCCGAGCGGACCGGATCGGCGGGCGCGATCGCGTTCACCGCGCTGCTGCTCGCCGTCGCGCTCGGCTTCCTCGTCGGGACGGTCGGGCTGCCATCCTCCGCCGCGCTCGTCCCGAGGGCGGTCGCCGTGCCGCTCGCCCTGCTGCTCGCCTACCGGCTCGTCCGCGAGATCCTCGCCCGGACGCGGCGCGGCGTAGAGAGCCCGGGGCCCGAGCCCGGGCCCCGGGCCGGCGAGGGGCCGGAGGCGCGGACGGGGGACGCGCCGGAGCCGCCGGACGGTCGCACGCCCGGCGAGGAGGACGAACGGACGCCCGACGAGCTCGGCGCGATCCTGTGGCTGCTCGCGCTGCCGGCAGTTTCGACCCTGCTCGGCTTCGTGGCGGGACCTGCGCTGTACGCGACCGCCTGGGCCCGCTTCCGTGCGGGCGAGCGCCCCGCCGTCGCGCTGGCGGCCGGCGTCGTGACCGCCGCGGCGATCCTCCTCGTGTTCGCCGGCCTCCTCGGGGCGAGGCTGCCGCAGGGCGTCGTGGGGGCGTTCCTCTGATGCCGCGCCACCCCCCGGACCCGACGGAGTCCCGATCCTCGCTCGGGAGAGGGGCCGCGAAGGTCGTCGCGGCGGTGGCCACCAGCCGGATCGCGGGGCTCGTGCGCGAACGGTTCTTCGCGCACTACCTCGGCACGTCGGGCGCCGCCGACGCGTTCACCGCGGCCGTCCGCATCCCGCTGATGCTGGACAGCGTCCTCGGCGACCGCGTGTTCTCCTCCGCGTTCATCCCTCGGCACAGCCGGCTGCTCGCGGAGGGCGAGCGCGCGGGGGCGGCGCGCCTGGCCCGCGCCGTGGCCTCGGTGCACGTGCTGATCGTGACCGGCATCGTCGCCGCCGGCGTGCTGCTGGCCCCGTTCCTCGTGTCGTGGATCGCGCCCGGCTTCGAGGCCGCGAAGGCGGCGCTCACCGTGCGGCTCGTCCGCATCCTGTTCCCGGCCGCCGGGCTGCTCGCGCTCGGCTCGTGGTGCCTCGGCGTCCTCAACAGCCATCGCCGCTTCTTCCTCCCCTACATCGTGCCTGTACTGTCCGCCGTCTCGATAAGCGCGGCGCTGGTATGGGCCGGATCGGGAGGTGGCGGCGGACCCGACATCGCCGTGGCGGCGGCGTGGGGCGCCCTGGCCGGCGCCCTGCTCCAGGTCGTCGCGCAGGTCCCCGGGGTCGTGCGGGCCATGGAGCGCCCGGCGTCCGTCTCGGAGGAGAGCCGGACGCACCTCCGCGATGTGGGCCGGAACGCGCTGCCCGCGGCGAGCCGCGGGGTGATCGGCCGGCTCGGCACGTGGGTCGAGGTGGCGATCGCCGGGTTCGTGTCGACCGGCGCGATCGCCGCGCTCAACTACGCGCAGCTCCTCTACTCGCTCCCACTCGGGCTGTTCGCGATGGCCATCTCGGCCGCCCTCCTGCCCGAGCTGTCGGCTGCCGCGACCGACGAGGAGGCGCTGGCCGCGCGGCTCGCCGGACCGCTCGAGGCCGGACTCCGGCACACCGCCTATCTGCTCGTCGCCTGCGCCGCCGCGTTCATCGCGCTGGGCGACGTGCTCGTCGCCGCCGTGTACCGGAGCGGCCAGTTCGGCGCGGAGGACGTGACCTACGTGTGGTCAATCCTCGGGGCGTCCTCGATCGGCCTCGTGGGCACGTCGATGGGCGGCATGCTGGCGACGGCGTTCCACGCGGTGGGCGATACGCGCACGCCGCTCCGCGCGGCCATCGTCCGGCTCGGGACCCGGGCCGTGCTGGGCGTCGTGCTCGCGATCCCCGTCGTGCGCTGGCTGGGTCTCGACCCCCGCTGGGGCGCGGCCGGTCTCGGGGCGGCGATCGGTGCGAGCGGCTGGATCGAGTTCGCGCTCCTCAGACGGTGGCTCGACCGCCGGCTGGGCCGAATCCGATCTGTCAAATTCGTCCCCTACCTCGTGAAGCTGTGGGTCGTGGCCGCCCTCGCCGCGGGCGCGGCGTGGCTGGTCAAGCTCGAGGTCCCGGTGACGGAGCCGATCCTGCGCGCCTGCGTCGTCCTCGGCGCGTACGCGATCGTCTACCTCGGGGTCACGCTGGCGGCCGGCGTCCGTGAGCCGCTCGAGATCGTGGAGCTGATCCGGTCGCGTGGGGAGCGCCACTGGCGCTGACGAAGCCACTGTCGACCTCGGCGTCGGGCGCGTCTTCCACCCCCCTCACCTGGGCCCTATGGTATTCCTACGATTCGCAGGTTGTCAGCGATCGGCGGCGTCGGCGCGGACGGGTCGGGGCAGGTACCGCGCCCCAGGACCCATGCGGGCCGCCTCGTCGCCCGGGTTCGAGATCGCGCACTGACGTAGCGACAGACACCCGCACCCGATGCACGAGTCGAGGTTGTCGCGCAGCGCCTCGAGGGCCTCGATGCGCTCGTTCAGGCGCTCCCGCCACCCGCTGGAAAGACGCGTCCAGTCGGCCCGCGTGGGCGCCCGGCCTCCCGGGAGCCTCTCCATCGCCGTTGAGATCTCCTCCAGCGTGAGGCCGATGTTCTGCGCCGCCCGGATGAACGCGAGTCGCCGTAGGACATCGCGCTTGAAGCGCCGCTGTCCACCCTCCGTCCGGATCGCGGGGATGAGCCCCTCGTTGTCGTAGTAGCGGATGGCCGAACCCGCGAAGCCGCTCCGCTCGGCCACCTCTCCCACCGTCAGCAAGTCCGTCGACTTCATGGCTCCTCCTCGCGTCCGGCTCTCTCCATCTCCGTCCCTTGACTTAAAGTTTACTTCAACTTGTAGAATCAAGCTAACGCGGCACCGCCGTCGAACACAAGCACTCGAACCGAAGGAGATGGAGGATGTCCGTCGCACTCATCACCGGCGCGTCCCGCGGTCTCGGACGCGCCACGGCCCGCGCTCTCTCGCGCCGGGGCTGGTCGCTGGTTCTGGACGCGCGCGGAGCCGACGCGCTCCGCGAGGCCGCCGCCGGCCTGCCCGAAGACCGGACTGCGGCCATCCCCGGAGATGTCACCGATCCCATGCACCGCGCCGCGCTCGTCGCCGCCGTCGAGCGCTTCGCGGGGCTCGACCTGCTGATCAACAACGCGAGCGCGCTCGGACCGAGCCCGCAGCCGCGTCTCGCCGACTATCCGCTCGACGAGTTCCGGCGCGTCTATCGGACGAACGTCCTCGCGCCGCTCGCGCTCATCCAGGCGCTCCTCCCCGCCCTCTCCGGGCGCGAGGGGACGATCGTGAACGTGAGCTCCGACGCCGCCGTCGAGCCGTATCCCGGCTGGGGCGGGTACGGTTCGTCGAAGGCCGCGCTCGATCACCTGACCGCGATCCTGGCGGTGGAGGAGCCGTCCGTGCGCGTGTACACCTTCGACCCGGGCGACATGCGCACCGGGATGCACCAGCGCGCCTTCCCCGGCGAGGACATCTCCGACCGGCCCGACCCCGAGGAGGTGGTACCGGCTCTGCTAAGGCTCGTGGGCGAGTCGCCGGCCAGCGGCCGTTATCGGACGGCGGAGCTCCTCCCGCCCGTGGGGGCGCGATGATCGCCGTCGCGGGCCGGCGGGTGGCGGCGCGGCGACGCCCGGCGGCCGCACCGGAGCTGCACTTCGAGCTCCCCCACGAGCGCTCGGCCACCGTGCCGCCAGAGGCGCGCGGTCTCGAGCGGGACGGGGTGAGTCTTCTCGTCGCCGAGCCCGAGCGGACCCGGCACGTCCGGTTTCGCGAGCTGCCGGCGTTCCTGCGGCCCGGCGACCTGCTCGTGGTGAACACGTCGAAAACGCTCGCGGCGGCCTTGGACGGGTGGCGCGGGAGTCCGGGGGCCGCGGGAGGCGAGGCTCGGTCGGCCACCTATGGTTTTCTTGCGAATCGCAAAAAATCCATAGGTCGCGGCCTGGGCATGGGCGAGGTGCGTGAGCCCGGCCGCCGCCCGGTCACGGTCCATTTCTCCACGGCGCTCGACGGCGGCGAGTACGCGGTCGAGCTCAGACCTCCGGGGCGGGCGACAGGGCCAGTTCGCGACGCCGTAGCTGGAGAGCGAGTGTCCCTGCCGGGAGATACGACCCTCACGCTGCTCGAACCGTATCCCGACACCTCCGTGAAGGCGCCCCGCCTGTGGCGTGCCGAGAGCTCGGCCGCCGAACACGTCGCAGGCCTCCTGTCGAGATACGGGCGTCCGATCGCCTATGGCTATGTCGAGGGCCGCTGGCCCCTCGAGGCCTACCAGACCGTGTTCGCCCGCCACCCCGGAAGCGCCGAGATGCCGAGCGCGGGCCGGCCGTTCACCGAGCGCCTGGTGACCTCGCTCGTTTCGGCGGGCGTCCAGATCGCGCCCATCGTGCTCCACACCGGCGTGTCATCCCTCGAGGACGGCGAGCCCCCGCTTCCCGAGCGGTTCCGCGTGCCGCGCGCCACCGCCCTCAGGGTGAACGCGACGCGCGAGTGGGGCGGCCGAGTGGTCGCCGTGGGAACCACAACCGCTCGTGCCCTCGAGACCGTCGCGGGTACGAACCGCACCGTGATGGCCGGCGAGGGTTGGACCGATCTCGTACTCGGACGCGACCGGCGGACGCGCGTCGTGGACGGCCTCGTCACCGGGTGGCATGCGCCGGGAGCGTCGCACCTTTCGCTGCTCGAGGCCGTGGCCGGCCCCGAGCTCGTGGAGCGTGCCTATGCGGAGGCGCTCGCTACCGGATACCTGTGGCACGAGTTCGGGGATACCTGTCTGTTGCTCCCATGAACGCCGGGAGTCGGGACCCCGGCCGCGTTCCGCGATGATCTCCTCGAGCCGCCTCAGCCCCGCTGGGCCAGGATCTCCTCGAGTCTCCGCTGCGCGGCCTGTACGCGCGGCTGGAGCTCCTCGTCGGCGTCGGCCCACACCTCGACGAACATCGCGTAGTACTTGACCGCGTTGTCGAGATCGCCGGCCTCGTCGTAGAGCTCGGCGAGTCGGCGATAGGTCGGCGGCACGTGCGCGATATTGAAGACACGGCCGTACCGCTCGGGCGCGACGTACCGCTCGTAGTAGGCGATCGCCGAGTCGCGCACGCCGGCTCGATCCCAGGCGCGCGCCTTCTCATCGGTGTTGCAGAAGTTGATCGAGCAGATGGCCGCGTCCCGCTCGCTTTCCCGGAGCTCCTCGATCGCCTCCGCATGCCTCCCTTCGGCCGTCAGGATCTCGGCCCGCGCGATGCGCGTGCGCGGGATCCACGGGAAGTACTGCTCCAGCGAGTCGAGCCCCGCTTCGATCCCGCTCAGCAGCGATCGGGCGGCCGCGGGTCGCCCGAGGCGCGCCTGCAGCCGCACCAGATCCCAGCGGTCGAGCAGGCTCAGCTCGTCGACATCCGTCCGGGGGAGGACGGCGTCGATCCGGCGCCTCGCGCCGATCGTATCGTCCCGAACGTACAGATCGAGGTTCCAGGCGTCTCCGAACGCCCGGTCGAAGTCGGACAGGCCACGCGTGGACCCCAGGTATTCCTGCCCGGTTGCGATCCGTCCGCGACCGAGCTCGGTCAGAGCCAGATAGAGCAGGCCCGCGTTGCTCCAACCCGTGAGCTCGTGGTCCCGGAGCCGGGCCGCGGCGGCGCGGGCGCCCTCCAGATCGCCGTCCAGCAGGGCCACCGCCCACTCCTCCCGCGCCGCGACGGGATGGGTCGGCCGGTCGGCCGCGAGGCGCGACAGCGCCGCCCTCCCCTCATCGTACCGGCTCAGCCGGTAGTTCCACCGGATCGTGCGATAATACGGGTCCGTCCCAGTGTACCCGGCGTCCCGAGCGCGCGTGGCAGCGTCGAGAGCCCGGTCCAGATCGCCGAGCCACAGGTAGCTGACCGACAGGTTGTTCAGTGCCAGCCCATCGTCGGGATGGGTATCGAGCAGAGTCCGGTAGGCCGTCGCGGAGCGCTCGAAGTCGTGATCGACGTAGAAGTGGTACAGCCCGATCGTGTGGTAGCGCTCCCGGTCGGTCAGCCGGTTGCGCAGCTCGTACGCCCGCGTCGCCGCTTCGATCTGACGCTCGCCGGAGGTCCTCGTGGCCAGCCGCCGCCACGCCATGGCGAACGTCGAATCGATCTCGATCGCCTCCTCGATGAGGGCATTCCCCCTGTCGCCGTCTCCCCGCCAGATGGCGCTCATCCCCTGCGAGTACTTGCGGAGCGCCTCGAGCGAGCCGGTCGTCACCCTGTCCAGGGGCTCGCCTCCCCTCAACGAGCGCAGCGACTCGCCCAGCCGCTCCCGGAGCTGCTCGGAGAGCGCGTCGATTGCCGAGACGATCTCCGAGGAATCGCGAGCGGTCTCGCGCAGGGAGGCCAGCTCTTCGCCCGTGTCGGGGACCAGGACGCGCGCCGAAAGGACGTATGCGCCTCCCGCGGTCCCCACGTCGCCCGCGATCACCGCCCGGATGCCCTCCCGGATCGCCATTTCACGCGCCAGCTCCAGGTCGAGGCGGGTATCGGACGGCCGCTCCATGCGCGCGAGGACCTCGGCCACGTAGGAGGGCTCCGCGAGCGATACCACCGGCGACTGCGCGAGGTCGACCCGGAAGGCCTCGGTGACCACCTCGCCCAGCAGGGAGTCCGGAGTCGCGTTGTCGAAGTCGGCCAAGACGACGCGCTCGCCTTCCTCGATCATCCCCTTGGCCACGAGCGTGCCCGCGGGCCCGATCCCGAGCGTCCGCATCGCCATGTAGGCGAGCGTGGCCACGCCCAGGAGCGCGAAGGCCCCGACACCACCAAGGAGCGCGTTCCGCCACGTGAAGAGCCCGTTGCGCGAGGGTGGTTCCGCGCCGGGTGTCATGAAGACTCGCCGATCAGCGGAGGCGGACGGAGAGACCTCCGCGCCGGGACCGGCGCGAGCAGACGCGTCCTCCACCGGCTCCGCGGGCGAGGCCCCCGCTTTCGATCCGTCCGACCCCATGCCCTCCTGCACGAAGGCCGTGGCGAGGACCACCGGGAGGCCGATGACGAGGAGCCCGAAAGCCACTGGCGGGAACCATTGCGGCAGACCGACACTGTCGGCGAGCGTCTCCACCACCTGGAGCGCCATCCAGGATGCCGCGAGGTAGATGCCCAGCACCTGCCACAACGAGCGCCGATGCACCTCGTGGATGAGCCGCTTCATGCGGACCATGCGTCGAGCCTCGCTGCCAGGGGGAGACGCCGGAAACTCGCGGGGAAGGGCCTGCCGATCAAGGCCACGGCGCGCACGCGGCCACGGAGCCTCGAACGCGCGCGCCCGCGCCTTCTACGCGAAGGCCGGGTGGTGCGACGGCG
>Ga0299914_10001480_pt1 | contig 15542 bp, 11 predicted proteins | sample RVTome_10_FD_201361 | JGI IMG/M metagenome (GOLD analysis project Ga0299914, IMG submission 201361) | Soil microbial communities from uranium-contaminated site in the Upper Colorado River Basin, Wyoming, United States - RVT153D57 (version 2) ...
CGGCTGTGGCTCGCCCACGGCGTCACGACGGTGCGCGGCGTGCCGTTATATTCGGGTCGCGACAACATGTCGCTGAGCGACCGCCAGCGCAGTCGCGACAATGCAATCGTCGCGCCGCGGCTGTTCGCCTACATGGCCCTGGGCGACGGCTGGGACGGCGGCGACGTCACGACGCCGGACCGGGCGCGGGCGTGGGTGCGCTGGGCGGCGGCGCAGGGCTATGACGGCGTCAAATTGTTCAACAGCGTTCCGCCGGCGGCCACCGAGGCCGCGATCGACGAGGCGCGCCGGCTGAGGCTCGGCACGGTGGCGCATCTCGGCCAAAGCGGCGTCGCCGAAATCGATGCCGATCGCGCCGGCGAGATGGGCCTGGGTGGAATCACCCATTTCTACGGCCATTTCGAATCGCTGCTGAGCGCGCGCGCGATTCCGTCCTATCCGGACGACTACAACATGTTCGACGAGCAATGGCGGTTCGGCCAGGTCGCGCGGCTCGCCGAGCAGATCGTCGAGCCGGGCGGGCCGGAATGGCAGGCCTATCTGGAACGGCAGCGCGAGCGCGGGCTCTATTTTTCACCAACCTTCAGCATCTATTCCGCCTCGCGCGACGTCATGCGGGCGCGCAACGCCGACTGGCACGCGCGCTACACCTTGCCATCGCTGCAGCGCTTCTTCGATCCCAGCCGGGCCCATCACGGCTCCTATTTCTGGGACTGGACGAGTGCCGACGAGATCGCCTGGCGGCGCTTCTACGGGCCGTTCATGCGGCTGGCGAACGACTATAAGAATATCGGCGGCGTGGTGACCGCGGGATCGGATCCGGGCTTCATCTACCAGACCTGGGGCTTCTCCTACATCCTCGAGCTGGAGATGCTCCAGGAGGCGGGCTTCGCGCCGCTGGAAGTGGTCCAGGCGGCGACGATCAACGGCGCGCGCGAGCTTCACGCGCCGCGCGGCGAGGAGCCGCCGTTCGGGCTGGTGCGAGAAGGCATGCTCGCCGACCTGGTGATCGTGCCCGAGAATCCGCTGGCGAACCTGAAGGTGCTGTACGGGACCGGCCACATGCGGCTGAACCCGCAGACCCAGCAGATCGAGCGGATCGGCGGCGTGCGGTGGACGGTGAAGGACGGCATCGTCTACGACGCGCCCGCCTTGCTGGCGAGCGTCGCGCGGATGGTCGAAGAGCAGAGGGCGCGGGAGGCTTCGGCCTCGAATTAAATATTCAAGAAATTGCTTCCGCGGACTAGCGGCGGGCAGCCTCGACCAGGGCCTCGGCGACCTCCAGCGTGGGATGGCGCGCAGCTCATGAGACTATAGTCTCATGTCATGGCTGTCGTCTCTGCATTGCGAATGCGGGCGGGGAGGAATTTCGGATTTCGCAGAAGCGCAGCGGAAACAAGCGAGACGAGCAATCCCGCAGGCGCGATTTCGATGAAGGTGAACATGACGCGCAGGAGAGGGTTTGAATTATATTGCGCCACGAACGCTTCCCACTCCGCGCGCTGGGCGGCCAAGGCGGAGCCGGTGACGCCCGCTGCTTCGCTCTGACGAAGCATTTCGTCGACGTACTCGCCCATGAACGCATAGCCAGTCGCGGCCAGATAGACTTCCCAGATGGCAACATAAGCCAGAGCGGCGACCCCCGAGGTCGCCAGCCCGATCAGGAGGGCACGAGCGAATCTGATGACGCCGCCGCGTTCGACATCGCGATAGCGCTTGACCGCGACGAAGACGAAAGTGAGCGCGACCAGCATAACGAGGTAGCCGAACCAGACCGTATGGACCACTCCGTCTCCCACGGGCACCAGGCTCAGGCCGGCGATCAGTACCGCCATGATGACGAGTCCGGAAAGCAATCCGTAGACGAAAACGTATCGCATGGTGCGACTCCTGCAGTTGGGAGGCAGCAATGCTAGACCCAATGAAGCGCCCGGCGATATCGCCCGAAAGGGTGATTCAGGGCAATTCGTCCAACCGGGCGAGCGGACATCAGGGGATCACCGCCAGCTCGCGCGCCTTCTCGATCGCTTGGACGCGCCGCTGGACCTCGAGCTTTTCATAGACCCGGGCAACATGGGTCTTGACGGTATTGGGTGAGATGCCGAGCGCCCGGGCGATCTCCTTGTTCGAGCCCCCTGCAGCCAGCTGCTCCAATATTTCGCACTCACGTGCCGACAATCCGAGCGAACGGATTGCCGCGTCGTTGCGCTGAAACACGCGCGCACGCGGACGCGGCGTGAGAACCCGACCCGCCCAAAGGCCGAGCGCGACGAAGCCGATCGCGAGCAGCCCGATATAGATCTCGGTCGAATGGATGCGCGTCACGTAGCGGAACTTGAGCCATTCGAGCGCCGCCGCGGCGATCGCTAGCGCCAGCGCGTAGAGAAGGACGGTTCTCGCCATGTCGTGAAGCTGCCAGAAACGGGCCGCCGGGACCAGCGCGGCCACGGGATGACGCGGCGCGACCAAGCCCCTATCTCGCGCCCATGTCCGCGCCCGTCCTAGCTTATGAGAATCTCGGCCTGATCCAGGGGTCGGGTTGGCTGTTCCGCAATCTCGACCTGTTCGTCGGCCAGCGCGACCGGCTGGCGCTGATCGGCCGCAACGGCGCCGGCAAGACCACCTTGCTCAAATGCCTTGCGGGGATGATCGACCCGGATGAGGGCCGGCGAACGATCAAGCCGGGCCTCAAGGTGGTCCTGCTCGAACAGGATCCGCCGATCGCGGCGTTCGAGTCGCTGCGCGATTTCGCGCTTTCCGGTCCTGATGCCCCGGCGGTGCATGCGGTCGAGGCGATCGCTTCCCAGATCGGACTCGACCTCGACCGGCCGGCGGAGACGGCGAGCGGCGGCGAAAGGCGGCGAGCGGCGATCGCCCGCGCGCTGGCGCAGGCGCCGCAGGTGCTGCTGCTCGACGAACCGACCAACCATCTCGATCTCGCCGGGATCGAGTGGCTCGAGGACTGGCTGTCGCGCTTCGCCGGCGCCTTCATCGTGATCAGCCACGACCGCACCTTCCTGAAGCGGCTGACACGGTCGTCGCTGTGGCTCGACCGCGGGACGCTGCGCCGCGCCGAGATCGGCTATGGCGGCTTCGACGCCTGGACGGAGAGAGTCTATGAGGAGGAAGCCCGGGCGGCGGAGAAGCTCGACGCGAAGCTGAAGCTCGAGCTGCACTGGCTGCAGCGCGGCGTCACTGCGCGGCGGCGGCGCAATCAGGGCCGCCTGGCCAAGCTGCACGAGATGCGCGCCACGCGCGCGGCGATGCTCGGGCCGGCCGGCGCAGCGAAGCTCGCGCTCGAGAATGACGAAGTGAAAACCAAGATGGTCATCGAGGCCGAGGGCGTCACCAAGGCCTATGGCGAGCGGACCATCGTCAAGGACTTCTCGCTGCGCATCCAGCGTGGCGACCGGATCGGCCTGGTCGGCGCCAACGGAACCGGCAAGACCACCTTGCTGAAGCTCCTGACCGGCGAGATCGAGCCCGATTCGGGCCGGGTCGCGCGGGCGAAGACGCTGACCGGCGTGATGATCGACCAGCAGCGCCGGCTGCTCGATCCCGACAAGAGGGTGCGCGACGTGCTCGCCGACGGCGGCGACTGGATCGAGGTGCGCGGTCACAAGAAGCACGTCCAGGGCTATCTCAAGGAGTTCCTGTTCGAGCCCGGCGTGATCGACACCAAAGTGGGTGCGCTGTCGGGCGGCGAGCGCTCGCGGCTGCTGCTTGCGCGCGAGTTCGCCCGGCGATCCAACCTGCTGGTGCTCGACGAGCCGACCAACGACCTCGACCTCGAGACGCTCGACCTGCTGCAGGAGGTGATCGCCGATTATGACGGCACGGTCCTGATCGTCAGCCACGACCGCGACTTCCTCGACCGGACGGTGACGATCACCCTCGGCCTCGACGGATCGGGCCGGATCGACATCGTCGCCGGAGGCTATGAGGATTGGGAGCGCAAGCGCCGGCCACATACGCACAAGCCGGCATCGGCGAAAGGGACGTCGTCCGCGCCGGCACCGGCTCGGCCGCGAACCAAGCTGAGCTACAAGGACCAGCGCGATTTCGAGCTTCTGCCCCAGCGGATCGACGCGATCGAGGCCGAGATCGCGCGGGACGAGGACATATTGTCGGACCCCGACCTCTATGCGCGCGATCCCGAACGATTCGCCCAGCTCACCGCGGCGATCGAGAAGGCCCGGGCCGAGCGCGACGCCGCGGAGGAGAGGTGGCTGGAGCTCGCGGAGGAGGTCGAGGCGCTTGCCTCCTGATTCCTCCCCGGCCTTTGCCGGGGGGAATTGAAGCTAGCCCCGCCTCGCAGTTTCCAGCCTTTGTCTTATCTCCGCGTCCGTCGGAGCGCCTCGGCCGGCGCGTTCGAGCAGGGCCAGGCCACCGGCGCGGTCCTCGCCGCTCTTGAACAGGATCCAGCCGAGCGTGTCGGCGGTCGCCGGGTTGTCGCGGTCCAGCGCCCAGGCGCGGCGGGCCAGGGGAATCGCCGAATCATAGTCGCCGACTTCCGAATAGGCCCAGGCGAGATTGTTGAGCGTGGTGGCGTCATTGTCGCCGAGCCGGCTGCGCAGGCTCTCATAGGCACGGATCGCGTCCTGCCATTCGCGGCGCTGCATCATCCGCGAGGCGAGCATCACCTGGCCCGGGACGTTGCGCGGATTCTGGCGGGCGAAAAGCTCCAGCACCTGATCGGCCGCCGCCAGCTGGCCCGAGCGCTGGAGCGCCTCGATCAACCGTAGCGCGACCGATTCGGAAAAGGCCAGATTGGCGGCGCGGCGATATTGCTCGGCGGCGGCGGCGAAGTCGCCGCCGATGCCGAGCGCGTCGCCGACGAGGACGTGGGCCTCGGGCGCGCCGGGATTGGCGGCCTGGAGACGCCGCGCCCGCCCGAGCGCCTCGTCGCGCAGCCCGCGGGCCAGCAGGGCGGAGACCAGTCGGACCTGGGTCGGCCCGTCGCCCGGATTGGCGTCGGCCGCCTCGCGCAGAGTGGCGAATTCGCCTTCGCCGAGCGGGTCGAGCCTGGTGAGCGCGCCCGGTTGAGGGTTCGCGGCGCGAGCCAGATAGCGGGCGGCGCCGACGGCATCGCCCTGGCGGGCGAGGGCCCGGCCCATCAGGGTGAGGCTGTAGCTGTCGGCGTCGAGCCCGTCGACGATCGGCCGAAGCGTCTCGGCCGCCGAGGCGAAATCGCCCATCCGCCACTGGGCGGCCGCGAGCAGGCGGCGTGCCTTGCGGTTGCCCGGCTGGCGCGCGAGCAAGCCGGCAAGGCGGCCGGCGGCCTGCTCGGCATTGCCGGTCTCGAAATCGATCGCGCTCTGCAGCAGCATTCCCGCCGGCATGGCGTCGAACGCCCCGCGCGTGCGATTGTAGAGCGATCGGGCCAGCTCGAAATTGCGCGCCCGCGCGGCAAGCACCGACTGGAGATAGTAAGCGGTCCGGTGCCCGCCGGTGAGGGAATGGACCTGGCGCGCGTCGGCGAGCATGTCGGTCATCCGGCCGAGATCGCCGTAGGTGATGGCGCGCTCCAGCAAGGCGGCAATGTTACCGGGATCGACCTCGAGCGCGCGGTCGAACCAGGGCAGAGCGGCGGCGAGACCATATTGGCCGCGGCTGAGCTCGCCGCGAAGCACGAGCGCCTCGACGTCGCGCGGGCGGGCGGCGACGGCCCGGTCGACCGCCTGAAGCGCACCGGCGACATCGCCGCCGGCGCGGCGCAGGCGGGCGAGGTCGGTCCACGCCGCGCTGTCGCCCGGCTCCAGGGCGACGGCGCGGTCGAACTGCGCCTCGGCACCTGCCATGTCGCCGAGCGCCATCTGGGCGCGGCCGCGCATCCGCGCCGCATAGGCTTCGTGACCCGCCGGCACGGCAGCGGCCTCGGCGAGCGCGCCGCGCGGGTCGTTCTGGAGCAGGCGGGCGTGGGCCAGCAGGTGGCGGGTCGCCTCGGCCGGGACGCCGGACTGGCGGGCCCGAATGATTTCCGATTCGGCGGCGATGCCGTCACCCAAAGCGAGCTGGACCCGGGCCTGCATCAGGCGTGCGGCGCGATCGTCCGGATTGGCTTGGAGCGCGTTCATGAACTCGACCCGGGCGGTGCGGACGTCGCCGCTCTGGAAGGCAGCGAGGCCTCGCTCGTAGGCGGTGCCGCCGGGCCCGCCGCAGGCGGCGAGCGCAAGCGAGACGGCGAGGACGAGCGCGTGCTTCACGGCTGCATGCCATATTGCTTCAACAGGTCGTAGAGCGTCGGCCGGCTGATGCCGAGCAGCTTCGCGGTGCTGGAGATGTTGCCGTCGGCCTGGGCAAGAGCCTTGCGAATCACCGTCCGGTCGGCCGCCTCGCGCGCCGCCTTGAGGTTGACGGGCAGGCCGTCATGCTCCGGCGATTTGAGATCGAGATCCTCTGCCGCGATCATCCTGCCTTCGGCCATGATCACCGCGCGCTTGACGCGGTTCTCCAGCTCGCGGACGTTGCCCGGCCAGCGCCATTGCTCGATCGCGGCAAGCGCGCCGGGCGCGAATCCCTTGACCTGCGGGTTCATCTCGCGGGCGAAGCGGGCGAGAAAGTGCTTGGCGAGAAGGGCGGCGTCGCCGTCACGCTCGGCAAGGCCGGGAATACGCACGACGATCTCGGCGAGGCGGTAATAGAGATCCTCGCGGAACGTTCCGGCGGCGATCATCTCCTCGAGATTCTGGTGGGTGGCACAGACCACGCGGGTGTCGACCGCGATCGGGCGGCGGCCACCGATCCGCTCGATCACCCGTTCCTGGAGAAAGCGCAGCAGCTTGACCTGGAGCGGCAGCGGGATGTCGCCGACCTCGTCGAGGAACAGGGTGCCGCCATGGGCAAGTTCGATCTTGCCTTCGGTGGTCTTGATCGCGCCGGTGAAGGCGCCCTTCTCGGATCCGAACAGCTCCGCCTCGAGCAGATTCTCGGGGATGGCGGCGCAGTTGATCGCGACGAAGCCGCCATTGCGCCGGCGGCTCTGCTGGTGGACGCCGCGGGCAAGCAGCTCCTTGCCGGTGCCGCTGGCGCCGAGCAGCATCACCGTCACGTCGGCATTGGCGACCCGCTCGATCGTCCGCGCGACCTTGACCATCTCCGGAGCAGCGGTGATCATCGTGCCGAGAACTGTCCGGCTCTCGCCGATCTCGCCCTCCAGCCGCCGGTTCTCGCATTCGATCTCGTGCAGCTGGAAGGCGCGGCGGACGATCAGGCCCAGCTGATCGATGTCGACCGGCTTCTGGTAGAAATCGTAGGCACCCGACGCGATCGCCCTCAGAGCGCTCTCGCGTGCGCCGTGGCCGGACGCGACGATCACCTTGGTCGCGGGCTTCAGCGTCAGGATATGCTCGAGCGCTGCGAAGCCTTCGCTGACCCCATCGGGATCGGGCGGCAGGCCGAGGTCGAGCGTCACCACGGCCGGTTCGGCCGAGCGCAGCAGGCTGACCGCGGCGTCGCGATCGGAGGCGACCAGCACCTCATAATCGTCATAGGCCCAGCGAAGCTGGCGCTGCAGGCCCTCGTCATCCTCGACGATGAGGAGCCTGGGCTTGACGGGCATGTTCATGCGCGCATCCGTTCGTAAGGGGTGACGGAACGGGACAGCGTCCCGGGCAAGATCAGCGTGAAACGGGTGCCTTCGCCGACCGCGCTCTCGACCTCGAGGCGGCCGCCCATCGCCCGGACCAGAGCGCGCGCCTCGTAGGCGCCGATGCCGAAGCCGGTTTCCTTGGTCGAGACGAAGGGCTGGAACAGGCGCGAGCGGATGAAATCCTCCGACATGCCGCAGCCGCGGTCGATCACCTCGATGGCGACGTCACCGCCGCTTTCGAAGGCGCGAACTTCGACCGGATCGGCGGGCCCGCCGGCCTCGATCGCGTTCTGGACGAGGTGGCCGAGTGCCTGTTCGAGCGCCGCCGCGTCGGCCTGCGCGGACAGCACCTCATCGCCGGCCGAACTGACCGGATGGGCGCGCGACTTGGCGGCGACGACCGCATCGATCACGCGGCGAATATCGACCGGCCGCGGCGGATCGGATTCGCGCGCGGCGCCGGGCGACAGGCGGGCGAGCAGGTCATTCAATTTCCGTACCGAAGCCTGGAGCGTGGCGATCATGTCGGCGCGGAACGCCGGATTGTCGGCGTGCCGCTCGGCGTTGCGGGCGACCAGGGAGAGTTGGCTCACCAGGTTCTTGGTGTCGTGCATGATGAAGGCGAAGCGCCGGTTGAACTCGTCGAAGCGGCGCGCGTCGGCGAGCGCCTGCTGCCCGCGCGCTTCGGCGATATAGCTCGCCGCCTGGATTCCGGCGGCACGGAACAGGTCGAAATCCTCCCAGTCGAGCCGACGCCGGAACGCAGGGGATTCGAGAATGACGAGCCCGACGAGCCGGCCGGAGTGAATCAAGGGCACGCCCGCCCAGGCCCGTTCGAGGCCGGCCAGCCAGCCGGGGACGGCAAGCCGGGCGGCACCGCGGAGGAGCCAGCCGTCGCGGATCGTGTCGAAATCGATGACGTAGCCCTGCTCCTCGACGAGCCGCGCCACCGCCTCGGCGCCGGTGCCGGTCGGCGGCAGCATCATCGCCGAGTTCCACCGCGCCGCCGGCACGAGCCGGTAATGCGCGTCGACCATGAGCAGCACGCCCGCCGGGGATCCGCCGATGTCGGCGAGCGCCTTGACCACCCTTTGCTCGAGCGAGGCGCCGTCCTCGCCCTGACGGCCGACCGTGTCGGTGAAGCGCAGCCATTCCTGCCGATAGTCGTAGCGATGCTCGAAGACGTGCTTGGCGACGATGACCTGGAACCAGGCCCGCGCCCGCGGCGACGGCAGCAGCACCAGAGCGGCGCCGGTCATCAGGGCGACGATACCGAGCTGGGCCGCCTGCCCCCAATCGCCGCCGACGATCTCCATTGCCCGCGAGGCGGACATCATCACGATCAGATAAGCGAGGATCGCCACCGCCGAGAGCGACTGGAAGGTCGCGGCGCGCGAGATCTGCACCTTCCAGCTGGCGGCGCCACGCATGCCGAGCGCGAACAAGGGCGCGAGCATCGCCAGCACCGCGCCGCGCATCGCGAACAGGGCTCCGGCGTCGCCGCGCGAGAACCAGGCGACGGTATAGAAATGGAGATCGTAGGCCCACATTGCCGCCAGCGCGAGCATCGGGAAGCGCAGCGCGCTGCGCGAGGCCGGGGCGGCCTGCCCGTAGAGATTGTGGACCAGGATCAGCGAGCCGGCAGCGATGGTGAGGCCGAGTATCTCGCCGGTCGACACCAGGGTCTCGAACACCATGGCGACGCCGCGATATTCGGCCATCACGCCGCCGACGACGATCTGGAGGCCGATCACGCCGGCGACCGCGGCATAGACTGCCTTGACCGCGCGCTGGGCGCCGCGGCTCCCGGCACTCTGCATGATGCCGTACATGAAGGTGAGGAAGGCGAGGTTGCGGGCGCTTTCGGCGAGCTGGGTCAGCATCTCGTAGCGGCCGAGCAGCGACAGGAAGATCGACCAGACCGAGACGACCGCGAAGGCGGTGACCAGCGGCCGGTTGAGGTGATCGCCGTTCCAGTGGCGAAGCTGAAAGATCGCCAGCGCGCCGTAAAGAGCAGCGGCGAGCAGGTGGCTCCACAGCGCGATCAGGCCCAGCATCAGCGCGCCCCCTCCGGCCAGAGGATGACCCGCGCGGTCTGGAGGAGGATCAATATGTCGAGGAACGGCGTGTAGTTCTTCGCATAATAGAGGTCGAACTCGAGCTTCTCGCGCGCATCCTCGACCGAGGCCCCATAGGGATAGTTGATCTGCGCCCAGCCGGTGATGCCGGGCTTCACGACATGGCGCTCGGCATAATAAGGCAGCCGCGCCTCGAGGTCGGCGACGAATTGCGGCCGCTCGGGACGCGGACCGACGAAGCTCATCTCGCCGCGCAGCACGCTCCAGGCCTGCGGCAGCTCGTCGATGCGGATCTTGCGGATCAGCCGGCCGATCCGCGTCACGCGCGGATCGTCGCGCTGCGCCCAGACCGCCTTGCCGCCTACCTCGGCGTCGACCCGCATCGAGCGAATCTTCACCACGTCGAAGGTCTCGCCGTAGAGGCCGACCCGGCGTTGCCGATAAAAAGCCGGACCGCGGCTCTCCAGCCTCACCGCGATCGCGGTGACGACGATCAGCGGCGCGGTCAGCAGGAGGAGGATCAGGCTCACCGTCACGTCGAACAGCCTCTTGGCGGCGCTCGACAGCCGGCGGCCGGCGGAAAAGCCGTCGGAGAAGATCAGCCAGGACGGGTTGAGGCTGTCGAGATCGACGCGGCCGGTCTCGCGCTCGAGAAAGCTCGAGAAATCGTGGACCTCGACTCCGGTGGTCTTGATCCGAAGCAAGTCGTTGAGCGGAAGCGCGTTGCGCCGCTCCTCGAGCGCCAGCACGACCTCGCCGGCGCCGAGCTCGAGCAGATGCCGCGGCAGGCTGGCAATGTCGGCGCGATTGACCGATCCGGGCACCGCGGCGGGGCCGTCGTTCATGCCGACGAAGCCGACCACCGCGAAGCCGGAGCCGGCGCGGTCGGCCAGAGCCTCGATCCGGGCGGCGCGCGGGCCGGCGCCGAGCACGAGGACGCGCCGCCGGAACCGCTTGCCGCCGACCAGGTCGCGCAGCAGCGTCCGCGCGCCGGCAAGGCCGAACAGAGCGAACCAGGTGGCGTAGAGCAGGCTGGAGCGCCAGAAGCTGACCGGCGGAAAGACGAAGAAGGCCAGCGACAGCAGGAGGATGCCGAGCCCGACCGCCACGACCAGGCGGGCGACGGCGAACCGGACCGACTGCAGCGCCTGCACGCCGTAGACGCCGACCGCGATCATCGCCGCCTGCATGGCAAGGGCAAAGACCAGCATGTTGGGCAGCCGCGCCGCCTCCGGATCGAACTCGCCGGCGACCTGCCAGAGGCGCAAAGTCCAGCCGGCCTCGGCGGCCAGCATCAGCAGGACGAAGTCGATCGCCGCGAGCAGCAGGACGCCGTACGGCAGATAATGTTTGAAGATGCGGATCATGACCCGCCGGCCCCGCAGACCGTCATCGGGCCGGCCCGATGGCACGCCGGCGCCGCGCCTTCGTCGCCGAGGCGAAGTGTAAGCTGGTCCGACACGCCCGCGAGTGTCGGCGAAATTGACAAATAAAGCGTGAAAGGGCCGCCGCGACCCCCTGACGGCGAAGGCTCGAAGCCTGGACGCCCCACCTCAGCCCGGACGAGTCCAAGTCTGCGAGCGGCAGATGATCGCGACGCAGCCGGTTACGCGCAAGGTGCCGTCGGGGTTGAGGCGCAGCCGGGCGCGATAGGAACGCCCGGTCTTCGGATCGTAGGCGCGCCCTGCGCCGGCGCCGTCGGACGCGAAGCCGCTAAGGACGGCGACCCCGACGAGCGGCCGGCCGCGCCGCGCGCGATCGGGATTGTTGACGTCGTTGCGCGGGGCGCCACGGGCGAGGACCCGCACGATCCGCCCGCACAGGGTGGCACCGCACCGGCCGATGCGGACGACGGCGGAACGATCGGCGGTCACCCAGTCGCCGGAAGGGACCGGCACCGAGGACAGCATGAGGGCGAGCGAGGCGATCAACATCGTGAGCCTGCATAGTCCCGCGCCCCGGCCGGTGACCAGCCTCGCCCGAACGGGCTTCCGCGCTGGGGGCAGGCCGAATGTCGGTTGTCGCATCGCCTGGCGCAAAACCGGTTCCCACTTTTTCGCGCGATGCTCTAGGCTGAGGCATGGACGAGCCCGCGCCTGCCCGCGTCATACCGGTGATATTGTGCGGCGGCGCCGGCACGCGGCTGTGGCCGCTGTCGCGGCTCGACCGGCCCAAGCCGTTCGTCTCGGTGGACGGCGGCGCGACCCTGCTCCAGGAGACGGCGCGCCGGGTCGGCGATCCGGCGCAGTTCGCGCCGCCCCTGATCGTGGTGAGCGAGGATTTCGGCGATATCGCGGCCGCCCAGCTGAACCAGGCCGGGATAGGCGGCGCCCGCTTCATCCTCGAGCCGGCGGCGCGCGGCACCGCGCCGGCCATCGCGACCGCGGCGCTGGAAAGCGGTGCGGACGACCTGCTGCTGGTGCTGCCGAGCGACCATGTCGTCAAGGATGGAGCCGCTTTCCGAGCCGCGATCGAGACGGCGACCGCCGCGGCCCGCGAAGGCTGGCTGGTGACCTTCGGCGTCCGGCCCGAGCGGCCCGAGACCGGCTACGGCTACATCCTGGCCGGGGAGATGGTCGCCCCGGGAGCCTTGCGGGTGGAGCGCTTCGTCGAGAAGCCCGACGCCGCGACGGCAGCGCGCTACCTCGCCGACGGCCATTATCTCTGGAACAGCGGCATCTTCCTGTTCGGCGCACAGCCGTTGCTCACGGCGCTGCGCGACCACGCCCCTTATATCCTGCCCGAAGCCGAGGCGGCGCTGGCAGCGGGGCACCGGGAAGACGGCCGAATCCGGCCCGAAGCCAGCCGCTTCGCGCGATCACCGTCCCAGTCGATCGACCATGCGGTGATGGAGAAGAGCGGCCGGGTCGCGGTCGTCCCGGTCGACATGGGCTGGTCCGACGTCGGCAGCTGGGAGGCGCTGCACGCGGTCGCGGACCTCGATGCGGACGGCAACGCCTTGGCCGGCGATGTCGTGATGATCGACAGCCAGGGCTCGCTGGTCCGCTCGGAAGGGCCGCTGGTGGTCGGCGTGGGCGTCAGGGACATGGTCATCGTCGCGACCGAGCGATCGGTGCTGATCGTGCCGCGCGGCGAGAGCCAGCGGGTCAAGGAAGCGGTGGAAGCGCTTGTCCGACGGGGGCTGGAGCCGCCGGCGGAGCTGACCGACGGGGAGAAGGGCCCCTAGGCCGCTTCCGATTCGAGCACGAAATCGCGCAGCGCACGGGCGTCGTGAAGGGCATTGTGGGGCACCGCGCTATTGTTGGCGGTGCTGAAGCCGGGCGTGCTCAAGAGCTCGAAGCGCAGCGCTCCGACCGGCGCCATCTCGCCAGGCCCGGTCGTCAGCAGCGCACAGAAATGGGCGATATCGTCCGGCCAGTCGGCGACGATGACCGGATCGCGATCGCCGGCCAGATAGTCGGCCAGCCGCTCCGCGGCAGCGGCCCGCGACAGCGGCCGTTCGGCGCCGAGCGGGACGGTGTCGAGATAGGGGACGACGTGGCGCTCCACCCAGGGATGCAGCGGGTCAGGAAGCGGCAGCGTGGCATAATATTCCTGATCGCCATGTTCGGGCGCCAGTGCGAGGCTGATCAGCGCGCCGCCGAAGCCGTTGAACTCGGTGTCGAGAAAATAGCGCATTCGTCCGTTTCGATCAGGCTTGTTCAAAGGCTTTAGACCGTTTCCACTCCGAGCGGAATCCCGCTGCCTCGAGAGAGACGGTCTAGGTTCGATCAGTTGTCGCGCTTCCTGGCCGCAAAACCGGTTCCCACTTTTGCGGGAAGCGCTCTAATAGCCGAAAATGCGAGGGGCGCCCGAAAAATGCTTCGGGCGCCCCTCGATTCATCCCGACTCAGGCGTTGGCGAGGTTGCAGGCGCTGGTCTTGCCGCGATCGTTCTGCAGCTCGTAGCTGACGCGCTGGTCCTTCTGGAGCGTGCCCATGCCGGCCGCTTCCACGGCGGAGATGTGGACGAAGGCGTCCTTGCCGCCATCATCCGGCTGAATGAAGCCGTAGCCCTTGTCTGCATTGAAGAATTTCACGGTTCCGATGGCCATTTTGCCATTCCTTCCTTTAATTTGCGTACCGACTGCCGGTACGTCCTTGCTCGAGCAGCGAGAGAGAAGGAAAGAGGGGCCGCAAGGCGCCAAAGACCGTCAACTTGCGACTGTAGCCCGCTTGATATGGGGCATGGCGAGGCGGAGAGCAAGACAAGGCGCGTCCGAGGCGGCAATCCGACCCGATGGTGCGGCGGCGCGCGTTCGCGAATCGTTCGAAATCCGCGTCGAAGTCAGTGGCGGAAGTGGCGCATTCCGGTGAAGACCATGGCTAGGCCCGCCTCGTCGGCGGCGGCGATCACCTCCGCGTCGCGAATGGAACCGCCGGGCTGGATCACCGCGGTGGCGCCGGCCTCGGCGGCGGCGAGCAGGCCGTCGGCGAAGGGGAAGAAGGCGTCCGACGCCACGGCCGCGCCGATCGTGCGAGGCTCGGGCCAGCCGGCCTTGTCGGCGGCGTCCTTCGCTTTCCAGGCGGCGATCCGCGCCGATTCGAGCCGGTTCATCTGACCCGCGCCGATGCCGGCGGTGGCGCCGTCCTTGGCATAGACGATGGCGTTCGACTTGACGTGCTTGGCGACCGTCCAGGCGAACAGGCAGTCGGCCAGCTCGCTCTCGCTGGGCGCGCGCCGGGTCACGACCTGGAGATCGTCGCGACCGATTCGGCCCGAATCGCGCGACTGGACCAGCCAGCCGCCGGTGATCGACTTCAGCGTCAGGCCCGGCCGCGCCGGATCGGGCAACTCACCGGTGACAAGCAGCCGCAAATTCTTCTTTTCGGCAAACAAGGCGCGCGCTTCCTCGTCGGCGCCGGGCGCGATCACTACCTCGGTGAAGATCCGCGTCATCGCTTCAGCCGACGCGCGATCGAGCGGGCGGTTGACGGCGATGATGCCACCAAAGGCGGAGACGCTGTCACAGGCAAAGGCCTGGTCGTAAGCCTCGAGCAGCGAATCGCCGGTCGCGACGCCGCAGGGATTGGCATGCTTGACGATGACGCAGGCCGGACCTGCGCCGCGGAACTCGGAGACGAGCTCCAGCGCCGCGTCGGCGTCGTTGTAATTGTTGTAGCTCAGCGCCTTGCCCTGGACCTGCTCGGCCTGGGCGATGCCGCGGCCGTGCGGACCCTGGGACAGATAGAGCGCGGCCTGCTGGTGCGGGTTTTCGCCGTAGCGAAGCTCGGCGCCGCGGCTCATCGCGAGGGTGATCGTCTCGGGGAAAAGGGCGCCCTGATCGGCGAAGGCGAACCATTGCGAGATGGCCGAATCATAGGCGGCGGTGGCGGCGAACGCCTTGGCGGCGAGGCGCCGGCGCATGTCGAATGACGTCATGCCGCCGCTGCCGTCGAGCGCGTCGATCAGTTCCTCATAGTCGGCGGGATCGGTGACGATGGCGACATAGGCATGATTCTTGGCCGCCGAACGGACCATCGATGGGCCGCCGATGTCGATATTCTCGATGACCTCGTCGCGCCCGGCGCCGCGCGCGACGGTCGCCGCGAACGGATAGAGATTGACGACGACCAGATCGATCGCGCCGATCCCATGCGCGATCATCGCCGCCTTATGGTCGGGATCGTCGCGAACCGCGAGCAGGCCGCCATGGACCATGGGGTGAAGCGTCTTCACCCGGCCGTCCATCATCTCGGGAAAGCCGGTGAGATCGGAAATGTCGGACACGACGAGGCCGGCGTCACGAAGCGTCCGCGCCGTACCGCCGGTCGAGACCAGCTCGACGCCGTGCCGGGCCAATGCCGCGCCCAGCTCGACGAGGCCGCTTTTGTCGGAGACGGACAGCAGGGCGCGGGCGATCTTCACGTCGG
>Ga0299914_10001481_pt1 | contig 15541 bp, 18 predicted proteins | sample RVTome_10_FD_201361 | JGI IMG/M metagenome (GOLD analysis project Ga0299914, IMG submission 201361) | Soil microbial communities from uranium-contaminated site in the Upper Colorado River Basin, Wyoming, United States - RVT153D57 (version 2) ...
GAGAAACGACATCTCCTTGGAGACCCCTCCCAGCTGATAGGTGACGAAGCGTCCCGTTGCGTCCGGGCCTTTCTGGCGCCACACCTGGAGGGTGATGTTCACTTGTAGCTCCTGGTGCTCAACGCCACATTGTCGAACTCGAGGGGCTCCACGGTGAGCTCGGGAGACCCAGCGTCTCCGGTCCACTCCCAGACCGAGACGTTGGCGAAGTTCTCGTCGTCACGCAACGCCTCCCCCTCCTCGGACTGGTGTTCCTCACGGAAGTGGCCGCCGCAGGACTCCTCGCGATTGAGGGCGTCGCGGCACATGGTCTGGGATAGCTCGAAGAAGTCGTCAACCCGCTGTGCCCTCTCCAGGCTCTGATTGAGGTTGTCGCCGCTGCCGAGCACCTTGACATCGCTGCGGTACTCCGCGTGGAGGGCGGGAATGTCGGAAAGCGCCTTCTCCAGCCCGGACTGGTTGCGGGCCATACCGCATTGGTCGAGCATGATCTTGCCCAGCTCCTTGTGAAACCAGTCGACGCTGCGTGTTCCTCTGGTTTCGAGGAATCCCCGAACATTGTCCGCTACCGTCGCGGCAACCTCGTCGAAAGCCGGGTCGGCAGTCGGGACCGGGGGAGTGTTGAGGAACTCGCCCAGGTAGTCGCCGATTGTGTAGGGAAGCACGAAGTAGCCGTCGGCAAGCCCCTGCATCAGCGCAGATGCCCCCAACCGGTTGGCACCGTGGTCGCTGAAATTGGCCTCACCGAGCGAATACAGCCCCGGGATTGTGGTCATCAGGTTGTAGTCGACCCAGAGACCGCCCATCGTGTAGTGGGGAGCCGGGTAGATCCGCATCGGCACCTGGTACGGGTTCTCGTCGGTGATCCGCTCGTACATCTCGAAGAGGTTCGAGTACCTGCCTTGGATCGCATCCTGACCATCCCGCTCGATTGCCTGCTTGAAATCGAGGTAGACGCCGTTCTCCAGCGGACCCACACCTTTGCCTGAGTCGACCATGCGCTTGGCCACACGGGAGGCGACGTCGCGGGGCACGAGGTTGCCGAAGGCGGGGTAGATCCGCTCGAGGTAGTAATCCCGGTCCTCCTCAGGGATCTCGTTCGCGGGCCGCTTGTCGTCGGCGCGTTTCGGCACCCAGATCCGGCCGTCGTTGCGCAACGACTCCGACATCAGGGTGAGCTTCGACTGGAACTCGTCGGAAGCGGGGATACAGGTGGGGTGGATCTGGGTGAAACATGGGTTGGCGAACCCCGCACCCTTGCGATGAGCTCTCCACGCCGCGGTCACATTCGCTGCCATCGCGTTCGTCGACAGGTAGTAAGCGTTGGCGTATCCGCCCGTCGCAAGGACCACCGCGTGGGCGGAGTGTCGGGTGATCGCGCCTGTGACGAGATTGCGGACGACGATCCCCACCGCACGCCCGTCTTTGACCACGAGGTCGAGCATCTCCGACCTGATGTGCAGTTTCACCTTGCCGATCTCAACCTGCCGCATGAGCGCCTGGTAGGCACCGAGCAACAGCTGCTGGCCGGTCTGGCCTCTCGCATAGAACGTCCGCGACACCTGGGCGCCGCCGAAGGAGCGGTTGTCCAGCAGGCCCCCGTACTCCCTGGCGAAAGGCACACCCTGGGCGGTCGCCTGATCGATGATGTTGAGTGAGACATCGGCGAGGCGGTACACATTGGCCTCGCGGCTCCGGTAATCGCCGCCTTTGACCGTGTCGTAGAACAACCGGAACACCGAGTCGCCATCGTTGCGGTAGTTCTTGGCGGCGTTGATCCCGCCCTGGGCGGCGATCGAATGGGCCCGGCGTGGGGAGTCGTGGAACGTGAACGCCTCGACGTCGTAGCCGAGCTCGCCGAGGGTCGCCGCGGCGGAGGCGCCGGCGAGGCCGGTGCCGACGACGATGATCTTGAACTTGCGCTTGTTGGAGGGGTTCACCAGCTTCACCGAGAACTTGTGGTTCTCCCACTTCTCGTCGATGGCGCCCTCAGGGATCTTTGCGTCTAGTTGGAAAGCCATGACCTCACTCGATGAATCCGAAGAGCACTGCCAGAGGCATGATCACGTTTCCGACGACGATCAACGCAGTCAGGCTCTGCGCCAGGTAGCGACGCCACTTGTTGAACCTGGGATTGTTGGCGCCGAGGCTCTGGAACATCGACCATATCCCGTGGTAGAGGTGGAATCCCAGGGCGACCATCGCAGCGACATAGAAGATTGCAACTGCCGGACGGGTGAAGGTGGCCACGAAATTGGCGTACACCTCGCCCCGCTCCCAGACCTCTGGCGCCATCGGTTCGACGCCCCAGGTGAGGTCGGCGAGGTGGAAGAGGAGAAAGAGGAGGAAGATGACCCCGCTCCAGCGCATGGTTCTGCTGGCGTAATTGGCAACGATGTAGTTGCGGGGGCCGCTGTAGTCCTCCGAGCGGGCCTGGCGGTTCATGATCGTCAGCGCATAGGCGGCATGGATGTGGAGGAGGAACGCCACGATCAGACCTGTCCGCAAGATCCAGAGGGTCACGTGCTCGGGGATGAAGGGGACCAACAGTTCCCGGAGAGCGTGGGCGTAGATGTCGATGTCGGGGACACCGTCGACGTCAGGGAGGAAGATCTTCCAGTTCCCGATCATGTGCGCCACCACAAAACCGATGATGATGATCCCGGTGACGGCCATGACCCACTTCTTGCCGACCGCCGACCGATAGAACTCAACAGGCCAGGGGGCCTTCTTCCTCTCGGCAGTGGCGGTCACGATCTCACTTTGTAGGCGCAGGAATCATCTGTCAATTCCATGATGCCATGCTGATCCTGGTTTGCACTGTGCGCCGGGGCGCGGTTTTCGCAACCTTCTGCACGGTGCAACCAGGGACTACGCAAAAACTCTGGTGCTATCGAACTATTTCACACGGCCAGGTCTTGACGGCGCGCGCGCCGACCCGTAATGTCAAACATGTAATTACACGGTTGTGAGGAGTTCGTGCATGCAAAGCAAGCTTGTTGAAGCGCTTGCGGTAGGCAAGCTGGCCTGGCAGGACTATGCCAATTGCCGGGGGGCCGATGCGGATCTCTTCTTCCCCGAGCGGGGGGCATCGACCCGGAAGGCGAAAGCGATCTGCGGAGCCTGTGAGGTAAAAGGCCAGTGTCTCGACTATGCCATCGACATGGGCGAGAAGTTCGGAATCTGGGGTGGCCTCTCTGAGAGAGAGCGCCGGCGTGTACGTCGGGAACGGGCGCTCCGGCAACGCAAAGTCAGCTAGATGGTTCCCCCGGCCCACAAGCCGGGGGAGACTATTCCTTAGGCGCAGCGTCTCATATTTGATAGCCACGGCGTACGGTTCAGCTCGAGATTCCGATCGGGCCGTACTGGATGCGCACCATCTCAAATATGAGACGCCATGCATTAGGTTCGCGTCATAGGTACAGGCCGGAGCTGGTGTCTTCTTCCCTTCCTGGCGGGCCTAGAGCGCGCTTTTGCATTTCTGCTAGCTGACTTTGAGCCGCCATCTGCTGGGTCCACAGCGACGCCTGGATACCGTGGAACAGACCTTCGAGCCAGCCGATCAATTGCGCCTGGGCGATTCGCAATTCTGCTTCGGTGACCTCATCTTCCTCCCGGAGCGGGATCATGATCCCGTCGAACTCTTCGAGGAGATCAGGAGAGAGGACACCACGCATTTCCTCCACCGATCGAGCGTGGACTTCGGCGAGGCGGTTTCTTCCCCCTTCATCGAGCGGCGCATGTCGCACTTCGTCGAGCATTGCCCGCGTCATCGACGCCATCCGGATCAGCTTGGTTGGCTCGGAGACAGGATGTGCCGCTTCGTTGTCGTCGGCTTCCCCGGTCCCGGCGTCGTCTTCTATGGCGTCGGGAGTTACAGATTCATCCATATGCTCTGAGCCTATTCCGGCTTGAGCGCTTACGGGGTGACCTAGGTCAGATGGCGAAAGGATCGGGTTGATGGTCGCGAAGCTGCTCGCCGCAAATCTGACAGTTGCTCAGGCCCCGCGCCACCATCGAGTCGCAATTGGTGCAGCGAACGGCTTCGGGTATTCCGTCGTTGCGTTCGCGCTCCATTTCGGCATGGATCTCCTCGATCCGGTCCATCAACTGGTCGGAGGTCAAACCTTGCTCCTCGAGCAACGACCACATCGCCCGGACGATGACACCGAGATTCTCGACCTTCCCGTTGATCTGTTCGATGCGATCTGTGTGCCGTCCCGACTGGGACGCCTCCAGCGAGCGCGCCAATGATGCGGCACGAGCCTGGCCCTTGGTCCCCGTCGAGTAACCAGCTATGAATTCGAGCATCTGCAAATAGTGGGCGAAATCGGCCTGATGTCAAGGCTCATGAGCCTGCCGCCCTAGAACCGCCACCGCGATCACTATGGCGAGGATGAGGATCGAAACCCCGGCCAGTGCAACCGCCAGCGACTCCTGGAGGCCGATCACTCGAGCAGCCACGACCACGACCCCTGTATGGATAGCGATGACCACCCATGGCTTGAAGTGAGCTATGGACCGGTTCGGGAGAAGGAGGGGAATGGCGACGATCAGGCCGAGACAAGCCCACCCGCCGACGATTGAGGCCGGTCGGGTTTCTCCCCCCAGAGCGACGATCCAGGTTGCGAGACCCGTAAGAGCGAAGGCCCCGCCGCCTCGTGCCGAACCTCCGATCGAGCTGATCGTGCCCAGAGCCATCGGGAGGGCCGCGCCGAGGAGCATTCGGGCTCCTTCGGTGTCAGGTACTGTCGTCCAGATGCCGAAGGCTGAGATCGCGAACAGCAGCCCCAAATACTGAATACGGTCTGTCTCGTCCCATCGGCGTATGGCAATAGCCGACACCACCGCGACCGTTGGAGCTGCAACCCGCAACCAGCCGATGGCGGGCAAACCCGACCTCGCGCTGAATAGATAGGCGCCCAGCAGAATTGAAGCCCAGGCCACGACCTTCCACGCAGCGTGGTCGGTGCGATCACGGGTTCGGTCGAGAAGCCACCCACCAACACCGAGGACGGCGAGTGCGAGGACAAGAGAGAGTCGTCGTCCAACCTGGAAATGGATCCAGACGACACCGGCACCTGCGAGTAGCCATGCCCATAACCCGGAAGCGCGGCCGTTACGACCGGGGCCAACCGCGTAGAGAATGACGAGACCGACGATTCCCGCTGCGACTCCGGTAAGAAACTCGGCGCGCGTCAGCAGGTCGGTGAGAGTCGAAACGGAGCTTTCCACGGCTCAAGATCGTAGATCGGCCGCACGCCGACCGACGCCCTACTGAGTAACCGAATCCTGCGATCCGGACTGGAGGTCGTCGAGCGGGAGCACTCCATTTACCACGTCCACCGCCACTGCAGTGAGGTGGCGGCGGGTATTGCGAGCGAACGAGCGAAGGTGGCGGAACGCGCTATCCATGTCTATTTGATTCCGCTCGGCGAGCATCCCCTTGGCCTGTTCGATGGCAACCCTGCTGTCGAGAGCACGTTGCAGCTGAACGGCGCGGACTTCCGATTCGCGAATCGTCTGGTTCTGGATGATGGCGATGCTGACTACATCGGCCAGCGCCCTGGCGAGCCGCAGATTGGCGTCAGCGACCTGACCCGGCTTTCCTCCGAAGAGATTGAGCGCGCCGATCGCGGTGGATCGCAACCGCAGGGGAATCGCGTACACCGACATAAAGCCGGCATCCACGGCCTCGGGCGCAAACACCGGCCACCGGCCCGAGGCCCGACGAAGGTCCTTTTCGAGCACCGGCTCCCTTTTGGAGAAGGCATCGAGGCATGGACCTTCGTCATTCTGCAACTGAAACAACTCGAGCAATCGCGCCCTGTCACTGGAGGCAGCCATCACCCGCAGCTTGTCGTCGCCGTCGACGAGGAGGATCCCGGCTGCCGCCGCAAGGTCGAGTTCGACGCAGCCATCGGCGAGCGCTGTAAGCAGGTCGATGATGTCGAAATCGTCGACCAAAGAGTCTGTTAGTTGCACGAATGTGCTGACGAGAACGTCTTCGCGCTGTGTCATTTCCGTCATGACCTGGCCTAACTTTACACTTCGCGACCGGCCGCGTCATCATCCAATCGGAGCCGTCCTCCAACTATTTCTGTGGCAACTTCAGCCACTGCCCGGCCTTCCACGTAAGCATGGGCCCGTACTCGGACCGCGGCCTCGGAGACGTCGATACCCAACTGAACGGCAATCATCCCCGAAGCCTGATGGAACTCGGCGCGGTGGGCCCCCCCATCGGAGAATCCGCCCATGGCCAGAGCCTCAAAGTCGCCCTCAGGTCGGACCCGCAGCATCGACCGGGCGATGGTATCGGCGACGACAAGCCCGTCGGCCTCCTGGGTTGGGCTCAGGGATCCTGCCGTGTTCTGATAGACGGTGAGGACGCCGACACAACTTGTCCCCACCTGGAGCGGGAAGGCGAATACCCCAAGCGTTCCCAACCCGAGGGCGGAAGGTCCGAAGTGCTGCCACCGGCTCGGCGAGGGACCGCCGAGGTCAGGCTCGTAGATGGGGAGGTTGCGAGAATATGCATCCGGTGACGGACCTTCTCCGAGGGAGTATTGGAGGTCGTCGAGTCTTGTGGCGCGATCGTCGGAGGCGCAAACTGGTGTGCTGTTCCGGCCGTTCATGAGGGTGACACAGGTGGCGGAGACACCGAGGAGGTCGACACTGACGCTGCAGACACTTCGCGGCTGGCCAGTGGCCCGGTTCGCTGCGAATGTCCCCATTACGCGTGACACCCGATCCTGATCAGTCACGCCTGTTTCCGCCGCCATTTCTCGAGGGGTGGGAGATAGGAGATGGTGTCGGCACGGGCGAGATCGGGTCCGAGGGTGGATTCCCGCGAAGGTCCTAGCGACAACTCAGGCGGGCGCGACCAGGGGAGGGTGTGATGATCGGAGAGCAGAATGTCCATGGCATCGGCCGGCTCTGGTCTCGCAAACAAATAACCCTGGCTGAAGTCGCAACCGAGTTCGGCAACCTCCCGGAGCTGGCCCCTGGTTTCGACGCCTTCGGCTACTACCGTCATCCCCAGGCCATGGGCAAGTCCAACAACGGCGTCGACGATAAGCCGACTTGCCTGATTCTCCCCGATATCGGAGATGAATTCCTTGTCGACCTTCACCACGTCGATCGGGAACCACTTGATGTGATTCAGGGACGACTGCCCCGATCCGAAGTCATCGAGCGCAAGCTTCACACCGATGCGTTTGAGAGCCGTGAGGACCGAGAGGGCGCGGTCCTCGTCGACCACGAGGACATTCTCGGTGACTTCAAGAGTCAACAGTCCGGGATTGACACCGGCCTTCGTCAATAGCGTCGCAACCGAGCCGGCGAAGTTCGGCGCCATGAGCTGGTTGACAGATACGTTCACCGAGATTCCGCTCTCCTTTTCCAGGTTGTCGCCGGGCCAGCGCCCGAGGTTGCTCATCGCCTGGCCGAGGACCCAATCTCCGATTTCGGCGATCATGCCCGACTGCTCGGCGAGCGGGATGAAGGTGCTTGGTGCCACCGCCCCGTACGACGGATGGCTCCACCTGAGTAAGGCTTCCGATCCGTCGACCCGCCCGGTCCCGGTGTCGACGATCGGCTGGTAGTGGAGGCTCAGCTCTTCGCGTCGCAGTGCCCCTCTGAGGTCACGATTGAGCCGCGAGAGGTGAGCGGATAGCTGGTGGTCGCGGAGGTCGATGATTGCATGGTGGGCGCCGCCGGTACGTTTCGCCTGATACATCGCGGCGTCTGCCTTCTGCAGGATCGCTTCGGGAACGTCGTCGGCGAGCCCGGCGAAGGCGATGCCGACGCTTGCGGTCACTGCGAGCTCCGAGCCTCCGATCGTGAAGGGTTCCATCATCACGGACCCGATACGGGACGCCAGCGGTTCGGCCTGGGACTCCTCGTCGAGGTCTTCGCAGAGAACGGCGAACTCGTCACCGGCGAGGCGCGCCAGCGTGTCTCCGGGTCGGAGTATGCCGGTCAGGCGGTCGGCAACGGCGACCAGGAGATCGTCCCCCAGGTGGTGGCCGAAAGTGTCGTTCACAGACTTGAAGTGGTCGAGGTCGGCGTAGAGCACGGCCAACATCTTGCCCGACCGTCGACAGCGGAGCATGGCATGGTCGAGACGCTGGACGAACATGCCGCGGTTGGGCAGACCTGTCAGGGCGTCGTGTAGTGAGTTGTGCTGAGCCAGCTCGGCCGATGCCTCTAAATCAACGCGGCTCTGAGCGTTGACAATGTACGCGGTGGCGACGTCGGCCAGGGTCTGGGAGACCTCCATGTCTTCGGCATCCATCGGCCCCTGCGTTGTCCGATACAAGTCGAGCGCACCTAGTCGGTGGTCTTCATGGCGAAGGGGAAAGCTGAATACGGCCCGCAGCCCCTCCTCGGTCCCCCGACGGGAGAACTCGGGGAATCTGGTGTCAGTGAGAAGGTCCGGGATCGCCACTGCCATCCCGGTCTCATGGGCGGTGATGCAGGGCCCTTTTCCCATCTGTTCTTGGATGCTGATAAACCGCAATGCCGAAGAGTCTGAGGCAGCAACATGTCTTGGGATGTGCTCGGGTGAGACCAAACTGACCCCGGCGGAGCCGACCGGGAGCACCTGGACGATTCGGACGACAAGATGGTCGAGTATCGCCTGGATCGGGAAGTTCGTGACCATGGTCCGGGCGAAGTCGCTGAGCAGACTGGACAGCCGCTTTTCGTTGGACACGTTTGGACCTCCGCACATGGAGCTGCCGCGGGGTCCGGGCGGTCGACTTCATTAAGTCGTACCACCCAGTGTACATCACGGAGAGTGGCGTGTCGATAGACAAATGCTGTAGGTGTCGACACAGTCGCAAGCCGATGACCAGCCCGTTCTTCGCAGAGCAACCAATTCCTGACGGATGACCACGAAGCGTGGCGGAGCAGCGCCGTTGCGATGTGGCGCCTTCAAACCGGTTCGCTCGGCCTTTCGGAGGCGGGAATGAGTAGCCCATGCTCATGATCCGTCCAATTCCCGAAGGCGTGTGGCACCTGGCGTGATCCCATGGCGTGCTGGGCTGGCGTAGGTGTGCCGACGACCCCATTCCATCGCAACGTTGCATGTCGTACCATTGCGTTGAGCAACGATGAGGACGGTCAATGTCTGAGGAACGAAGGGTCGACTACCCGCCGATCCTCGACGCAGCGCAGGTGGCGGAATTGCTGGGTATGAATGTGCAGATGGTCCGGCGCTATGCCAGGGAGGGGCGGCTTCCCGCTTACAAGCTTCCTGGTGGGCGGACCTTCAAGTTCTTTCGGGACGAGATCTTCGAATGGGTCCGTGCCCACCCGGTGACCGCGGAAAGCGAAGTCAATGCGAGGTCGAACGAATGATCGCTCTCAGGTTTATCAACGGCACATAGGCGAGCCGACCGTCGGGGTCTTCGACCCGGATGTGGTCTTTGCTCACCATCTTGATGACACCCATCACGGCTGTTCCCTCTCCCAACTCGATGCGAAGCCGCCCACCGGTGCTGGCGTGTTGTTTGAGGAGCCCGAGGAACGACATCCCGCTCTGCTTCGGACCCGCCACGGGGTTGTCTCCCGGCACGAACGACCACGTGGCGGCATCGAGGAGGATGTCGGCCTCTTGCTCAGCGAGACGGATGGCCAGATAGTCGGTCCCGGTGCTGATGATCGGACCGCTGAGCGTGGAGTCACCGATCTCGGCCGTTGCCCGGTCACCCCGGTGCGCGGCATCCTCAGCAACTGCCAGCATGTCCATCTGACGCTGGCGGAGGACTTCGGTCTGCCCCTCGTCCTCGGCAGCTTCCTCGGCCATCTCCCTTCCCGCGGATTCGCGGAGGTGGGAGGCCAGTTCTTCGTCCGGATTAGGTGTGTTTTCCATAGGTTTTCGCGCTCTCGACATCGGCGGGTGCTCAGAGGATAGGTTGCTTTTCGTGAACGTGACACCCTTACCGGAAACGAGGGGAGCGGGCACCTCACCAGCGGTGAAGCGATTGGGCTTCAGCCGTCCTTCGCTTTCGCACGTTCTCATTGCCCTGGCTGTTGTCCTCGCCTTCACATTCAATTTCCTTGCGCTTCAGGATCGTGCCGAAACAGTTCTGGTCGCGGTGGCGAACGGCCCGGTTGATGCAGGCTCCCGTCTGGCTCCGGAAGATGTCCGCTTTGTGCCCGTGGAAGCGAGCTTTGAAGGTCTCGCCAATCTTGTGGACGAATCTCGGTGGGACTCGGTGTCAGGTTGGGTCGCGACCCGGGCCATCCCTGATGGCGGCGTCATCTCCGCCGAAACTCTGACCCGACCGCTGGCCGGCGAAGGATTGCGGTCGATGAGCATCCCTGTTTCGAGGGAGCACGCGGCGGGAGGCCTGCTCGAGGTCGGAGATGTGGTCGACGTGATCTCCCTGGGAGCCGTTGGCCCTGAGTTCGTGGTTTCGAGTGTTGAAGTTGTCAGCGTTGCCGGAGACGCCGGAGGCATCGGAGGAGTTGGCGGCTACTTCGTCGTCGTGGCCGTTGACGCCGCTCAGGCCCTCCGCCTGGCCGGCGCGATCGATGCCGGATCGCTGGAAGTGATTCGCGCATCGGGTGCGGCTCCTGTATCGACAGAGGGCAGTGGTGAGTAACCCTGAGATCGGCCTGGCCGCCTCAGCGAGGGACTGGAGCGACCGTTTCCACCGTTTCTTGCTCGATCACGGCGGGGGCACGATGAGTGGGCGGATCATGACCTCCGAGCAGGCACTTTCGGCATCGTTCGACGTGATCTTCATCGACGACATCTGCTCCTTTTTGAACTCCCGTCTCGTCATCGACCTGAGGGCTGCCGGCAAAGGGATCGTCGGTGTCTTCGAATCCGCCGACGGCTCTGATGCGAAGCGGAGGCTGCTCGAAGCAGGGATCAGCGACGTGATCGAGTCCGACGCCACGCCCGAGGAGTTTCTGAGGCTCGCCACATCAACTGTCGCGTACACAACGCCGGCGGAGCACGCAGCATCCGCCGAGATCCGGCAGAGCGTGCGCATCGGAGTCATGGGGCCGCCGGGAGGCGTCGGCGTGACGGAGATCGCAGTCGGGCTAGCCATCGATCTGAGCCGGCGTCACCCAACTGTCCTCGTCGATTTCAACCTCAGCTGGCCCGGGATCGGCCAGCGACTTGGGATCCCGGTGCACCCCAACCTGAGGACAGCAATCGATTACGTGCTTCATGACCCGGAACTGCTGGAATCGGCGATGCATGAGTCCGGGCCTCTCTCGGTGGTTTGTGGCGTGGCCAACCCCGGACCGAGCATCGTGCCGACTTCGGATCTCGTCGGCCTGATGTCCGGGTTGACAAGAAGCAACTCCCATGTCGTCATGGACATGGGACACGTTCCCGATGTCCAACCCGAGTTGTTCCGCAGTCTCGATGCGGTGCTACTCGTTGGTACGGGGGATCCATCGGGTTTGACGAGGCTGATCCGTTGCCTTGAGATTGTGGCCGAGTCGACACTGCCCGGCTGTGGGGTCGGACTGGTGGTGAACCGGATCGACAGGGCACCAAGAAAACGCGATGAGATCGGCGCTCTTATCCACGAGTCGGCGAGGGGAGTCCCTGTGGTGATGATCCCCGAAGATCGCAAGTTGCGACGATCCACTTGGGACGGCTCTCCGATATCGGCCGGCTCCTTCAACCGGGCGATCAGGCGTTTGGGCAGAGTGTTTGACGGGGCGGCAGATGACCGTTGACGCCTACGAGGAGATCCGCCGTCGCACTCTCGATCGGATAGACAGCGCCGGCATCGATCCCGAGGCTGATCCCGATGGTTTGCAGAGGCTTGTCGCCGGTGCCGTCCAGGAGTATCAGCAGCATGCTCACCTCGGCGAGGGACGCTCTCTTGCCGACCCTGCTGCCACCGTCGACCGGTTGTTGCGGTCGGTCAGTGCTTACGGGCACCTCAGCGGTCTGCTCAATCGGGGTGACATCGAGGAGATCTTCATCGAAGGCGACAGAGTCACGTACCTGGAGGCGAATGGGCGACTGGGGGCTCTCGATACGCCGACCACCGAATTGGAGAACCGTCAAGTGCTCGAGCGAATGCTTGCCGCAACGGATCGACGCCTCGACGCCTCCACCCCCATTGTTCAGGCCCGGATCCTCGAAGGCGGGGCTCGCCTGACTGCCATTATCCCGCCCGTCTCGGATCATGTGTCGGCGACCATCCGTCGATATGCCCTCCGCCGGCAGTCGCTGGATTCTCTTGTTGACCTTGGATCGTTGACACCCGCTGCCGCCGGCTTTCTTGCCCTGGCGATGAGGGCCTCGGCCTCGACGATCGTCTCGGGACCGCCTGGAGCGGGAAAGACATCATTCTTGTCGGCCCTCATGGCGGCTGTTCCTGCCGATCACTGCATCCGGTCAGGCGAGGAAGTGAGGGAGCTCCATGTTCCTATCCTCCACGGCGCTTACTACGAGGCCAGACCTCCATCACTCGACGGGTCGGGGGAGATAAGTCTCAGAGATCTGGTGAAGATGATTCTCGCCATGAGGCCGGACCTGATCGTGGTGGGAGAGGTCCGCGGAGCGGAGGCCTTCGAGTTGACGCGTGCTGTCAACGCCGGATGCGGTATGGCCGCCACAATTCATGCGAACTCGGCCGTGGATGCATTGAAAGCCCTGGTCAATGCGGCTCTGATGGCTGGTGAGAACGTCCCGGATCGTGTGGTTCGTAACATCTTTGCCTCGTCGATCGACCTCGTGGTGCACTTGGGGCGTGACGTCGACAGGGACGGGACCGTCCGTCGCGAGACGATGGAGATCCGTTCGCTCGTCCCGTCGTTGCACGACGACTTTTCCTCACAACCGTTGTTCGAGAGGGCGGCCCCCGGCTCGGCCCTGAGTTGGACGGGGGCGATGCCTCCCGAGCATCTGAGCCATCGGGTCGAGCGATTGCTTCCCCGAGGGACGACGCTTGCGGAGATCCTTCAAGGTCGGGAGGTGTCGTTTTGAGTTTCTTCGCATCAGCGCTCACAGCCGCCGTAGTTGGAATATTGCTGGCCCATTTGTCCCGGCAAAGGTCGTCGCCACGCCATCTGGCCCGGAGAGACTGGCGAGATCGCCTCGGGCTGGATGTGACACGATCCCAATTCTGGCTCAGCTCGATGGCCGCAGGTTCCGCCGCCTTTGTCCTTGTGTATGCCCTCACAGAACTTGCTGTGGTGTCCATCGTTCCCGCTGTAGTCGTGGCAATGCTCCCCAAGGCTTACTACGCGCGGAAGAAGGTGCGGAGGGTCGCGGAAGTCCAGGAAGCCTGGCCGGACGGTCTCCGCGACCTGGTGTCGTCAGTGCGTTCGGGATCGTCGCTTCCGTCGGCTCTAGAGGACCTCGGTCAATTCGGTCCCGCGCCTTTGCGGTCGGTCTTCGGGGCTTTTGCGGTGTATTCCCGGAGCCTCGGCTTGGTACCGGCGTTAGAGATGGTGCGGTCCGATCTCGCCGACCCTACGTCTGACCGTGTCATCGAAGTCCTGATACTCGCCCACCAACGGGGCGGGAGCGTTGTCCCCGAAATCCTCTCCGACCTGGCAGTGGCCACCACACGGGACGTTTGGACTATGGAACAGATACGTGGCGAAGCCCTGGAACAAAAGATCAATTCGCGTGTCGTCTTTGTCCTGCCCTGGTTGGTGCTTGTGGTTATGACCATGCGCTCCGGAGCCTTTCGCGAGTTCTACTCGACATCGGTGGGCATCGTCGTTGTTGTGATCTGCGGCGCGATGAGTCTCGTCGGAATGGCGGTCGCGACGCGAATTGGCGCCCAATCGGAGGAGCCACGCGTTTTCGTCGGGTCGCGGACATGAGCGGTTCAGGATTGGTGTTTCTCGCGGCGCTCGCGAGCAGTGCCGCGGTCGGGATGTTGATGTTCGCGGTGGCACCGCCACCGAAGCGGCTTGCCACGCGGGTGCGGCCATACCTGGTCCCAACAGTGAGACCAGGACGAGAGTTCGACGGTCGGGGCAGTTTCGGTCGAGTCTTCATGCCGATGTTCGACCACGCCGCAGGTTGGTTGAGCGACCTCATCGACCGGCGCGGTCCTGAGTACACCCTCCTCCGTCTTCGTCAGGCGGATTGGTTCCAAGGTCTTGACGAGAACGAAATGGTACGGGCGTATCGGCGCACGCAACTGAGAGGCGCGGTGTTGGGGGCTGGCAGTGGGTTCGCCGTTGGGTCTCTTGCTGGTCTTCCTACCTTGTCCCGTGTCGTACTCGGAGTGTTGGGGCTCGTCGTTGGAGTGACACGGCAGCGGGGTGCGCTCGAGAGAGCGATCGACGAGCGGACCGAGCTGATGCGGATTGAGATCTACACGGTCAACCAGTTATTGGCGATGCGGGTGAGAGCGGGAGGAGGGGTAATCCACGCAGTGGGCGCCACCGTCAGCCGGGGACAGGGTGAGGTGGTCGCCGAACTGAGTCAGGCTCTCCGGCTCCATCGCGCCGGTTGGCGCGCCTCAGAAGCATTTCGGCGGATTGCGGAGATCACACCCGAGCCGTTCTGTTCCCGCACGTACCGATTGCTGGCCTCGGCCGAAGAACGGGGTTCCGATTTGGCTTCCTCACTCCTCGCCCTGTCGGAGGATGTGCGGGAGACGCGGAGGGAAGCGATCAAGCGGTCGGCGACGAAGCGGCGCGCGGCGATGCTCATTCCAACCATCGCCGTGCTGGCACCGGTGCTGATCATCTTCGTGGCGGCACCCCTTCCATATCTGATCACGGGCTGGCAATGAAAGGAGAACAAATGCCTTCTGTCCGTTATTGGCTGAACCAACTGAAAGAGAACGATCGGGGGTTGAACACCGCCGAACTGATGGGCAACGCGGCGCTAGCAATAGCGGCATTGGTCGTCATCTGGGGCGCGCTCCAGGTTCTCGGAGTGGATATTGTCGAGTGGATACGGGGATCATTGATCGGCGGGTAGCTGACCGAGGCTTCACCTCGCTGCAGTTCCTCATCGCATCGTCACTCGCCCTTGTCGTCTTTGTTGCGCTGGCGAACGTCGTCGTTGTTCAGTATTCGAGGGCTGCGATGAGATCGGCGCTCGACCAGGGGGTTCGGGCCGGGACCATCGCCGGCTCGGCCGACGCATGTGAGGATCGGATCGCACAGGTCCTCGGCGAACTGCTGGGCGGGTCGATAGGAGAGACGACGGACTTCGAATGTGGTGTAGTCGGCCCTCTGATGCAGGCCAGCGGAGAATTGACTGTCGATTCGTGGACTCCTTTCACCGGAGACTTCTATGTCGACCTGGTTGCGGAAGCGTCGTTGGAGCCTGATGGGACCTGATCGTGGGCACGCGGGAGTGGAGCTTGCCCTGGCGGTTGCCGTGCTCATGATCCCTGCGGCGATCGTTGTTCTCGGTTTCGGTCCGTGGTCGGAGCGGTCGGTGCTTGCAAGCGCAGCGGCTGCCGAGGCGGCACGCTCGGCTGTGGTGAGCCTTTCAGTGGATGCGGGAAACGCGGTCGCGCAGGAGATGGGGAGCAACTACGGGTTGGAATCTGACGAGATCCGCCTCGGGTGGTGTGGT
>Ga0299914_10001482_pt1 | contig 15537 bp, 14 predicted proteins | sample RVTome_10_FD_201361 | JGI IMG/M metagenome (GOLD analysis project Ga0299914, IMG submission 201361) | Soil microbial communities from uranium-contaminated site in the Upper Colorado River Basin, Wyoming, United States - RVT153D57 (version 2) ...
AAATGAACATGATCCCGAACCCACTCCGGCGCATTATCGGGTTCCTTCACGGCAAACTGCGCCCCAACCTGCAACCAGCCATAAATCACATGCCGCCCCTGACTGTTCGCAATATACCGGTAACGGCCGTCCACCACCTGCACCTCTCGGAACCAGCCGAAAAACAGGAACAAATCGCCAACCCCAACCCCCTGATTAGACAAATGAGACTGTGCTGTCCCCGTCTGCCCCAACATCGGCCGCCATCCCGCCGGCCGCTCCATACTCCCCCGATCCAAATCCGGGTCCAGGTGAGCATAGACAAGGGGTTCCATCCGTTTCGGCCGTAAATCCGCCAGCAGCTTCTCCAGCCGCTCCCCCGCCACCGACAACGCATCATACCGGTAAGGCGACGTTTCATCAGGAATCGGCAAAGGACAAAGACGGCCGTCCGGCAAAATCGGGCTGGCAATCCCCCCATAAGCCGCATCAAACCCCTTCCGGCTCAAAATCAACCGCACGTCCCACCACCCCGACTTTTGTTTTCTAGCAACACCATAACCTCCCAACCCCCAAAACTGACTACCGACTACCGACTACCCTTCTACAAAAATCACAACGGCCGTCACATTATCCTGCCCCCCGGCCGCATTGGCCGCCGCCACAAGCTCCTTACAAATCGCCTCCGGCTCGGCCGACCGGCCCAAAATCTCGGCCACCTGTTCATCGGCCACCATCTTCGTCAGCCCGTCCGAACAGAGCAGCAGCCGGTCGCCGCTCTGCACCACCATCTTCTGCACATCCGGCTTGGCCTCCCCTTCCATACCCACACAGCGGGACAACCGCTGCAAAACCGGCTTTTGAACCAGATCCTCCGGCGTAACCTGTTTCAGCCGCAGCAGCATCATCCCCACCGTATGGTCTTCGGTCAACTGTTGGAAATAACGCCTGCGCCACAGATAAGCCCGGCTGTCTCCCAGGTGCATCAGGTAGACCCACTTCTCAACAAACGAGGCCAGCACCACCGTCGCCCCCATACCCCGCTTTTCAATATCGGCCGTTCCCTCCGAATGAATCTCAGCATTGAGCTTAATGGCCGCCTTCCGCAAAGCCTGCCCAATCTCAGCATCCGTCGCCGCCTTGCCGTTTTGACCCAGACGGCCGTACTGTTCCAGCACCAGCCTCGGCAGCTTTTCAACCACCCGCCGTGAAGCCGTCGCCCCGGCTGCATGGCCTCCCATGCCGTCGGCAACGATAAACAAACCCTTTTCCTGGTCTTCAAAAAAGGCGTCCTGATTTTCTTTCCGAACCAATCCCTGGTCGGTGAGGCTCGCCCCCCGAACCTTTATTGTTTTTATATCCACCATATTCCAATCTCGCCCAAAGTTTAACCCAAAGCTCTTTTCAGGTAAAGAAGAATCCAGTACCGTTATCGCCATTATAAGTTTATTCTATAAGATTTGGTAAACTACAAGCATGACTGTTGATATACCCATTCTACACTTTTCTCCTATCGCTGAGAAACAGATAAGAGAATATATTTCCTGGCGCTACGAGCCGCCCTATGATATCTACAATGAAAATCCGGCCGACGCCGAAGAGATTGTGGCTTACTATCTCGACCCCCAATACCAGGCCCACGCCATAACCGGCAAAAACGGCCGTCTCATCGGTATCTGCTCCTTCGGGCCGGACGGCCGTGTTCCCGGCGGCCGTTACCTCCACGACGCCCTCGACATCGGCCTCGCCATCCGCCCCGACCTCACCGGTAAGGGCCGGGGCCGGAGCTATATTCAGGCGGTAATAGACTTTGCCCTAAAACAGTACACCCCCCCGGCCTTGCGCGTCACCATCGCCGAATTCAACCGCCGCGCCCAGCGCGTCTGGCAAAAAGCCGGTTTTGTCCAGGTCGAGCGGTTCGGCCGTCAATCCGACGGCATGTTGTTCCTGGTCTTTATCTACTTCACCTAAACAGCGTCGGCAGATAAACCGAGTACGTCACCTCCGCCGCCAGGTCGAAGATGTAGGCCGCCCCGCTGTCCGTAACCGGAGGTGGCCCTTCCGCATCGCCATCCAGCGCACCCACAAAAATGAGGCCCTCGCTGCCGATAGCCACATCGCTGCCGAAAATGTCTTCTGCCTGAGCGTCATCGGCCGTCAGCTTCCCAACCTGACCCCAGTTACCGGCCTGATCGCGCTCAAAAACATAGGCCGCCCCGGCCCGAAGCAGCGGGTTGCCCGGCCCGCCACTTTCATATGGCGTCCCGGAAACAATCAGGTCTCCAAGCACGGCAACCTGGCTGCCAAAGAAGTCGTGTTCATCCGGATCAGCGGCCACAAGCTTTGTTACCTCGCCCCAATTACCCGGCCCGCCCTGGTCACGCTCATAGACGTAGGCGGCCCCGGCCACAAACAACGGATCCCCCGGCCCGCCCTCTTCAAAAGGCGCACTGACAACGATAGTATCGCCATCCACTGCCAACGCCGAGCCAAGACGGTCGTTGGGTTGGGCATCGCTGGCGGTAAGTTTCGCAACCTCACCCCAGTTGCCCGCCCCACCCTGGTTGCGCTCAAAAACATAGGCCGCCCCGGCCCAGGGCAGCGGATCCCCCGGCCCGCCACGTTCAGTCGGCGACCCGGCCACCAGCGTATCGCCGCTGACAGCCACCGCATTACCAAATCCGTCGCCGGGTTGAGCGTCGCCAGGCAGCAGTTTAATCACCTGTCCCCAATTATCAGGCCCGCCTTCGTCCCGTTCAAAGACGTAAACGGCCCCAATGTAGGACATAGGATCACCCGGCCCGCCATCCTCTCCCGGCGAACCGACGACCAATGTGTCACCGTTGAGGCTGACGGTACGGCCGAAATCATCTTCTACCCCAGGATCGCCGGCCATCAATTTAATTACCTGGCCCCAATTGCCCGGCCCGCCCTGGTCGCGCTCAAAAATGTAAACGGCTCCGGCATCGAGCAGGGGATGACCATCGCCCCCATTTTCAAAGGGTGTGCCGATAGCTATCGTGTCGCCGCTGACAGCCACAGAGTGGCCGAACTCATCCATAAAACCGGGATCACCGGCCGTTAGCTTCGCCACCTGCCCCCAACTGCCCGGCCCGCCCTGGTTGCGCTCAAAAACATAGGCCGCCCCGGCGTGCCAAAGCGGATCGCCAGGTCCCCCGGCCTCGCCAAGAGCGCCCACAACGAAAATATCGCCATCAACGGCGACAGCACTACCAAAAAAATCGCTGATTTGGGCATCGTCGGCCGCCAGTTTCACTGCCTGCATAGGGACTGGAAGTTGGGTGCTAATTTGCCCCCATTCGGCCGATGTCAACCCGGCCGTCGCTGCTCCTTCCCTGGTATTTCGCCCCATCGCCCCGTCCACTGTGATAAACACAGCCAGCAATAAACCAACGAAAACTAAAACCATCTTGCCCATCAACAGCCGGTTTCCAGTGTCACGCATTGCACGCTCCTTTTAGCTCTGTGCATTCCCCCGTAACCATATATACGCTAATTTCAACGTTGAGAGAGCTTTTGAAATGATTATACTACGAATAACCGGCAAATTCCATCCACCGGCGGCAAATATTCAAATTAGTTTAAAGACTTTTGTTGTTTTTCATCTCAAAATTGCATCTTTATAGGAGCGCAAAACAACAAGAGTCTGAACCCTTACAGCATTACGTTTACCCTTTTGATTGATCTAGGGTAAAGTTAAATATGCTGATATTACTTGATGAATAGGAGAAATTTGATGCTCACTTTTTCTGAACACCTCTACATCCGCTTCCACTACAGCCCCGAAGAAGCCGCCCTGGTCAACATGACCCCCTTCAGCACCGAACTCATAACGGCCGCCGGACTGCTTACCAACCTCCTGCTGGACAATCGGGTGCGGCTGGACCAGAACCGGCTCACCATTCTCGATCCCCGCCCCACCCAGGACGACCTGTTAGATGAGAGCCTGGCCCGGCTGGCCTCCGTCGGCTCCCTTGACCACGACGACCCGGAATGGTTCCGCGGGATAGCCGACGCCCTGCCGCTTGGAGCCAAATTAGAAAATCAAATCACTCAAAAAGGGCTGATTTTTCGCCAGGAGAAGAAAGGCCTGTTCGGTCTTTCCAAAACCATCACCTATCCCTTTCACGATCCGGCCGTTCCCATGAACTTATTTGAAACGGAGCGAGCCGTCATGCTGCACGGAGCCAAACCCGACCCCAAAACGGCCGCCCTCATCTTCATGGCTACCAGCGTCGGTGCGCCCCGCCCCTGGAAACTGTCCCGCCAGGAAAACAACCGCTACGACGACCGGTACGCAGCCATCTACGGCACCTATTGGGGCTGGTACGACAAAAACGAACCGGTGGAACATATAGAGGGCCTGACGGCCGACCTCCGCTACGCCATCGCCGACCTGACCATCTCCTGGGCCACCATCTATGTAGCCTAAATCGTCAAAAGACTTTTGGTGTTTTGCCTTCCTCTAAAGATACAGTTGTGAAATGAAAAACAACAAAAGTCTGAACATTTACCCATGTTATAAAAGTGATGAAAAATAAAACAATTCTGCTTAGATTCAGTTGTACCATTCTCACACTAATTATCTTTGCGCTGCCGGCAACAGCTTGCCGTTCCGAAGGTAGCCAGACGGCCGAAACCGGAATTGGTAATGAACGGGCAATCCAAAACAAAGGCTCCGATACGCTGGTTAATGTTGCCCTGGCCTGGGCTGAAAGATACCGCCAGATAGAGCCGGACGTGTCAATTGCCGTTACTGGCGGCGGCTCCGGTACAGGTATTGCCGCTTTGATTAACGGCACGGTAGATATTGCAAACGCCTCCCGCGAAATGTCGGAATCTGAATTTGAAGAAGCCCGCGCCAACGGTATTGAATCGGTTGAGCACATCGTGGCGATTGACGCGCTGGCTATCATCGTTCACCCGGACAATCCTGTCGGCCAATTGACCATCAACCAACTGTCTGATATTTACACCGGTAAGATCACCAATTGGAGCGAAGTCGGGGGTAACGATGTCTCAATTATTCTCCTCTCGCGGGAGACAAACTCCGGCACCCATGTCTATTTCTTGGAGGAGGTTGTCAGGCGTGGGGGTTCAGAAGAGGCCATATTCGCCTCCCGAACAATTTTGATGCCTTCCTCCGTCGGCATTACCAGTGAAGTGCGTCGTAACCCCAACGCTATTGGCTACGATGGACTTGGCTATGTTGACCCTGAACACGAAAAGATTCTGGCAGTTGCCGCAGATAGTGATTCTCCGTTTGTTCTTCCAAGCGTTGAAACGGCTTTAGCCGGAACATACCCCTTGGCTCGCAATCTATATATGTATACTGCCGGCGAGCCAACCGGTGCAATCGCTGATTATCTTAGCTGGATTATAAGTCCGGCAGGTCAAGAAATTGTGACTGAATTAGGATTTGTGCCTATCATATCCGGAGGTTAAAACTTTTTGAATTCACCTAGTATCGAATATGCACGCTTAGGAGGGGCAACATGACTTCAAAAGAGAATTCCCCGCAAAGGACGATTTCCCTGCCTGCTCTGGTTCGGGAAAAAATAAGTCAATATTCCTGGCAAGAACTGGTCATAGAGAATTTGATCCGTCTGGCCGGCGTCTCAGCTATCTTAATTATCGCGCTTATCTTTTTCTTTCTGTTACGAGAGGGATCGGCCGCTTTTTTAGACGTCCCTCTGCGCCAGCTATTCGGCGGCCGTTGGTATCCCATTGAAGAATTATATGGGTTTTGGCCTCTCATCGTGGGGTCATTTCTGGTTACGGTCGGGGCCGTTGTCATTTCTGTGCCTTTGGGTTTATTAACGGCCGTCTACCTGGGAGAAATTGCCCCCTCCTGGCAGCGAGAGATTTTGAAACCCTTGATTGAGGTATTAGCCGGCATTCCTTCAATTGTGCTGGGTTTTTTAGGGTGGGTGGTTCTAGCGCCCTTGATCCAGCGTCTAGGGGCGCCAACCGGATTAACTGCTTTTACAGGGTCGCTTATCCTGGCTTACATGGCGCTGCCGACGATTATCAGCATTACCGAAGATGCATTATACGCCGTGCCTAAAGAATATCGGGACGGCTCCTTAGCCTTAGGCGCAACCCAGTGGCAAACGATCTGGCGGGTCGTTTTGCCGGCCGCCCGGTCGGGAATTGTCGTGGCTATCATGTTGGGCATCGGCCGTGCAATTGGCGAAACGATGGCCGTGCTGATGGTCACAGGCAATGCCGCCCATGTACCGGAGTTGGGATTGGGGGCATTTTTCCAGCCGGTACGAACGATGACGGCCACAATCGCGGCCGAAATGGGTGAAGTTGCCAGCGGCAGTCTGCATTATAGTGTTCTTTTCGGAATTGGTATTGTCCTTTTTCTGATCACCTTTGGTATTAACTCCTTAGCCAGCCGCCTGGTCGGTGGTAATGGCCGCCGCCGGCGCAGAGGGCAGTTATGAAACGTCAACAAACGCAGAAAATGGCGGTGGCGCTTATTACGGCCGTTGCCGCCATCGTCATCATTCCCATTTTTCTGGTCATCGCTTTCATTGTCTTAAGAGGCTTGTCGGCCTTAAGCTGGGAGTTTTTAACCCAACCACCCCAGGATGGTATGACGGAGGGGGGCATCGCCCCCGCCCTATTGGGTACTGTTTACCTCACTCTTGGCACCGCCATTGCCGCCATGCCTATTGGTATCGGGGCCGCCATTTATCTGGCTGAATACGCGAGTGAAAATCGTTTGACCCGAATCATTCGCCTGGCAATCGTTAACTTGGCCGGTATACCTTCCATTGTATACGGCCTTTTCGGGTTGGGGGCCTTTGTTCTCTTCCTGAACTACGGCACTTCGATCCTGGCCGGATCGCTCACATTGGGTCTCATGACCTTGCCGGTTGTTATCAGCACGGCCGAGGAAGCGATTTCGACCGTTCCCCAAGAGTTTCGCGTGGTCAGTCTCAGTCTGGGAGCAACCCGCTGGCAAACGATTCGCCACCAGGTTTTGCCCCACGCTGTTCCGGGAATAATAACCGGCGTCATCTTAGGACTCGGCCGTGCAGCCGGTGAAACCGCACCGATCCTTTTCACCGTCGCCGCCTTCTACCTGCCCAATCTCCCCAAGTCTATTTTCGACCAGACAATGGCCTTGCCCTATCATCTCTTTGTCATTTCAACCCAAGTACCCGGAATGCCTCTATCTGTTCAATATGGGACAGCTTTGGTCTTGCTCTTGCTTGTGTTGTCGTTAACCTTAATAGCAACCATCATTCGCACATCGGTCCGCCGCCGTCGCCAATGGTAGTGCTTTTGTAACTTCAGGTACGTTGCACTGCCCGTCGAGACAAATGCCACCCAAAACCTTTCGGGCAGTGCATTGCACCGCTAAGACCTGTATAGTTACGTGGTTTTTTCATTATGACTATCTCTAAAATTTCGATCCAAAACTTATCCTTCACCTATGCTGATGATACAGAAGCGCTGCGTGACGTCAGTCTGGATATTCAACCCAACGAGCTGTTTGTTTTATTCGGGCCGGCACGGGGCGGAAAAACCACCCTGTTAAGATTATTAAACCGCCTGTCTGACTTGCTGGAGGAAACACAACGGCAGGGGACGATCCTTTTTAATGGGCAGGATATTTTCCGACGCGGCACCAACGTTATCGAGCTGCGACGCCGCATCAGTATGGTCTTTGCCATTCCCACCCCCCTCCCTGGCTCCATCTATGACAATATGGCCTATGGCTTAAAAATGGCCGGTATTGGGAACAGGTCAGTGATTGACGAACGGGTAGAGCAAGGGCTGAAGCAGGCAGCCCTATGGGATGAGGTTAAAGACCGGCTGGATCAGTCCGCTTTTGCCCTTTCCGGCGGCCAGAAACAGCGGCTTTGTTTGGCCCGCAGCCTGGCGATGGAACCGGAAGTCATTTTGCTGGATAATCCAACATCGGGATTAGATCCCATTTCTACCTCTACTGTGGAACAATCCCTGTACGAGTTGAAACGGCATTACACCATCATCATGGTTCCACACAGCGTCCAACAGGCAGCCCGGGTTGCCGATCGGGCCGCCTTTATTTTGGATGGTGAAATCGTTGAGGTCGGCGGCCAGAGTGATCTGTTTCTTCAACCGAAAGATCAGCGAACGGAGGATTATATTACCGGCCGTTTCGGCTAAAATGGTGATGCAACTTTAGTATGAAAGTAAGCGTTCAGACTTTTGTTGTTTTGCCTTCCTCTAAAGATGCGGTTGTGAAATGAAAAACAACAAAAGTCTTTAGAGGGACTGGACAGTTAGCTATGAACAAAATCGAAGTCCAACAATTCAATTTCTATTACGGTAATTTTCAGGCGCTGATTGATCTCGATCTGTCCATTCGGAAGCGAGAAATTACAGCCCTGATTGGGCCGTCCGGCTGTGGGAAATCCACTTTCTTACGTTCACTCAACCGCATGAACGATACCATTGACAACACCCGCAACGAGGGCAAGATTTTGCTGGACGGCAAGAATATCTACGATGCTGATGTAGATGTGGTCGAGTTACGGCAGCGAATAGGAATGGTATTCCAACGGCCGAATCCGTTCCCCCAGACCATTTACGACAACGTAGCCTATGGCCCAAGAGTATTGGGAATGGTAAACGGTAAAAATAATCTGGATGAAATTGTGGAGGAAAGTCTGGTACGGGCCGCTTTATGGGATGAGGTTAAAGACCGTCTGCACGACCCAGCCCTTAACTTGAACCCGGGTCAACAACAGCGCCTCTGTATTGCCCGTACAATTGCCGTGCGACCAGAAATCATTCTAATGGACGAGCCTTGTTCTGCCCTGGATCCGGTCGCAACCCAGCGAATTGAAGAACTGATCCAACAGTTGGTGCAGCAGTACACTATTGTTATTGTGACTCACAACATGCAGCAGGCTGCCCGAACCTCTAACTATACCGGCCTTTTCTGGTTAGGGCGTTTGGTAGAGTTCAACCATACGGAAACTATTTTCACGAATCCTTCTGAGGAGCTAACTGAAGCTTACATAACCGGCCGTCAGGGTTAATGAATGTCTAAAGACTTTTGTTGTTTTTCATCTCAAAATTGCCCATTTAGAGGGGCGCAAAACAACAAAAGTCTTTACGCTTACATCTGTTTGACAGTCCATCTGTTTCGTTTATCATGTAATGTATTCTGTTCAACAGAACAAACTTTATGTTTAGTGCGACAACAAGTCGTCGGAAACCGGATTTTTCAACTTTAATTAAAAAACCGGATTTCTCTATTCAACTATTTACTGCTCACCGTTCACCGTTTACTGCCTACTGCTAACTGTTCCAAGGAGGTTCCGATGCGGGTTGAAAAGAATATGATGGTCGCTCTGGGATACGGCAAGTATTTCCGTTCCGACAAAATTGTAGGACTGGAACCAATCGAAGAAGAAGACGGCCGAGGTCCCGGCCGGCGCACCTACGTCTTTGTCGAAGGGCTGTCAGACTCGGTAATTGCTTCTCGTTCCGACAGCGCCATTTTACGCGACATGGTTGAAATGCCGGCCGAAGTAACAAAAGCCAGAGAGCAGCAGCAGCTGTTAGCGGACATTCTCGATTCGATTCAGAACATTAACCCCATGCTCCGAACCATTATCCGCGAGCAGGGTCAATGGGACCTGGACCGCCTGGAACGCCGGGTGAAGGAAGTCATAGCCGAGTAAGAGCCGGAAATTCAGTAAGGGGTTGGCAGTGAACGGTTCAACAGTAAGCCTTAGTCCTTTGCGTCTTTGCCCCGCAATCTTTGCGGCCTTTGCGTCTTTGCGTTAAAAATTCTTAGAGGAGAAATATCGATGGCGATCATACCCCGCATGATTTTGCGACAACTTTACACCCGTGCCAGCCTGGAAAATACGGCCGGCGGCGTCTCATTTGAAGTCAAAAACCGGCTAACCGACGTCACCCTGACCGGCATCACCGCCATCAAAATAAACGGCCGCGAAATCCCCCACGACGCCCTGACCCTCAAGCTGGACGACGGCCGAACCCTGACCACCACCGACATTACGGCCGCCGAACCGCTGGTTTTTCCCCTCCGGAAGTCAATCAAAGTAACCGCCAAAGGTGATTCCCTTGAAAAAGGCATCCACAAAATCGAAATCGGCATCGTCACCGAAGGATTCGGCAAGCTGGCCTTTGACGTCGAAGACTCTATCAGCGACAAGGTAGACATCATTCGCATTCCCCGCGACAACCACGACGACTACGGCGACGCCATCATCAAAAAGCGGCAGGCCTTTGTCGAAAAAATAACCGGCAGAAAACCCGACCACATCACCCATTATTCCTTCGACCCCAATATCACCAAAGGCAACATCGAACATTTTACCGGCGTCGCCCAGGTTCCTATCGGCTTTGCCGGGCCAATCACCATAAACGGCGAACACGCCCAGGGCGACTTTCTCATCCCCATGGCCACCACCGAAGGCACTTTAGTCGCCTCCTATAATCGCGGCATCAAAGTCTTGAATCTATCCGGCGGCGTCAAATGCAGCGTCGTCGGCGACGCCATGCAGCGAGCGCCCGTCTTTGTCTTTTCCGACGCCCGCGAAGCGCGAGAGTTCGTCAATTGGGTTCAGGCCCCCGAAAACTTTGCCCACATTAAGGAAGAGGCCGAAGCCACCTCCAGCGTTGCCCGATTGCAATATATTGACTGCTATCTCGCCAGCAAATTCGCCTATCTGCGCTTCAACTACTCCACCGGCGACGCTGCCGGGCAGAACATGGTCGGCCGGGCCACCTTCGCCGCTTGCAGTTGGATTATGGACCACTACGCCGGCATCGTCCATTTCTTCCTCGAATCCAACTTCGCCACCGACAAAAAAGCCTCCCAGATAAACATTATGCGGACCCGGGGCAAGCGGGTCACGGCCGAATGCACCATCAAACGCGACGTTCTCATCGAACAAATGCGGGTTGAACCCGAAAATCTGGCCTACATGGCCGGCGTCGCCAACGTCGGCTCCATTCTCTCCGGAGCCAACAACAACGGCCTCCACTCCGCCAACGGCATCACCGCCATGTTCATCGCCACCGGCCAGGATGTTGCCAACGTCTCCGAATCCTCGGCCGGCATCGTCTACGTCGAACTCACCCCCGAAAACGATTTATACCTTTCCATTACCATCCCATCCCTCATCGTCGCCACCTACGGCGGCGGAACCGCCCTGGCAACCCAACGGGAATGCCTGGAATACCTTGACTGTTTCGGCAAAAACAAAGTCAACAAATTGGCCGAAATTGTGGCTGGGGTCGTCCTGGCCGGTGAAATCTCCCTCGCCTCCGCCATCACCTCCCTCGATTGGGTTTCAAGTCACGAGAAATACGGCCGGAATCGGTGACACGCCAACTCCAACTACGCTTCCCCACCCTTGTAGATTAACCCAATCTGATGTATCGTTCCTTATGGATATGGAGCAGGCTCGCCATCGAATGGTAGCGGAACAGATAGAAGGGCGGGGTTTGGACGATCCGGCCGTTTTGGCTGCCATGCGCCAGGTTCCGCGAGAGCTGTTTATCCTCCCCAAATACCGCGACCATGCCTACGACGACGGCCCCCTGCCCATTCTGGCCGGGCAAACCATTTCCCAACCCTACGTAGTCGCCCTCATGATTGCCAAGTTGAAGCTGGAGCCGACCGACAAGGTTTTGGAGATTGGAACGGGGTCGGGTTATGCAGCGGCCGTTCTCAGCCGCATCGCGGCCCAGGTCTACACCGTCGAGCGCATCGAGGAACTTGTCACCTTCGCCAGGGAAAATCTGGCCCTCTGCGGCTACGGCAACGTATTAGTCCAGCACAGCGACGGCACAATGGGTTGGCCCGAACACGCTCCCTACGACGCCATCGTCGTTGCCGCCGGAGGGCCGAAGGTTCCGGCAACTTTGCGGAATCAACTGGCAGTCGGCGGCCGTCTGGTTATCCCCGTCGGCACCGAACCCCGCGCCCAACGGCTGGTACGAATCACCCGCACCGCCTCCAACTCCTTCCACAAAGAAATCCTAAGCCATGTCCGATTCGTACCCCTCATTGGCGAGCAAGGTTGGGCAAACCAAAGAGATTAAAGACACCATTTCAGTCATTTGGCGTGCCTCTATCGGCCGTAAAAACAAGCGTCCCCCAGGTCGTTGGATTCGTCATATCGAATACGGCCGTCCCCACCGAAATCTCTGAATCAAATTCAAAACACATCGGCTCATCATTTTCCTGGTCCGTTGCAATAGCAAAACCAACCATCGCCTGCACCGTTGGGTAATATTCATGTTCGTCGGCAAATCCAGAATCCAGATGGGCATCTACATTACCCCATCCTACCGCACTGGTTAACCTTATTTCATCCAAACCTAACTGCTCCAGGGGAATAGAGATTTCGACCGGGAATAAAAAGGATTGGGCATATATTCGCTCTCCAACAGCCGCGACAACACCCATATCTTCGCCAAACATGGCAGACTCAAAATTCAAATGCAGTATCTCCGCCTGGTCAACCCTAACAGTTATGAACGCCTCATCCATATCAAAAGTAGTGGCCGCGAAATCTGTTTCAAAGTCAGTATCCAGTGCCAGCGTAACTTCCTCCTCTGGCAGCAATAAAAATCTGATATAGAGATTGTCATCATCCCAGACCAGTTTTACCCCACCGGGAATACCACACTCATCATAGGTCAAATCGTGATAGTCATTCACATATTCCACCTGATGCCAGTCAGCAACATCACCATCAACGATAATCGGCCGATCTACATAGGGCGCTAATGCCGTCGGGGTTTGAGGACGAATCGGATAAAGGCCATCCTCTGTCAGCAAAAAAGCCGAACGAACGCCATCATCATTCCACTTATAAACCAGGGCGCCAGGGTAACTGAGATAATAGTGAGAAAAACAGCAGCCGCTTGTATCCTGAAAATTATAAATCCTGTGAACGAACAATAACTCCTCAAAACCATCACTATCTACATCCTGAACAGTAATCTGATCCCTTGGTTGGGTTCCGTAAAAAATACCCGCGCCACTACGAAGGCTAACAAACTCTTTCTCCCAGCGCCAGGCTGCTTTTAATTCAGAATCATCCCAAATATAAAGAATGCTGGTTGCATTTGATTCCCTCATTGTATCCAGTCCCCAGAGCGAAAAATACACGCCTTTCAAGTTAGCCGATAGATTGACGCTGGACAGCTCGATTGTTGTGGTAAACTCAAGCGGTATTGGTTCCGATTTTCCAAGTAATTCACTATCACCATCATCAAATACCGCTACCTGAACATCGCCATAGTAAAATCGAATGTGCTTGTTATAAGCCTCATATTCAGAAAGGGTAAAGATTTCCTCAGAATAGCCTGGCGGCACGAGTGAGTAGGCCAGGACACTTTCCGGCGCTTCATCCTGATCCAGGTTAATTTCTATAAGTTGGACCGGTTTGAATTCCAGCGTTACCGTCATTGTCTCATCAGAATCGTCGTCTATTGGGAATTCCAATTGTGGGAGAGGAGATAGCGCTTCAACCCATTTCGCTTGCCTATCGGGGTCAACAACAACGGTGTCATTCACATAAACTGGGGCAGAACTTGGGTCGAATGTGGGCGATGGAAGCGGTGTCGGCGTTACGTCGTTCGCTGGTGTCGCGGGCGACAAACCCCACCAGGTTGGCGTCGCGGTGGGCGTCCAGGACGGCCGAGGCGTATTAATCGGCCTGGGTGTGTTGGATGGCGTGATAGTAGGTTCTGGTGTCGCAGTATAAGCTGCGACTGCTTGCGTTGGGGTGGCAGCAGGTTTTGTCGTTGCAGTGTGAATTGCGACTGCTTGCGTTGCGGGTGAAGCTGGATTGCCTTCCTCTTCCTGAATTACCTGATTTTCACGACCATCAGGTTGAGATTCACTCCCCGCCTTCTTACATGCAGCAACCAAAGCGATAGATAATAGTAATAAGAAAAGTTTAGATTTCATAACATCAACACTCCCATAAAGCTCGACATCTTAAACTCGCACCCCCTACTATACTTCACAATTCATTATTCAATTTTCATTGTACAGCCAGTGCTAATGATAATTTAATCCCCTGGCTCCAACTGTGGCTCGGAACGAGATATGTTGCGGAGGTGGAAGATGAGCCAGAGAAAAGCCATAACCGTCGCCACCCCACTCATACTCAAAGCAATCTGCCGCACATCCAGGCCCAGCGTATCCTGACCAATCAGCCCCGCCCAAAGCGTCGAAACAGATTGGGTCAGCGTCAGCATAGCAAACTCAAAAGCAAAAACCCGGCCCCGAACCCGATCCGGCACAATCATCTGGAGCATAGCGGCCGAAAAAACCCAAATCGTCCCCGAACCAACAGTACGTATCAGCGTTGCCCCCGCAAAAGAGGCCAGAGAACCGGCCACACTAAGCCAGAACGTACCCAGAATCAACATCCCAAAACCGGCCGAAACCGCCCACCGCAGCCGCATCGGCGCATCGCCCAGCCAGCGGCGCAGCAGCAGCGGCCCCAACCCCGTTCCCAGCCCGCTAACGGCATAGATCAGCCCCAAAGTAGCCGTTCCAGAATCAATACCCGGCAGCAGTTCAGCAATTCCAGAAGATTGGAGCGGAAAAATCTCTTCCGCAAAGGTCACTTCAACAACGTTAATCGCGCCCCAGGCCAGCGAACCGGCCGCCTTCACCAGGGCCAGACCAAGAATGAAAGGCTCGCCGCGTAAGTAGCGCAGCCCATCCAGAAAATCAAGCCAACCCCCACCAGGGCCGGCCGGTTCAGGAGCGGCCGTTCCGTGCGCCGTCGAAACCGTTGTAGTCACGGCCGGCTTCTCCCTGATTTGCACGGCGATGCGGCTGATAAGAACGGCCGAAAGAACAAACGTCAGCCCATCCATAATAAAAGCCTGGGTCACGCCAAAAACGGCCGCTACAATTCCCCCCAAAAACGCCCCAAAAGCCAGCATCGTACTCCAGGTCAGGCTGTCAAGGGCATTAGCAGCCACCAGCTCCTCTTGTTTAACAACATTAGCAAGAACGGCCGAGCGGGCCGGAACAAACAAAGAACTCAGCGCAAACTGCGTAACCGTCAGCAGGTACAACAGCCAGACATCACCCGCCTCCCGCACCAACAGCAGCCCCAAAACCGTCAGCGCCCGCAGCAAATCCGAAACGATCATCACATGACGGCGATCATAACGGTCGGCCACAACCCCGGCAAAAGGGCTGAATAAAAAGAGCGGCAAAAACCGGGCCAGGAAAAGATAACTGAGGGCGGCTCCACTGGTCGTCAAACTGGCAATTAAAGCGGCCGAGGCAATCAGATTAAACCAATCACCAAACTGGCTGACCACTGACCCTAACCAAAGATACCGGTAATTGCGGTTATCTTTAAGCAGGTTCAGGTATTCATTCATCAAACATTCCAATCGGCCGACAGAAACGCAAATTATACCCCCAAAACAAAAAAAGGCGCACCGCTGACGATCTTTCAACCATCAAGGAACACCCTAACTCGTAAACCAGCACAGCGTCAATAA
>Ga0299914_10001483_pt1 | contig 15535 bp, 16 predicted proteins | sample RVTome_10_FD_201361 | JGI IMG/M metagenome (GOLD analysis project Ga0299914, IMG submission 201361) | Soil microbial communities from uranium-contaminated site in the Upper Colorado River Basin, Wyoming, United States - RVT153D57 (version 2) ...
TTGGTTTCTGACCTGGTCGAATTATCTCGTGTTGCGCAGATGGTCGATGTGCTGCAGGCAAGAAAGACCAAGTGTCTGGCTGACCGGGGTGGCCACCACCGACTCGGCTATTCGTCACCGACCGCGTAGCTGGTCGATCAGACCGGCGTCACGCCAGGTCAGGCAAAACGGATCGTCAGCTATGGCAATGCCCCCAAAAAGGCTCCTCACGCCTATGCGGCGTGGGCAGATGGGCGTCTGTCGACCAGCCAGGCCCATCACCTGTTCCGAGCCGCCGAGTCGATCCCTGACGAGTACTCAGAGGCTGAAGAAAGGCTGGTGGAGATTGTCGAAGGGCTCGACGCCGTGGACACCGCCAAAGCGGTCGAATACTGGCGACAAGCAATGGACGGACCCGCCGAGATCGACCCGGAAGTCCAACTGGGGCGCCGCGGGCTGTCGGCATCTTGGGTCGAGGGTGGAATGCTCAAGGTCGACGGATGGCTGAACAGCATTGCCGGCCAGGCCTTCATGGCCGGTATCGACGCCAACATGCCACCACCACGAGATGGCGACACGCGAACCCCACGGCAGAGACGCCACGACGCAGGAGAACCTATGCCGGGACTGGCTGGACAACGGCACGACCCCCACGGTTGGCGGTGACAAACCGCACGTCGTTCTTCACGCTGACGTGCCAGCGCCACGGGGCATCGCCGGCGGTCTCCACGAAACTGAAGATGGAGACATCGTCGATGTCGACACGCTGAGAATGGTCGCCTGCGACTGCTCCCTCACCCGCATCGTCCTGGGACCCGACTCAGAGGTCTTGGATGTCGGCCGCAAAACCCGAGTCTGGACCACCGCACAGCGAAGGGCAATCATCGCCCGGGGCCGCCACTGCCAGGGACCCGGATGCCGGGCCAAACCCCGCTATTGCGACATCCATCACCTGGACCATTGGGCAGACCTCGGGACCACCACGGTGGAAAAAGGGAAACTGCTCTGTCGACCCTGCCACACCCAGGAACATCTCGAGGGACGCCACCATCGACGCATTCGATCACCTAGGGGTGGTCCCTTCCCCACCACCCCGACACGAACCACTCGGCGGGGGCGAGACATGGCTTGGAACTGGCCATCACATGTTGCGGCGGTACTTGCCGCCCACTTCGTAAAGGGCCTGGCTCATCTGACCTAGTGAAGCCACCTTGGCGGTCTCCATGAGCTGGGCGAAGATGTTCTCGCCTTGAACCGCCACCCGCTGCAGCTCGACCAACGACTCCGCGGCTGCATCGGCGTTGCACTCCTGGAACGCCCTCAGGTTGGCTATCTGGCGATCCTTCACTTCCTTTGTGGATCTACGCAACTCCTTGGGGATCTGGAAAGGCGATCCCTCCTTGGTTATGAACGTGTTCACCCCGACGACGGGGTACTCACCTGATTCCTTCTTTTGCTCGTAGTAGAGAGACTCCTCCTGGATCTTGGTCCTTTGGTACTGCCTCTCCATCGCTCCCAGCACACCGCCGCGGCTGTTGATCCGCTCGAACTCGCCAAGTACGGCCTCTTCGACCAGATCGGTCAGTTCCTCGATGACGAAGCTTCCCTGCAGTGGGTTCTCGTTCTTGTTGAGACCGAGCTCTTTGTTGATTATCAGCTGGATCGCCAGCGCCCGCCGAACTGACTCCTCGGTGGGCGTCGTGATCGCCTCGTCGTAAGCGTTGGTGTGCAGGCTGTTGGCGTTGTCATAGAGCGCGTACAACGCCTGGAGCGTGGTGCGGATGTCGTTGAAGCCTATCTCCTGAGCGTGCAGCGACCGGCCCGACGTTTGGACGTGGTATTTCAGCTTCTGAGACCGCTCGTTGCCTCCATACTTGTGTTTTATCGCCTTGGACCAGATACGTCGCGCTACCCGGCCGATGACCGCATATTCGGCGTCGATGCCGTTGGAGAAGAAGAAGGACAGATTGGGGGCGAAGGCGTCGATGTCCATCCCCCGTGCCAGGTAGTTCTCCACGAATGTGAAGCCGTTGGCCAGGGTGAAGGCAAGCTGTGTGATCGGGTTGGCCCCCGCCTCGGCCATGTGGTAGCCACTGATCGATACCGAGTAGAAGTTGCGGACGTCGTTGTCCACGAAGTACTGCTGGATGTCGCCCATCATTCGCAAGGCGAACTCTGTGGAGAAGATACAGGTGTTCTGCGCCTGGTCCTCTTTGAGGATGTCCGCCTGCACGGTGCCCCGCACGGACGAAATGGTCTCTGTCTTCAACCGCTCGTACACGTCACCGGGGAGGACCTGGTCGCCGCTGACTCCGAGGAGACGCAAGCCCAGCCCGTGATGTTCTGGAGGCAGGTCACCCGCATAGACGGGACGGGGCCGATCGCTATAGAGGGTGTCGATCCTGGCTTCGACGTCATCCCACATCTCATGCTCGGTTATGTAAGTCTCACAAGCCTGATCGATCGCCGCGTTGAGGAAGAAAGCCAGGATCATGGGGGCCGGGCCGTTGATGGTCATCGACACCGATGTGGTCGGGTCGTCTAGATCGAAGCCCGAATATAGCTTCTTGGCGTCGTCCACTGTGGCGATGGAGACACCCGAGTTGCCCACCTTTCCATAGATGTCGGGACGCTCATGAGGGTCGTCGCCGTAGAGAGTCACCGAGTCGAAAGCGGTGGACAACCTTCTCGCAGGCATCCCCTCGGACAGATAGTGGAAGCGGGCGTTGGTCTGTTCCGGTGGCCCCTCTCCCGCGAACATCCGTGCCGGGTCCTCCGTTGCCCTTTTGAACGGAAACACTCCCGCGGTATATGGGAACTCGCCGGGGACGTTCTCCTGGAATATCCAACCCAGCCTGTCTCCCCACGATCGGTAGCGGGGCAGAGCTACTTTGGGGACCTTCGTGTGGGAGAGAGTCTCGGTATGCAGTGGGACCTTGATCTCCCGGCCCCGGACGTGATAGACAAACTCATCGCCGGCGTATTCGGCCACCATCCCGTCCCAACGCTCCAGCGCGTGCAGGCCCTCCGGGTCGAGTGACTCCCGGACCCCGGCCATCGCCTCCGCCACATCCACTCCCGCCGCTGCCGCCCCCTCCAGGCGATACAACTGCTCGGCGACTTCTGCCTGCTCAGTGGCCCATTCGTCGTAGCGCCGGATCTCCTCGACGATCTCAGCGAGATATCGGGAGCGCTCGGGGGGCACGACGTGTTGTTTCGCCGCCGCTTCGACGGGAAGACCGAGACCCGACTCGAGACCGAGTCTCGCCAGGAACGCGTGATAGAACCGATTCGTACCCGGATCGTTGAAGTCGGACGCCACGGTCAGGTGTACCGGGACCTCGTCATCGGGGAGGTCGAAGGAAAGATGATTGCGTTTGTACTGCTTGCGAACGTCCCGCAGGGCGTCCTCGGCGCCCTGCTTGTCTGCCTTGTTGATCGCCACGAGATCGGCGAAGTCGAGCATGTCGATCTTCTCCAGTTGGGTGGCGGCTCCGTACTCGGGGGTCATCACATACAGAGCGTGATCCGAGTAGTCGACGATCTCGGTGTCCGACTGACCGATTCCCGACGTCTCCAATATGACCAGGTCGTATCCGGCCGCCTTGACGATATCGATGGCGTTCTGGATGTGAGGTGACAGCGCCAGGTTGGCCTGCCGGGTTGCCAGAGAGCGCATGAAGACCCTCGGGTGTGGCAGCGAGTTCATCCGGATGCGGTCGCCGAGCAGAGCGCCTCCGGAGCGACGTTTTGACGGGTCGACCGAGATGATCGCCACGTTCATGTTCTCGAAGTCAGATAGGAACCGTCGCAACAGCTCGTCGACGAGACTCGACTTGCCTGAGCCGCCCGTACCGGTGACACCGACGACGGGGGCTTTCGAGCCCACCGCCCGGGCCTCGACCCGCTCCCAGACGTCCGCATACTTGTCTCCGTAGTTCTCGGCCGCCGAGATGAGACGGGCGACCACAGCAGGACCGTCGGTTGTCAGCATGTTGAGATCGAAGTCTTGGGCCAACTCCCCGATCGGAAGGTCGGATCGGGCCAACATGTCGTCGACCATGCCGGTGAGGCCCAGAGCCCGTCCGTCGTCAGGCGAGTAGATGCGAGTCACGCCGTAGGAAGACAGCTCCTCACCTTCGGCGGGAAGGATGGTCCCACCTCCGCCACCGAAGATCTTGATGTGCCCGGCTCCGTCGGCGACGAGCAGGTCACGCAAATAGCGGTAGAACTCCATATGACCCCCCTGGTAGGAGGTCACCGCGATGGCATGAACGTCCTCCTGAATCGCCGCGTTGACGATGTCGAGCCCGCTCCGGTTGTGACCGAGGTGAATGACCTCAGCCCCGGAAGCCTGCAGGATCCTGCGGAAAATGTTGATCGAGGCGTCGTGACCATCGAACAACGTGGTTGCGGTCACGAACCTGACCTTGTTGGCCAGTTGACGGTCGGGCATGCTTGCGTTCAGGATACGAAGCGAATACTTTGATGTCAAAGGAAATGAGCAGTCCCACCCGGTATCGAGACCCGATCGCCGAAGCGCGTCGTCAGTGGACGGCCCATGGCTGGTCCCAGGCGGCGCCCGGAATGGCCGCCGTCACCACGATCACCAGGGTGCAACAGATAATGGCCAGCCGGGTCGAGGTGGCGCTCGCTCCCCTCGGTCTCACCTTTGCCCGTTTCGAGATCCTCCGCCTGCTCGGCTTTTCTCGCAAAGGACGGCTTCCCATGGGCAAGATCAGTGACCGTCTCCAGGTCCATCCCGCCAGCGTGACCAGCGCGGTGAAACGACTCGAGAGAGAAGGGTTGATGACACGACACACCGACGAGGTAGACAACAGGATCGTCCTCGCCGGCGTCACTCCAAGAGGCCGGGAGATCCTGGTCCCGGCAACAGAGGCGGTCAATGGAGTCTTCGAGTCGATCGAGCTCGATGAGTCAGGTGTCGACGCGCTCATCGACCTGCTCAACCCGATTCGCGACGCCGCCGGGGACCACGTCGAGACACCGGCAGAGACGGACGTGCGTGACTAGACATAATTGGTGTCTCGGCAGGTTGGGGATATCGTCTGTACCAACCCCGCGCAATGATGACTAGATTGGACCACGCATGGTGCAATTCACAGGGCGGCTACAGGGGCAGAAACTCGAGCCCAGCAGTGTTCTGATCGACATCGCCGATGGCAGGTTCAGGGTGTCTTCAGGTCGACTCCAGCTGGGATCATGGTCACTAGACCGCATAGCGGCCGAACGGACGTCGATCTACAAGTTCGGGCTCGACATCGATGGCGAGCATTTCGACTTCTACCCCAACGACCCGTCGACCTTCTCCGACGCAGTGGGTGCGGTCATCGACCTCAGCGAGCCGAGAAGCCGCTTTGGTCTGCGTGAGCGCATCGAACGCGCTACCAGCAGCTAGAGAACTCTCTCGCGCTGGCAGAATGGGCGCGATGGTGCCGAAGTTGCTACGTCGCGGGGCGATCGCCGGATTTTCATTGCTCAGTCTTGAAGCTGCGTGGGCGTTGCTCCGACCGGCTCCGCTTCTGAAGCAATATGACCCGTCCGGTGAGTTTGGCGACTCATCCAACCCGATTCTGCGTGTCGCGGTCCTCGGTGACTCCTCAGTCACCGCACCCGGGGTCGCCGGACCGCACGAGATCTGGGTATCGCTGATCTGCTCGCGGCTCGCCGGGACCCGCCACGTGATTCTTCGGTCGTTCGCGGTTGGGGGATCGATGGCGCACAATGTCATCGACGAGCAGCTCACCGGGGCCCTCGAGTTCACGCCCGACGTGGTCTTCGTCTCAGTAGGAGCCAACGACGCCATCAAGGGTGTGCCGCTGCACAGGTTCGAGGAGAACCTGGATCATCTCGTCAGCACTCTGGTCGAGTCCGGAGCCACCGTCGTTCAAAGTGGGGTCGGTTTCCTGGGCACCATCCCCCGTCTCTACCCGCCATTGAGCACGCTCATGGAACGCCGGGCGCGACGTTTCGACGATGTTCACTGGCGGGTGGCGGAATCCCACGGCACTGCGGTGGTCGACCAGCGCAGCGACGACGTATCGGTGTGGAGCCGGGATCGCACATTGTGGGCAGAGGACTTCTTCCATGTGAGTGCCGCCGGTCACGCTCGGTGGGCCGAGACCGTGTGGCGAACTGTCGACCCACTGTTCAACGGGGCGCGTGAACACAGCTGAGGCCCTCGCGCTCGTGGAGAGCAGTCGAGTGGCGCGCTTGGCAACCGTCCGACCCGATGGCCGACCCCACCTTGTACCGATCACCTTCGCCATCACCGCCGGGACCATCGTGACGATGATCGATCTGAAACCGAAGACAACAAGCGAATTGCAGCGTTTGCGCAACATCGACGCCAACCCTTCGGTCTCAGTGATGGTCGACGAGTGGAACGAGGATTGGGATCACCTCAGATGGGTCCGCGTCGACGGGACGGCCCGGGTGCATTCGGATGACGATGTGTGGCGGCATGCCCGTGATGCTCTCATCGTCAAGTATCCGCAGTACTCGGCTCAGCCTCCGGAAGGGGCCGCGATATCCATCACGATCGATGGAGTCACGAGTTGGACCAGCAGCGGATGACGCCCTCTTCGGTGGCGATCCAGTCGACTCTTTGATCATGGTCCTGCATCGGGACCGATTCGACGACTCGTCTCTTCACCGTTGCCGCGACCGCCATTGCGTCGGTCCTCCTGGCGGAGAGGATGCGGTCGTAGAACCCGCCGCCGTTGCCAAGACGCCCTCCTGTCATGTCGAAGGCGAGGCCCGGCGTCACCAGGACATCGATTTGGTTGATGGCGATGACAGGGCCCATGGCCACCGGCTGGTCCATGCCGAACCGGTGTCTCTCCCGAGGTACGTCTCTGTCTCGAAAGGTCAGATGCTTGTCGGGCTCCACACGGGGCAGCACCCATCTCCATCCAGGGAGCCGCGTGAACAAAGGACTGACATCGACTTCGCCTGGCATGGCGAGGAAGGCGGACACCGTTCCGGGGAGACGGCGCGACATCCAAACAAAAAGCCCTTCGACCACCCGACGACTCTCGCTCTCGGTCACCGGTCCCCCGGCCCTGATCTGTACGCGCAACTCCTGTTTGTCCACTACATCGAGGCTATACCGGTGTTGTAGCCTCGCCTTCACATGCGATGGCCTCAGACCCTGTTCCGAACGGTCCTCACCTGGACTGTCGGCGTGCTGGCCACCGTCGTCGGAGCGTTGACCGTGATCACCATCGTGGTGTTCAGGCCCACGGCACCCGCCATAGACCGGGTGATCCATTGGTGGAGCCGGATGTGGCTGCTGGCCTCGGGCACCCATCTCACCGTTGAAGGTCGGGAGAACATAGACCCCAAGCAGTCGTATGTCGTGGTGGCCAATCATCTGTCGACTCTCGACATCATGGTGTGTTTTCTCGCGGTACCCCTGCCGATCAGGTACCTCGCCAAGAAGGAACTGTTCCGGATCCCACTTCTGGCCCAGGCCATGCGGGCCGTGGGCATCATCGAAGTCGACCGCGCCGCCCGCACCTCCATCCATGCTTCGGTCAACCGCCAGGCTCAAGATCTGATCGCCCACAGCAGAAGTCTCATCATCTACCCGGAAGGCACCCGACCCCGTGACGGCGTGATGAAACCGTTCAAGAAAGGCGCTTTCACCATGGCCATCTCCGGCCGGCTCCCCATACTGCCGTTGTCCATCCACGGCACCTTTGAGGCTGCGGCGCCCGGCAAGCCGTGGTTCCATGGCGGAGCGGTGACCGCCATCGTCGAGCCCCCCATCCCCACCGACGGCATGACCGCATCTGACGCCGAACCCCTCCGTGATCGAGTCCGGGAGATCATCGCCAAACGGGTGAGCGATCTGGGCGGACCGGTGGGTTGAGACCGGTCTGTGCGGGAAAGACGGGCTAAAACGTTTCTGTGAATGAAAAGGGCGCTGAGAACGCCCAAAACGTTCACAGAACGGTGGTTTTCAGTCGTAAACGGCGGCCAGGAAGGCCTTACCTTCCTGAACGACACACAAGAAGGCGCCCACCGAGGTGACGATCTGGTATCGGTCGACATCCGGCTCGCCTCTCCACCAACGACCACTCAGTCTCCAAGGACCACTCCAGGTGAGCACCGGCTCCCATCTCGAGCTGAGCCTGACTCTGGTGGGCATACCCCCGTCCCACTCCAGTTCGACGGGATCGAGATGAGGCGGAACGAGAGCCGGAGCCGGCGAGGGAGTTGCCCCCGGCCACGGCGCATCCATGTCACGCTCCTCGGTCGTTTCCGGCTCACCCCATCGTGACCAGGACACTCTTTCGGCGGGCATGCGCCCACCACGAGCCCGAGCCTGAAGAACACCTTCGGACCCCAACAATGCCTGTGCCCGGGAGAGAGCACGCTCGGCTTCGATCATCGACGACTCGTCGGTGAGGAGATTCAACTGACGACCCTCTCCGGACAGGTCGTCGGGAACGATGGCCAGGGTGGCGATACCACCAGGGATACCAGCAGTCTCCACCCATGCCCTTAGCTGCCACCACACCCGATCACTCAAAGCCTTCTCGGTGAAAGGGTCGGCGGATCGCCATACCCTGGTCCGGTCCGAGCCGTGTGCCGCACCTACGGTGATGGTCACCGTGTGGGGGGCCACACCGGCCGATCGGAGACGTCTCAGCAGTTTCTCGGCGAGATTCCTGCTGGCGAAGCCAATCGCGTCGAGGGATTCCAGGGGATCCTCAAACGACATCTCCACGGCGAGGTTGGGGGGAATGTCTCGGGGATGGGCCGGTCTGTCCTCACCACTGGCGAGACGATGCGCCTGCAAACCGGGGTTGCCGAATCGTGAAGCAAGTGTCTCCCTGGGCAATCGAGCCAGATCCCCGAGTGTGGCGATTCCCAGCCAACGGAAAGTATCGATCATCTCCTCTCCCCCCATCGACTCCCGAAGAGTGCCGAGGTCTAGACCGGAGAGAAAGCCAATGGTGTCGTCGACGATCACCGGCTCACCAGGCGTGGCGGAAGCCGCCGCCCACCGAGCAGCAAAGGGCCCATGTGCAATTCCGATATGAGTGGGGACGACCCCCCTCCACTCGCTGCGCTCGCTACCCCCCGCACGTGATGACCGAGGGGGGACATCGAGCTGGGGGTCGAAATATTCGCTGATTGCCTCGTCGACTGTCCTAGCAAGCTGGCCCTCTCCCCCGTAGTAGCCCATCGCCCCTTCCACTGGGAGGAACATCAACCCCGGGCTCACTACCTCCACCCGGGGCACCAGGTTCTCGACGAGAGCGATCACCGGCTCGAATCTGCGGGTCTCGTCTCCCACATCACGGGTCAACACGGTGGCGAAAGGGGCAAGAGCCTCCGCCTCCCTTCTCGGCATGCCCAAGACAACACCGGCCTCGATCACGTCATCGGTGGCCCCGGTCACCCGGTCGTCGACAATCAGTACCGGCTCACCCCACGGCGCGTCTGGCCTGGTCAACGACCACATCGGAAACCACACGCACATCGTCCGTACCTTCATCTTCAACCTCGAATCGTCGGGCCATCCCCGCAGCTCCTTTCCCGGTCGCCTCCAACATCATTCGGCGACGGGTCAGTCTCCCGTGACCACGATCGGCACCCTCCCAGGTGACACCCAGAGCCCTGAGTCGGAGATAGGCGACACCACCGGGCAACCCATCGCCCATCGATCTCATCGCCACTGCCACCCGACGGGCTCGAGCCAGAGCGGCCAGACGGCGAAGATCCTGATCACGGATACGCGCCGGCACTTCGGCATACATGGCACGAACACCCTCGAGAAGAGCTGCGGTCACCTTGGGCCACATGATCGGGTCGTCGCATCTGACCACCACCAGACGTTCCGGGATCACACCAGTCTCCCAAGCCGCCTCAGGCGAGATCCATCCTCTGGTGTCGAGCGCAACCACAGGGGCGACACGAGCGTGGGGTGCGAGCAGCTTGAGACCCAGACGTGTCAGCCCGGTCCCGGGGACACCAACCAGCTCGGTGATCCGACCGGGTTGAAGGTCGAAAATATCTCTGTCCTGTCTTTGCCCCGACACCGGTGCCGCGATATCGGCAGCGGACAAGCCCTCGATCCGCAAGAGCTGACTCCAATCTGAGGGCAGTCCATCTTATCGAACATATGTTCGATGGCAAGCGGAGCTCTGCTCTGCCATGATCGGCACTCCGTCCAGTTACCCTTCAGCCCGGTGAGTGACAAGAAGAGGATCCTCGTCGCCGACGACTCCGAGACGATCAGAGCACTATTGCAAACAGCTCTCGAGAGCGCCGGGTACGAGGTGGACATCGCCAAAGACGGGTTGAGCGCCTACGAGTTGGGGAGCAATGGCGAATACGACCTCATCATCCTCGACCAGTTGATGCCGGGGCTGCTCGGTCTCGATGTGATCACCCGCTGGCACGAAGAAGGGTTGCAAGCACCGGTGTTGATGCTCACCGGGGTCGACGACGACAGGACCGCCGTCGAGAGTTTCGACCGTGGTGCTGTCGACTACGTGCGGAAACCCTTTCGCATCACCGAGCTGATGGCTCGCATTCGCATGCGGCTTTAGACCATTCAAAACCAAAACACGGACATCCAACCTCAACAGGGGACACGCGGCTTCCGATAATCGAGATGCGGATGTTCACCAATCAACTCGTTCCGATGGCCTTGCTGGTCATCTTCTTCATCGACGCCCTCCTTCTGGCGGGTCTCGTCGTGTTGAAGTCCCTCCATCGCCGCCACATGCGCAGCCACGATGTCCGCAGACACGAGTATCTGGGGCTCCTCAGCCGGCATATCTCCTTCGAGAACTATCACGAGCCCATAACCGAGACGATGGCAGAGGATCAGGCGTTCCTCGATGCCCTCATCGACATGCGCAACGCCATCACCGGCGACGAAGTTTCGACCCTGCGCCGCATCGTGAATCACCACGGCGTGATCGAGAGGCAGATGAGATATCTCGACTCCTCCATTTTGCTCAGCCGACGACTGCGCGCCGCAGTCGCCCTCGCGGAGTTGGGTGACGAAATCTCAGCGGGCACACTGATGCGTCATCTCGATGACCGGGAGCCTGAGATCCGCATCCAGTCGGCTCGTGGTCTGGGACGAATCCAGTGGACTCCGGCAATCGATCAAATCGTGTCTCGATTCAGTGACGAGATCCCCTGGGTGCGGGTCAGGTTCTCCGACACTCTCATCGGCTATGGAACAAAGGCGACGTGGCCGCTTCTTGCCTACATCAGGATCAACCACCGCTTCGACAGCAAGGGGCCGGCACTCGCCCTGCGCACTTTGGCCCAGATCCAGGACGATCAGGCGGTCGGGCCACTGCTCGAAGTTCTCGATGAGACCACTGACCTGGAGATACAGATCGCAACCGTCGACGCCCTCTCCGAGCTGGGCAGCTCGGAGGCTCTGCCCGCCGTGGAGTCTCTGCTCGACTCCGAGCAGTGGGAGCTGCGTTCCAAATCGGCGAGTGCCCTCGGCAAGCTCGGTGATCCGTCGGCGATTCCACGTCTGATGACCGTGATGCGAGACGAGAACTGGTGGGTGCGCCGATCTGCGGCGGCGGCAGTGGCCCGCCTGCCCGAAGGCATCGAAGCCCTCTATCGCTCACTCGACGACGAGGATCCCTTCGCCGCAGATGCCGCCGCGGAAGCGCTCGCAGATGCCGGGGAACTGGTGACGGCACGCGAACGAGCCGAGGAGATCGGTGTCGAGAACGAACCTCTCCTCGCCCACATGGGATCGGATGTGCAGACGTGATCCTGGAAATCATGAGGTGGGTGGGATACGGCACGATTGTCTATTTCATCCTGATGCAGGTCTACCTGGTATTCCTGTCGCTGCTCTCGGGTGCGGCGTTGCGTCGCAACCATCATCTCCGACGTTTCGGTCGGATCGGCGAAATGTTGTCGAGCCGGACGTCTCCTCCAGTCTCGATCGTCATCCCGGCATACAACGAAAAGGCGGGGATCGTGGACGCGGTCAGGTCGATGTCGATCGTGAGGTACCCGCGCTTTGAGATCGTGGTCTGCAACGATGGCTCATCCGACGACACTCTCGACGCCCTCATCTCGGCGTTCAATCTGGAGAAGGTCCGCATCCCCTATCGCCCCGATTTGGAATGTGCGCAGGTCAGAGCCATATATCGGGGGAGGTCCGGAGTCGATATCACCGTCATCGACAAGGAGAACGGTGGGCGAGCCGATGCTCTCAACGCCGGGATCAATGCCGCCCGCTACCCGTACGTCTTCTGCACCGACGCCGACGTGGTGCTCGACCCCGACTGTCTGGTCCATTCGATGCAGCGGGTCGTCGAGGACCGCGACCGAACGGTGGGTGTCGGGGGCAACGTGAGGCCTTTGAACGGGAGCCGAGTCGAATTGGGTCATTTGATCGAGGCGAGTGTCCCCCGCCCACTCATCCCAAGGATGCAGATCCTCGAATACCTGAGGACATTCCTCGCCAGTCGTCCCGGCTGGTCCTGGATGAATGCGCTTCCTCTCGTCTCCGGAGCATTTGGCATCTGGAAGAAGTCCGTGGTCGTTGAGGTGGGCGGATTCGCCCAAGGGCACATGGGCGAGGACATGGACCTCACCATGCGAATCCACCGGCATCTCCTCGAGACCAAGGTGCCCTACCGGATCGTATATGAGCCATCGGCGGTGATCTGGACCGAGGTGCCGGACTCCGCCCGGGTCCTGCGCCGCCAGCGGATCAGGTGGCATCGCGGGCTGATGACCGCTATCAGGGACTTCCTGCCCATGACGTTCAACCCACGCTACAAGCAACTGGGGATGCTGACGTGGGGTGGATTCTTCCTCTTCGAGTACATCGCACCGATCATCGAGTTCATCGGCTGGTTCGTGGTTCCCATCGCCTGGATGCTCGGCGCCCTCGACACCACCGCCCTGATCTGGATGTTTCTCATCGCCTTCGGGATGGGGTTGATGAATTCGTTCATCGCCCTGATGCTCGACGAGTCGTACGGCTATTTCAACAGCCCGGCCGACACCTCACGACTCATAGTGATGGCGGTCATCGAGAACTTCGGGCTGCGACAGCTGACCGTGTTGTGGAGGATCCGGGCCATCGTGGGAGGCAAAGGCACACGCAGCTGGGGCAACATGGAGCGTCGTGGCGTGGCCAACCTCGCCGGTGGGCCCTCGTCCCAACAATGATCCGATTCCGCCGCACCGCCGACTGCTGAACCTATAGAGTCGACGGGTCCACACACCAACCCAGGAGGGGACATGACCGACGAGCCAAGAGGGATGGATCCAGTCGAGGAGCCGATGACGCCAGCCGATAGTGAATCCACCGTGGCGCAAGGGGCAGGCGACTTCACCAGCGGAGAGGGCTTGGTGGCGTTGGCCGGAATCGTGCTCGTCGCCATCTGGGTCATCTTCGACGTATTCCTCGACGATTACGGTGTTGGGTCGCTGACTTTGCTATTGGCCGCGTTGGTGATCATCGCACCCAGAATGAACCGCGCCACCGTGGAGAAAGCCCTTCCGCTGCCAGTGGTCATCAAACTCGCCGGCTACACCCTCGCCTTCATCGGAGTAATCGCAGTCATCGAAGCCATCGAGGAAGGCTTCTTCGAAGGTGCCGCGACGATCATCGCAGCGCTCGCCGAGTACGCCGCCTTCGCCATGGCCTTCATCGGAGCCCGTCAGATCAAGATCTGAAGGATCTGTTCAGGAGTCTTCCAATTCCTCCAGGGTCTTCGGCCAGTCGTCCCTGAGGAGCCGGGAGAGGGAGCGGTCGGCAAGCAGCTTGCCATCGGTCTGACAGGTCGCACAGTAGTTGGTCTCGTTCGAGGCGTAGACAATACGTTGCACTTTGGACCCGCATCGTGGGCAGGGCTCACCGAACTTGCCGTGGACCGACATGTCGTCACGAAACGCGGTGACCTTGGAAGGCCAACCCTCCCCCACCTCCTCCCGCAAGGTCTGAGTCCATTGATTTAGAGATCGGATGACTGCTTCATGGAGACGGCTGGCCTCTTCTTCATCGAGCTGGGAGGTCCGTTTGACGGGTGAGAGTCTCGCCGCCCAAAGGATCTCATCCGAGTAGGCATTGCCGATCCCTGAGAAGATCCTCGGGTCGGTCAGAGCTCGCTTCAGTGTCCGGTTCTCCGACCTCAACGCGGTGACGAACTCCTCTGCTGATGTTTCTAGTGGTTCGATGCCACCGCGGTCGAGGGCGGTGACACCTCCCCAGCCATCTGTGAGCCAGATCCCGGCTCGTTTGTGGGTGCCTTGCTCGGTGAGGATCAGGGAACCGTGCTCAAAATCGAGCGCTGCCCGACCTACTTTCTTGGGGATGGCCTTGCCCGCCGTTTCCCACCGGAGCCGACCGGCGACCATGAGGTGTATCACCAAGAACAGATCACCTTGCCCGGTCGGAGGGCTTGAAGTGGTTCGTCCCCCGTCTTCAAAACCGAACACGAGCCGCTTGCCCACCCGATGCAGCGATACGACAGTCCGACCTACCGGTGCGTCGTAGGGCGGGTCGTAGGTCCGCACGACCGCTGGTGACGTCACCCTGACACCGGTGACTCTCTCACCCAGGACCCGTCGCTCCAGCGCCTCGAGGTAGACGACGATGTCGGGAAGCTCTGGCATAGCCGATGCCCGGATCAGTCGATCGAACGCATGCTGCCACTGGACAGAACGGCCACACCGACCACCAGACCACCCGCGATAAAGCCATAGGCCGTCAGCTGTGTCGTGCCGGTGGTGGCGTCGCTGACGGCGATCCCGAACACCACGATCATGCCGACGAGGACCACCCCCGCAATGGCTCGAGCCAATCGGGCGCCCATCGACATGACGAAAGCGACTGCGATGATCAACGCGCCACCGACCACGAACCAGATCCCGCTTACGATCGATGTCCCGGGATCTGTCGAGACCCCTGAGCTCGCATCGCCCACGGCCAGGTCGAGAAAGACACCCCCCAATACGACCAGGGCACCGGCCACGGCGAACCCGACCGCGGCGAGATTGGACGAGATCTGAGGCGGTTCCACCGGCTCCTGGGGCTCTTCAGGGTTGTGACGTGCCGCCAGACGCCGGGCCAGCCGGGGCGAGGCTGCGGCCACGCCAATCTCCTCGGCGAGAGCAACGTCGTCGTCGGTTCTGAGTATGAACTCCTCGCCTTCGGCCTTGATGTTGAAACCCTCCTGAAGGACGCTCATCCCGATGTCGGCGACCAGCCAGTCACCAACGAGCTCGTTTCCGGAAACGAGACGAAGTCTGCCGTAGTCGGCGACGACCCTGACCCTGACCCCTGGGCCGGTGTCACCCCGCATTCTGACGTTGCCATCCATTTCGACAGCCAATCAAGCTCCCGGGATCGGTCCCAGCCACGCCGAGTGTAGAAGAGACACAAAAGGGGACCGGGCACAAAGACACCGGTCCCCTTTCAACGGATGGTTCCCGTCTTGGTCAGTCCTGCAATTGCTCGAAGGTCTCCGAGAAGCTCTTCGCGGCCTTGCGTCGACCTCCCGAGGACTTCTGG
>Ga0299914_10001484_pt1 | contig 15530 bp, 13 predicted proteins | sample RVTome_10_FD_201361 | JGI IMG/M metagenome (GOLD analysis project Ga0299914, IMG submission 201361) | Soil microbial communities from uranium-contaminated site in the Upper Colorado River Basin, Wyoming, United States - RVT153D57 (version 2) ...
TGAGATCCGTTTCGAGCAGCAGCTCGGTGAGGCCGAGGATGCCGTTCATCGGCGTGCGCAGCTCGTGGCTCACGTTCGCCACGAACTCCGATTTCAGGCGATCGGACTCGAGAGCGGCGTCGCGCGCCTCCCGATACCGTTGTTCGCTCGCGCGCAGCTCCCCGGCGGCGCTCTGGAGCTGCCGCTCGCGGCGCCGGCTGGTCCCCGCGAAGAACGTCATCGACGTCAGAACCGCCGACAGCAGGAGCCCGCCGCCGAGCATGAGCGAGGGCAGGCGTCCTTCCATCTGCGCGAGCCGCGCGGGCGTCGGCCACAGCCGGAGGCGCAGCGGTGCCCCGCGCACGTCGAGATCGACTTCGGTCACCCACGCGTTCACCTCGGGGCCGGGATGCGCCACGCCGTGCACCTGCCGGACGCCGTGGAAAATCGCCAGCTCGAGGCCTTCGAGATCCCGCGGTTCGAGCGCCCCCTCCACGAGCGCGTCGAACCTGATCGTGCCAATCAGCCCGCCCGCACGGCCTCCGGCGCCGATCACCGGCACCACGATCGCGAAGCCCTTCGCGCCGCCCGGCAGGTCCACCGTGCCGGAGACGAGCGTGCCCCGGGCGCGTATGGCCGCCGGCAGGATCCGCTCGCGCACCGCCGCGAATCCCGGCGGTTCGGGCAGGCCGTCCGGCATCGTCCAGCGCGCGCCCGAGACGAGATCCACGCGTTCCAGCGCGTAGAGCGCGCGGAAGTCGCGAAGGTGCTCTCGAGCATCCACCCCCCAGCGCGCGGCGTGCTCGGGGGATCTGGCCAGGCGCCGGGCCATCCGCTCGAGCGCCCGCGCCTGCGCTTCGACGGGCTCCGCGATCGCCAGACGCAGGTGGGCGGCGTTGGACTCGATCAGGTGGAACGTCCGCTGGCGATCGTGCGCGGCGAGCGCGTGCCACACGGCGATGCTCGCCGTGAGCGACGCGACGCCCACCAGCGCCGGGAAGCGCGTCGCGCTGAGGGTCGGCGCGTCGCGCCAGCCGCGCGCGGCCAGCCCGCCACCCACCAGCACGAAGCCGACGGCGGAGTGCAGGGCCATGCTCGTGAGCAGCCCCCAGCCGTACGCCGTGGCGAGGTCCGTGACGTGGCCCACGACGGCCACCAGCGCGAGCGCCGCGGTGACCGCGCCGAGAAAGCTGGTGGGCATCGACATCCGACCCGTGCCGCCCGCGCGCCGCAGGAAGAGCCCCGCGCCGGCAAGCGCGAAGCACAGCGCCGCGTTGGGCGGCATCCGCGCCGGCGTCGCCGCGCCCGCCGTCAGGTAGGTCGTGACCCCGAAGATCAGGTCCGACTGCGGATCCACGCCCAGCAGATCCTGCGCGAGCGACAGCACACCGATCGACCCGACCGCCACACCCGCCATGCCCGCGACGTCGTCCCGCCCGGAGCCCGCCGACAGCAGGCCGACGCCGGCGATCAGGAACGCCAGCGCGTTGACGTACTGCATGGCCGGGAGGCCCGGCCGCACCTGGGTCAGGACGGGGCTGCCGGTCTGCCACCCGATGATGACGATCAGGCCGAGCAGCACGGCGGCCACGCCGCCCGTCAACTGGACGGCCGCGGAGAGATTGTTGCCGAAGCGGGTGCGCATCATCGCTCCCCGGTGTGCCGCTCCGGCCCGGCCGGCCGCCACAGCGCCCGCACCTGGGCCCCGAGGGCGAGGGGATCGAACGGCTTGGCGATGGAACCGAGCGCTCCCAGCTCGAGGCACCGCGCGCGATCCGCGGCATCGTGCCTGGCCGTGAGGAACAGCACGGGGATGTCCGCGGTCGCCGGATCGGCCTTCAGCCGCGCGCACGTCTCGGGCCCGTCGAGGTCGGGCAGCATCCAGTCCAGCAGGATCAGATCGACCGGGCCGGCGGCGGCCGCGGCGAGCGCCTCGCCGCCGCTGCCCACCGCGATCGCCTCGAAGCCGGCGCGCGCGAGCGCCGCGCGCGCGATCAGCCGGATGTCGGGCTCGTCCTCGACCAGCAGCACGCGGGGCCTCATGCCGTGGTCAGCCCCTTCCGCGCCATCGTCCCCCAGGCCCTTCGCCCCCTGAGGTAGTCGACGATCCCGCGCAGCCGCCACCACGCAGTGAGCTGCCGGTACCCGAAGTTCTCGAGCGCCGCGGCGGCGAGCAGCCGCAGCACGTCGCCAAGCCGCAGGTAGCGGCGGAACGACAGCTCCTCGAGCACCACCGCCGCGACCGAGATCATCGTGCCGTAGAGGATGGCCGCGACGAACAGCAGCTGCGCGAGGGACCAGTCGATCAGCCCCAGCCACAGCGCCACCAGCGTGACGAGGAGGCCCGCCACTTCGAGCACCGGACCGATCGTCTCGAACACGGCGTAGTAGGGGAGCGCGACGAGCCCGATCCGCCCGTATCGGGGGTTGCCGAACATCCCCGCGTGCCGCGCGAGCACCTCCAGCGTGCCGCGCTGCCAGCGATTGCGCTGGCGGGCCAGCGTCTGCCGCGTTTCGGGCGCTTCGGTCCACACGACCGGATCGGGCTGGAACACGATGCGGCAGGGACGCGCGTGCTCGCGGCAGAAGCGGTGCAGGCGGACGATCACCTCCATGTCCTCGCCGACGGTCGAGGTGCTGAAGCCGCCGACCTCGCGCAGCACGTCCCGGCGGAAGACCCCGAAGGCGCCCGACACGATGAGCAGCGCGTTGAAGGCGGAATGGGTGACGCGCGCGGCGAGAAACGCGCGGAGGTACTCGACGACCTGGAAGCGCGCCAGCCAGCTCGCCGGCGCGCGCACGTCGGTGACGCGGCCCAGCTCCACGGCGCAGCCGTTGCCGATGCGCACGATTCCGCCGGCCGCGACCGTCGCCGGATCCTCGATGAAGGGGAGGACCGCGCGCGTGAGCGCGTGCTCCTCGACGACCGAGTCGGCGTCGATGACGCAGACGAGCGGAAAGCGCGCGGCGTTGATGCCGGCGTTGATCGCGTCCGCCTTGCCGCCGTTGGCCTTGTCGATCGCCACGACCTCGCGCACGGTGAGGGACCGGTAGATGCCTCGAACCGCGGCGCTCGGAATCGAACCCGCGTAGCTGCCGGGCGCGGGCACGAGGCCGAACGCCTCGCGCAGGCGCGGCAGCGTCTCGTCGGTCGAGCCGTCGCTGACGACGACGATCTCGAACTGCGGGTAGTTGAGCCTCAGCAGGCTGCGGACGGTCGTCACGATGCCCTGCTCCTCGTTCCACGCCGGCACCAGAATCGAGACGCCGGGCGTCGCCGCCGAGCGCATCACGGCGCCCAGCTCGCGCGCCGTCCACCTGCGCCGGTGCCTGACGAGCGCCACGTAGGCGAAGCCCGAGAACCAAAGATACAGGGTGTTGACCGCGAGAAAGTAGGCGAGCAGCCCCACCTCGAACCCCGTAATGGCGGACGCGATCGCGTGTCGCATGGCGTCAGGCCGGCCCCGCGGCGCCGGACTCCCAGAGCACCTGCCGCGCCAGCTCGCCCCCGTCGAGCGCCGCGGCGGCCTCGAGCGCGCGGCGGCCGTCGCCGCCGAGGTCCCGCAGCGCGCGCGCGCTCTCGGCCGCCACGATCCAGTCGTCGCCGAGGCGCGGCGCGAGGTACGGCGTCGCGTCCTGCCGGCCGCTCCGCCCGAGCGTCCACGCGGCCGCCGCGCGGACGTCGACCGCGTCGTCCGACAGCGCGCGCAGCACGTGATAGTAGGTGCGATCGTCGACGCCGATGGCTCCCAGCGCGCGCACTGCGGACGCGCGCACGCGGGCGTCCGGGTGCCCGCACCACTCGCGCAGGCGGTCGGCCGCCGCCGGCGCCTCGATGCTGGCCAGCAGCTCCGCGACCAGGGCGGCGTCCTCGGGGTGCCGGTCCGCGTGGGCGAGCAGCGGCGATACGGCGGCCCACCCGAACTGCTGCAGCGCGTCGACGATGCGCACGCGCTGGTGGCGCGACTGCGCCGACAGCCGCGCGGCGAGAACCGGAATCGCCGAGGGATCTCCGATGCGGCCCAGCGCCTCGACCGCCGCCGCGCGGACTTCCTCGTAGGGGTCGTCGAGCGCGGCGATGAGGCGCTGCACGACGCCCGTGTGCCGTACCAGCCCCAGCGCATGCGCCGCCTCCGCGCGGATCCACCACCGGCGCTCGCCGAGGTCGGCTTCCCATTTGTCGACGTGCCCGAGCGCCTGCGCCGCGGCGCGGGCGCGATCCGTGATGGAACCCTTCAGCGCCCGGAGCGGCTCCAGCACGAGAGCCGCGACGACGGGGCGATGCCGTGGCGGGATCGATCGAAGCGACGAGACGGCCGCCTCGACGTCGTCGTCGTGGAACGCCGCGGCCACCAGCGGACGATAGATCGCGAGCAGCCGCCGGCGGCGGCGGAACGCCACCTCGCGCAGGGCATGGAGGACGAGCACATGGAGGACGAGCAGCGCGAGCACCGCCCCGGTCCCGATCAGGAACGGCACCAGCACGGCACGGATCGCGTCAACGGCTGCGTTCATCACTCCTCAGAAGCGGTGGACCACGCCGGCGGTGATCCGGATCATCGTGCGCTCGTCGTCGCGGCGCTGGTACTCGATCGCGGCCGAGAGCGACTGGAGCCCGGCCAGGTGGAACAGCACGCCGCCCGAGACGGTGTCGGCGCGAAACAGCCCGAGCCGCTCCGCGGACAGCCGCTCGAAGCTCTCGAAGCCCCGGGCGTAGCCGGCGTCGAGCCAGAGGCGGGGGCGCAGGTTGTGGCGGACCCTGACCGCGCCCGAATGGTCGATGACGGCGTCGCGTCCCGCGAACGCCGTGCGGCTGCCGTAGTAGCGCACCGTGACCGCCGTCCTGTCGTCCAGCCACCAGGCAGCGGCGGGAGAGACGATCCACACTCCCGCCGTGGCGAATGCCATGTACCGCGCGGCGACGGCCGGCTCGAGCCGCCCGCGCACGTGATCGAGTTCGACGACCGTCTCGCTCCGTGCCATCACGTCGGCGCCGGGACCCAGCAGCGTCGAGCCGCGGATCGTGAGGGCCGGGCGTGCGCGCCATTCCAGCCCGCCTCCCGCCCGCACGTCGTGCCGCGATGCGCGCGTGTCCGCCTGGATGCGCCCGTTGAACCGCAGGTGATCGGCGGCGCGCACGTCGAGACGCACGTCGGCGGCCTGCGCGCCGGCCGCCAGCCCGCTGACGCTCTCGTGAAGGACGCTGGCCTCCACCCGGTGCCGCGTCAGGCGGCGCACCTGCTCCAGCCCCTGACGGATGTCGGCGTCGTCCGGGCTGAGCGCGCGCGCCCGCAGGTAGTAGCCCTCCGCGCGCGACGGACGGCCGGCGAGCCGCAGACCCTGTGCCCGCGTGGCGAAGACGTCCGCGCTGGCCGGCGTGAGCGCTTCCGCCCTGTCGAGGAGCGTGGAGGCCTCATCGAACGCGCCGCGCACGTTGAGGAGCGCGGCGAGGCCCGTCAGCGCATCCACGTGGTCCGGCGCCCGTTCGAGCGAACGCCGGTACTCGCGCTCGGCGGCCTCGCGCTCGCCGGTCCAGCGAAGCAGGCGGGCGAGCCAGAGCCGCGCTTCGACGTCGCCGGGATGCTCGTCGACGATGCGCCGGAACCGGTGGAGGGCTTCGGTCGTCCGGCCCGCACGCGCCAGGTGCTCGGCGCCGCCCCACGGGCCTGCCTCGGGTGCCTGCGCCGGCGCAGGTGCCGCCGCGAGCAGGAAAACCAGGAGGGCTGCCACGTCAGCGCAGCAGGCGCGCGACGCGCGCGAGCAGCTCCTGCGGATTGAACGGCTTGGTGATGTAGTCGTCGGCGCCCAGCTCGAAGGCGCGCATCACGTCCTCCTCGCGGCCGCGCGCCGAAAGGACGATGACCCTCGGCCGCGGGCCCTCGGAACGCTGGAGCCGGATCAGGAGATCGAACCCGCCGATCTTCGGCATCATCAGGTCGAGGATCAGCACGTCGGGTCTCGCGCGTTCGAGCGACGCCAGCGCGTCGGCACCGTCGAACACGAGGGTCGTGTGATGGCCGGCGCCGCGGAGCGCGGCGTCGAGGATCCGCATCACGTCCGGATCGTCGTCGGCGACGAGGATCGAGGCGCCCGCGGGCCGCACCGCCGGCGTGGCGTCCTCGCCGTGGAGCACCACGCTTCGCCCGCAGTAGCGGGCCTGCATCAACGCGTGGTCGGCGTCGGCGAGCAGCGTCTCGGCGCTGGCGCCCGGGGCCACGGCGCAGCTGACGCCGGCCGCCGGATCGTGCACGCCGCGCTCGATCAGGCGATTGAGGATCTCGTGCGTCCTCGAACAGGCCGCCGGGCCCGCCAGCTCGGGCAGGAGGAGCACGATGTGCGTCCGGTCGTAGGCGGCCACGAGATCGGCGCGGCGGATCTCGTCGCGGATCCACGGGACCGCTTCGGACATCCGGTCGGCGGGCACGCGCATCAGGACGAGCGCGGCGGCCGCGCGCGCGACCCGGCGCCGCGCGGCCTGGAGGAACTCCTGGTAGGTGAGCACCCCTCCGGCGCCGGCGGCCTCGTCGTCCGGCGCACAGCGGCCGCGGATCCGTTCGATCCGGATCGCCAGCTCCCGCGGATCGACAGGCTTGACGAGGTAGTCGTCGGCGCCGAGCGTCAGGCCGGCGAGTCGATCGTCGAGCCGGGCACGCGTGCTCATGAACACGATTGGCACCGCGGCCAGATCGGGATCCGCCTTCAGCTCGCGGCAGACGGCGTAGCCGTCCATGCCGGGCATCTCGATGTCGAGGACGATGACCGACGGAACGCTCGCGCGGACGGCGCGCCGCGCCTCGCCCCCCGAGGCGACGCCGTGCGCCCGGTAGCCGAGCGTCGAGAGCTGCTTGGTCACGATCGCGCGCTGATCGTCGTCGTCTTCGACCACGAGGACCGTGCCGCGATCCCCGGACGGCGTCGCGTCGGGCGCCGCGTCGGGCGGGGCCGCCAACTCGTGGGCGAAGGTGGCGCGGATCGCGTCGAGCACGGCATGGCCGGCGCTCGCATCCACCGCGCCGTTCTCGAGGTCCGCGACCAGCCGTTCGAGGTCCGCCGCCAGCGTGCTGACCTGCCGGAAGCCGATGATCCCGGCGAGACCCGCCAGGTTGTGCGCGAGCGCGCGCAGCGACCTCGCGGATTCACGCCGCGTGGCCTCGTCGGCGGTGGCGTCGACGAGGGCCGCGGCCGTGTCGCACCGGCGCGGGAAGTCCGCCACGAACCGCGTCCGGACCTCGGCGACGACCGGGTCCAGCGCGGCGGCGGCCGGCGTGGAGGAAAAATGAAGGTCCATTTCTGGCACAACCGTAACGAAACCGTAACGCCTCCACACGCGGGCCGCGCGGGGGGACTCGACAAATCCGCTTTCGCGAACGAATTGCGGGCTCGCCCGGGGTAGTGGCGGGTGAACGAACGAAGTGGGGCAAAACGTGGACCAGGGGCGGGTCGTTCGGGGCTCAGGACCCGGAGCCGGACCACGGACCACGGTCTCCGGCTTGACAGTCAGCGCCGATTCGATGTAATTAACCTATAGGCTAATTAACCCCATGGTTCAGCAACATCCCGCTTCCGATCATCTCAGCGCCACCTTCTCGGCGCTCGCCGACCCCACGCGCCGGGCCATCCTGGCGCGCCTCGCGTCGGGCGAGGCCTCCGTGAGCGAGCTGGCCGAGCCGTTCGACATCAGCATGCCCGCCGTCTCGAAGCACCTGAAGGTCCTCGAGCGCGCCGGGCTCATCGCGCGCGGGCGCGAGGCCCAGTGGCGGCCGTGCCGGCTCGAAGCGGCCCCGCTCCGGGACGCCGCGGACTGGCTCGATCCCTATCGCCGCTTCTGGGAGGAGAGCTTCGACCGGCTCGAGGTCTATTTGAAGGAGCTGCAGAGCCGCGATGGGCGGCGGACCCAGGACAAGGAGACTCGACGTGGGCGAAACAAGAAGCGCGGCTGAGCAGGCGCGCGACGTCGTCATCACGCGGGTGCTGGATGCGCCCCGCAGCCTCGTGTTCAAGGTCTGGACGGAGCCCGGGCACATCGTGCGCTGGTGGGGACCGAAGGGCTTCACCTCGCCGTACGCCCGGGTCGACCTGCAACCCGGCGGGCGCTATCTCTTCTGCATGCGCTCGCCCGAGGGGCGCGACTTCTGGAGCACCGGTGTGTTCCGCGAGGTCGCCGCGCCGGAACGCCTCGCTTTTACCGGCGCCTATGCCGACGAGCACGGCAGCCCGGTGCATCCGTCCTATTACGGATTCGACGGAGAGTGGCCGGACGAGCTGCTGATCGTCGTGACGTTCGAGGACGACGGAGAGGGGACGCGCGTGACGGTCCGGCATTCCGGACTGCCGGCCGATCACATCGCCGCGGCGGGAACCGGCTGGAGCGAGTCGCTGGACAAGCTCGCCGATGCCGTCGCCACGGCCGATCGCGTCATGACGTTCGCGCGCATGCTCGACGCGCCGCGCGACCTGGTGTTCGACGCGTGGACGCGCCCGGAACACGTCGCCCAGTGGTGGGGACCCGACGGTTTCACCACGACCACCGAGCACATGGACGTGCGGCCCGGCGGTCACTGGCGGTTCGTCATGCACGGACCCGACGGGACCGACTACCGGAACCACATCGTCTTCCTCGAGGTGGCGCGGCCCGAACGTCTGGTGTACAAGCATGTGCCGGAGCCCGGCACCGAACCCGTGAGCTTCGAGGTCACCGTACGGTTCACGGCGCGCGGCGACCGCACCCATGTCACCATGCAGTCGCTCTTCCCGTCGGCCGCCGCCCTCGAGCACGTGGTGAAGCACTACCGCGCCGACGAAGGCGCCCGGCAGACCCTGGGCCGGCTGGCCGGGCACCTGGCCAGCCTGCGAGGGGCCTGAGGGCCGTACGTGGCACTCCCGGACGAGACTCGAGGCTGAACGCGTAACAGGATCATCATGAGCTTCCATACCGACTTCCGATTCGCGCTGCGCTCGCTCGCCCGGGTGAAGGGCCTGACGTTCACCGTCGTCCTGACCCTGGCGCTGGGGATCGGCGCCAACGCCGCGATTTTCAGCGTGGTGCGCGGCGTGCTCCTCCGGCCGCTCGTCAACCGCGGCGAGGACCGCCTCATCTACATCCGGCAGAGCGCGCCGGGCATCGAGGTGGAGAACGCCGTCTTCTCGGTCCCCGAGATTCGCGACCTGCAGTCCCGCATCACGACCCTGACGGCCCTCGGCGACTTCTCGACGATCGGCTTCACGCTGATCGGGCTGGGTGAGCCGCGCGTCGTGCAGGCCGGCGTGGTGGGCGGATCGTACTTCGACGTGATGGGGCTCCGGCCGGTGCTGGGCCGCCTGATCGGTCCGGCCGACGACGGGCCCGAGGCCGACGGCGTGGCCGTTCTGACGCACCGCTTCTGGAGCACGACGCTCCACAGTGATCCGGCGGTGGTCGGGAAGACCATCCGTCTCGGTGAACGGCCGGCGACGATCATCGGCGTGCTCGAGCCGTCGATCCCGTATCCGGCCGAGACCCAGATCATCGCCAACGTCGTCACCAGCCCGCATCACCTCTCGGCGACGATGGTCGAGGGGCGCGTGCACCGGATGACGGAGCTGTTCGGACGGCTGGCGCCGGGCGTCTCCCTCGAGCAGGCGCTCGCCGAGCTGCGTACGGCGCACCAGGCCGTCCTGGCGACGCATCCGGAGGCCTATCCCGACAACGCGGACTTCAGGATCGACGCGGTACGCCTGCGCGATCAGATCGTGTCGCCGGCCAGGACCGTCCTGCTGGTGCTGCTCGCGGCGGCGGGCCTCGTCTTCGTCATCGCGTGCTCGAATGTCGCGAACCTGATCCTGGCGCGGTCGGTGCGGCGGGAAGGGGAGCTGGCGATCCGGGCGGCGCTCGGCGCCAGTACGGGCGCCCTGCGGCGGACGCTCCTCGCCGAGAGCCTGGTGCTCTGCGGCGCGGGCGCGGTCCTCGGCGTGCTCATCGCGCGGCCGATGGTGAGCGTCCTGTCGCGCTATGCCGCGCGCTTCTCGGTGCGCGCGCTCGACGTCACGGTCGATGCCACGCTGCTGTGGGTCGGGGTCGTGCTGGCGCTCGCCGCGGCGGTCCTGCTGGCGTTCGTGCCGCGCCTGCCGTCGGCCGAGGCCTCGGGCGGGCTCGGGCTCTCGAGCGGCAGCGTGCGCCTGACGTCCGGCACGAACCGGCGGCTCCGCGCGTTCGCGGTCACGCAGATCGCGGCGTCCTTCGTGCTCCTCGCCGGCGCGGGGATGCTCCTGACGAGCCTCATCGCGCTCCAGCGCACGCCGACCGGCATGAACACCCGCAACGTCCTGGCGATCGACGTTCCGGTACTGTCCTTCGAACGTCCGCCGGATCAGAACGCGACCCTCTACAAGGAAGTGATCCGGCGGATCGCGGAGCTGCCCGGCGTCCAGCGCGTCGCCGTGGGGACGACGGTGCCCTGGCGCGACGCGGGCAACTTCGGCCCGGGCTTCCAGTTCTCGATCGAGGGCTACGCGAAGGAGGACGGCGAAGAGGATCCGCGCGCACGGTTCCGCACGGTCTCCCCCGGCTTCTTCGCCGCGCTGGGCGTGCCGATTCTCCAGGGCCGGGATTTCAGCGACGCCGACCGGCGTGACGTCGAGCCGGTCGTCATCGTGAGCCAGAGCCTGGCGCAGCGCATGTTCGGCACGCGCGACGTGCTCAACCGGCAGCTCCGGTGGACGGATCCGGTGATGCAGTTCATCGGCGTCAGCACCGGGGCCCGCCGCATCGTCGGCGTGGCGGCCGATCTGGACGACGAGAACGTCGTGCCGGGCCCTGCGCTGACGGTGTATCACTCGTTCGAGCAGGAGATCGGCGGCGGCCGCCTGTTCGTCCACGCCGGCACCGATCCGTACGCCCTCGTCACGCCGATCACCCGGATCATCCGGGAGCTGTCGGCCGATCAGCCTGTGGAGCGCGCGGCTACGCTGGACGACATCCGCGCGGAGGTGCTGGCGCCGGATCGGCTGAACGCGCTCGTCTTCGGCGGCTTCGCCGGCGTCGCGCTGACGATCGCCATCGTGGGCGTGGCGGGCGTGCTGGCGTTCTCGGTGAGCGCGCGGACGCGGGAGTTCGGGATCCGCCTGGCGATCGGCTCGGCGCCGCGCCACCTCCTGACGCGCGTCCTCGGCGAGGGGGCGGTCATCGCGGCCGCGGGCATCGTCGCGGGCATCGTGGGCGGTTTCGCGCTCGCGCGGTTTGCCGCCGGGTTCATCCCCGACCTCCGGATCCCGGGCGCGCTGCCCATCGCCGGCGCGGCGGCCCTGCTGGTCGTCGCGGCCGTCCTGGCGTCTCTCATGCCTGCCGCGCGCGCCTCGCGCGTGGACGTCATCAGCGCGCTGCGCGCGGACTGACTCGGTCACCTTTCAGGGCTCTCGCGACTCTCTTGTGGTGGGACCGCAACCCGCCGGCCCTGTTTTGCGGCCGGGCTTGGGGTATGCGGGACACAGGAGGGTTCATGAGACTGTCGATACTCGTCTGTACAGGTCTGCTCGCCGTGCCGGTCGCGGCGGCCGCCCAGGAAGTCAGCGATCCCGAAATCGCCGCCATCGTCGTCACCGCCAACCAGGTGGACATCGACGCCGGCAAGCTCGCCCAGGCTCGCGCGGCGGATCAGAGGGTCCGCGAGTTCGCGAAGCTGATGATCACCGACCACACCGGCGTGAACCAGTCGGCGGTGGATCTCGCGAAGAAGCTGAACGTGACGCCGAAGGAGAGTGAGACCAGCAAGAGCCTGAAGGCGGGCGGCGACAAGAACCTCGCGCGCCTGAAGGCGCTCCGCGGCGCGGCGTTCGACAAGGCGTACATCGATCACGAGGTCGCCTATCACCAGCAGGTGCTCGACGCGCTCGACAAGACCCTGATTCCCGGAGCCAGCAATGCCGAACTGAAGGCGCTGCTCGTGAAGGTGCGGCCGGCATTCGTGGCGCACCTGGAGCACGCGAAGCAGATCCAGTCGTCGCTGGCGATGGGGCAGTGACGGGCCGCGGGATCGCGCGCGCCGCGGCCGCCGTGCTGGCGGCGGCCGCCCTGACGATCGGCTCGGCCTCGTGCAGCCCCGGGCCGACGACACACACCGTGACGATCGACGCCACGCGCTTTCAGCCCGCCGATCTCAGGGTCCGGGTGGGCGACACGGTCATCTGGGTGAACAAGGATCTGTTCCCGCACACCGCGACGGCCGGGGGCGTGTTCGACTCGGGCTCGATCGCACCGGACAGATCGTGGCAGTACACCGTGACCGCGTCCGGCGTCACGGACTACGACTGCACCTTCCACCCGACGATGAAGGGCAGGCTCCTGGCGGAGTGAGGTCAGGCGTCCTCGCTCAAGGCGCGCCGCGCGGATTGGAGGCGCCGGGCTTCAACGCGATCGTGCTGCTCGCGTGCCCGGCGCTCGAGCGCCGCCAGATCGAGCCCCTGCAGCTCCGGTGGCGGCGGCGTGAGCGTCTGGAGCGCACTCCAGAGGGCGCGCTTGCCGAGGATCCCGAGCGCCAGCACCTCGAGCGCCTCGAACCGATCCAGCGTGCCGCGCACCGGACTGTCGAACGTGAGCTTCAACTCGCCGAACTTCGCGGCCAGCCAGCCTCCGGCCTGACGTACGGCGCTCGGCTCGGCGCCGATGGCGCTGATGAGCTGCCGCAGCGCGTCGCGGTCCTCACCGATCTCGGCGTGCAGGCCGAGGAAGAACTCGCGGTCCCCCGGAATTCTGGCGGACGTCGCCAGGTGGTCCAGCAGCTGCAGCGCCGCCGACGCGCCGCCGAGGTGATCGTTCAGATAGGTACGCAGGGCATCGGTGGCCATGACGGCGGACGACGACGCAAACTGCTGGCCAACGGCAGTGGCGCGGCGAGCGCGAGGATCTACGGTCCGGGTTGTCATATCATGGGCCCGACGGTCCTGCCGGCGTAAGCCTGCGGCCTCAGATACCGCATGGCGCTCCCGATCGAAGACTATGCCCTCCTCGGCGACTGCCAGACGGCCGCGCTCGTCGGCCGCGACGGATCCATCGACTGGCTCTGCCTGCCGCGCTTCGACTCGGCGGCGTGCTTCGCCGCGCTCCTCGGCGATCCCGAACACGGGCGCTGGCGGCTGAACCTTCCCGTGGCCACGCGCGCCGCGCGCCGGCGCTACCGGCCCGGCACGCTCGTGCTCGAAACGGAGTTCGACGACGACGGCGGCACGGCACGCGTGATCGATTTCATGTCGCTGCGCAGCAAGGCCGCCGACATCGTCCGAATCGTGGAGGGCGTACGCGGAACGGTGCGGATGCGCATGGACCTCACCCTGCGGGTGGACTATGGCGCCGTCGTGCCGTGGGTGCAGCGGACGCACGACGGCATCGTGGCGATCGCCGGCCCCGATCTGCTGCGGCTGCGCTCGGCGGTGCCCCTCACCAACGAGAATTTCGCGACCTACGCCGAATTCACCGTCGCGGAGGGCCAGCGGCTCCACTTCGATCTGACGTGGAGCCCGTCACACCACGAGGAGCCGCCGCGCCTCGACTGCGACGGCGCGCTCGAGGACACCGAACGGTTCTGGTACGACTGGTCGTGCCGCTGCACGAACCACGGGCCGTGGCGCGACGCGATCGTCCGCTCCATCCTCACGCTGAAGGCGCTCACGTATGCGCCGACCGGCGGCATCGTCGCGGCCCCGACGACGTCGCTGCCCGAGCAGATCGGCGGCGTGCGGAACTGGGATTATCGCTACTGCTGGCTGCGGGACGCCACGTTCACGCTGCTCGCCCTGCTGCAGGCCGGCTATCAGGAGGAGGCGCGCGCGTGGCGCGAGTGGCTGCTCCGCGCCGCCGCGGGGAAGCCCTCGCAGGTCCACATCATGTACGGGCTGGCGGGGGAGCGCCGCCTGCCCGAGTTCGAGCTGACCCACCTGCCGGGATACGAGAACTCGCATCCCGTGCGGATCGGCAACGGGGCGCACTCGCAGTTCCAGCTCGACGTGTTCGGAGAGGTGATGGACGTGCTGCACCAGTGCTGGCGCAGCGGTCTCGCGCCGGGCGACACGGGATGGCGCATCGAGCACGCGCTCGTCGAGTTCCTCGAGTCGAACTGGAACAGGCCCGACAGCGGCATCTGGGAGGTGCGCGGCCCGGCCCGACACTTCACGCACTCCAAGGTCATGGCGTGGGTCGCGCTGGACCGCGCGGTGAAGGCGATCACCCACTTCGGCATGGACGGCCCGTTCGACCGGTGGGTTGCCCTGCGCGACCGGATCCATGACGACGTGTGCCGCCGCGGGTACGACGCGCACGTCAACGCGTTCGTGCAGTTCTACGGGAGCACGCTGCTCGACGCGAGCCTGCTGATGATGCCGCTCGTCGGCTTCCTGCCGCCCTCCGATCCGCGCGTCCGCGGCACCGTCGAGGCCATCGAACGGCATCTCACGCGGGACGCGTTCGTCGCCCGCTATCACACGACGCAGGACATCGACGGGCTCCCGCCCGGCGAAGGAGCCTTCCTCCTGTGCTCCTTCTGGCTCGCCGACAACCTCCAGCTGATGGGCCGCCACGAGGACGCGCTGCGGGTGTTCGAGCGGGTCCTCGCCGTACGCAGCGACGTCGGCCTCCTCGCGGAGAGCTACGACGTGGACGCGGGGCGGATGGTCGGCAACTACCCTCAGGCGTTCTCGCACGTGGGGCTGATCAACACCGCCCGCAACCTGTCCCGCGTGCATGGCCCGGCCGACGACCGCCGGGCCGGGTGAGTGATCCGGCCCGGCCGGCGCCCACGGCCGGCGCGATCACTTCCGCCGCCGCACCTGGTTCAGCATCACCGGCTGGTTCCCGAAGTTCTCCAGCGCCAGGACGGATCCGCTGAGCGTGATCTTCGTGGCAATCGAGAGCTTGCCGACGCCCTCCCCCTCGTCGTTCACCCGGAGCTCGATGAGCGTGAAGGGATACTCCAGCGAGCGCGGCCGGTTGGCGGCTTCCCAGAAGCCGATCGGCCGATCCGTGGCGAGCACGATCCGCTTCCCGCCGTCCTCCGCGGGCGCCTGGCGCGCGTAGTGGAGGTCGTAGGCGAGGCTGTCCGGCGTGCGGATGTAGCCGACGCGCGGCGTGTCGCGCAGCGCGTCGAGCAGGGCCTCCGGCCCCTTCTCCTTGAAGATGGCGAGGAGGCGCTCGCTCTCGGCGTCCGTCGAATAGCGTTCGACGACGATGTCGACGGGCGTGGCGCCTGTGCGGCCGATGTTGCTGATGTTGACGGCAAGGGCGGTGTACGACTCGCGTTCGGTGTTCGACGCGACCTGCCGGGCGGATGCGGCGCCGGCGATGGCGGCGGTGACGAAGGCGGCCCAGATGGCGATCCTGAAGGGCTTCTGCATGGATGTTCTCCTGACACCATCGTACAGGGAACCGGCGGGAACGTCAGCCGGCCGTTCGACCGCGAGCGCCGCTGCGCGAACGGGCGGACCGGACGGCCGGCGCGCGTTCAGCCGAGCGCGACGTCGAGGACCATCATGACGGCAAACCCGGCAATCGCCCCCGACGTGGCGACGTCGGGATGGCCGCCGGTCTG
>Ga0299914_10001485_pt1 | contig 15529 bp, 11 predicted proteins | sample RVTome_10_FD_201361 | JGI IMG/M metagenome (GOLD analysis project Ga0299914, IMG submission 201361) | Soil microbial communities from uranium-contaminated site in the Upper Colorado River Basin, Wyoming, United States - RVT153D57 (version 2) ...
CCTCTGAGCAGGGTCATCAGACTTGAAAATACCAGAACCTACGAACACACCATCGCAGCCAAGGTTCATCAAGAGCGCTGCATCTGCTGGGGTGGTAATTCCCCCTGCTGCAAAATTAACCACAGGCAACCTGCCAAGGCGCGCCGTTTCTTCAACTATTTCGTATGATACTTTCAGTTCGCGTGCGGCCTTCATCAACTCCTGTCTATCACCATCCTGATAGATTGATCGGATCCTGCGTGTTTCGCTGTTGACCATGCGGATGTGAGTTACTGCCTCAGACACATTGCCAGTTCCCGGCTCACCTTTAGTCCTTATCATTGCGCAGCCCTCTTCGATCCTGCGTAATGCCTCACCAAGGTTCTTGGCGCCATTGACAAACGGAGTTGTAAAGTCCCACTTCCAGATGTGATGTTCTTCATCTGCTGGCGTCAACACTTCGCTTTCGTCTATCATGTCAACGTCCACGACTTCTAGTATCTTTGCTTCGTCTGTATGGCCAATCCTGCACTTGGCCATGATTGGGATTGTTATCGCGTCCATTATCTCCTGAATTACCTTGACGCTTGCAGTCCTTGCTACTCCGCCCGCCTTCCTTACATCGTATGGCAGCTTGTCAAGAACCATGACTGCTACTGCGCCGGCATCTTCTGCAATGACGGCCTGCTCTACATTCGTCACATCCATTACGACCCCGTGCTTTTGCATGTGGGCAAAGCCGCGCTTCAATAAAGTGGTTCCGCGAACCATGCGGGCATTCTCTATTGTCTCTACTCTAATGCCCTTGGGTTTTGGCTCAGTGGCCACAAGAGATATCGTCATTATGATACTACAATATCAATTGGCTCGTATGCTCTATATATTTTCTGTCAGATGCCCTTTCCTCCAACGGTGGTGCCAAACATTAACCATACGTTTACTATTATATGGCGGATTGTACAACTGTAAAGCTTCTAAGTTGACCCACCTGAAGGTTTTCAAGCCGTTCCCTGCCTAGCCTTGAGCATGTACATGTTTGTTGTTAAGCCCATCCCTTCAGGGATCAGTCTTTGGTATCCATATAACAGGTTCTGACTATCAGGTCTTTCGGTCGGCTCTCATCTCTTTAATGCTTATGGTGAACTGTCTTTGATATGTTCTCCACCTTTAGAATCAAGCCACGTTACCGTGCCATAATTTTCATCCGCAAGCACTTTGGTTGGTGTTGTAGTAAAACCCCTATGTTCTCGGTGCTGACTAATTGTTGCAGGCCGACTATCAAGATCTATGCTGGGTAGACCTGATGTAGTTCAGAAGGCCGCCAGCTATCAGAACTTCTCTCTGCCTTGGAGTCAGATCGACCTTGAGCGTGATCTTGTTCTTGTCAGCTATCGCTTCAATCATCTTATTCCCATTCTTCAAGCTGCTGACTACATTTTCTATTGTAATGGGTGTGCCCTGAGTCAGCAGCTCGAAGTCAGAGTCATTATGGAACTCAAATGGTATGATTCCAAAGTTGATTAGGTTTGCTTTATGGATCCTTGCAAACGATTTTGCGATCACACCCTTGACTCCGAGGTACATAGGTGCCAGTGCAGCATGTTCTCTGCTAGACCCCTGACCATAGTTTTCGCCTCCAATAATAAAGCCACCATGTTTTTCCTTGGCTCTTTTCGCAAAGTCAGGGTCTATCCAATAGAACACGTACTCACTTATCGCCGGCACATTGCTCCTGAGAGGCAGTATCTTTGCTCCAGCCGGCATTATAGCATCAGTGCTGATATTGTCTCCTACTCTTATCAACACCTCACCCTGCAGCACGGACTCCATAGGCTGCCGTAACGGAAGTGGACGTATGTTAGGACCTCTTGATATCTGTACCTTGTCCGCCTGATCTGCAGGAGCTGGCGCGACAATGGATGAGTCATCGATTACAAACTTATCCGGCCATGTGATATTGGGATACTCACCAAGATCGCGTGGATCAGTTATCTTGCCTGTCACAGCGCAAGCAACACATACTTCAGGCGATGTCAGGTAGACCTTGTCATCCTTTGTACCACTTCTTCCCGGCCAATTACGATTAAAGGATCTAATTGAAATCCAATCAGTTCCTGGCGCAGAGCCCATCCCTATGCAGCCCTGGCAACCACTTTCAAGCAGTCTGGCGCCAGAAGCAATGATATCATATATTGGGCCGTCACGCGCTACAGTCTCAAGCACTTGCTTTGAACCTGGGTTAATGGCCATCGTGACATTTGAGTGCACCTTCCTGCCCTTGAGCACGTGAGCAACAGTCATCATTTCAACATAACTTGAATTGGTGCACGAGCCGATGAGCACCTGATGAACATCGATCCCCTGCACGTCGCGTACCTTGTGCACGGCATCAGGTGAGCCTGGGAGCGCGATCAGCGGCTCAAGCTCGCTCAGGTTTATCTCTATGTTTTCGTCATAGCTGCAGCTGGGGTCTCCTGTGAAACGCTGGTAGTCATGCGGCCTGCCTTGACGAGTCAGGTAGTCAAGCGTGATTTCATCCGATTCAAACAAAGATGTGGTGGCACCAAGCTCTGCGCCCATGTTGCATATAGTTCCTCTTTGCGGGACACCAAGACTCTTGATACCTTCGCCATAATACTCAAAGATCTTGCCCACTCCTCCTTTGACAGACAGTCTGCGCAGCATTTCAAGGATTATATCCTTGGCAGTGACCCAGGGTCTGAGCATGCCAGTCAACTTTACACCGACTATCTTGGGCATTTTGGTGTAGAACGGCGCGTCGGCCATGGCTACAGCTACATCTAGGCCCCCTACTCCAATTGCCATCATGCCTGCGCCACCGGCAGTAGGAGTGTGGCTATCAGAACCTATCAGCAATTTGCCTGGTACTGAAAAGCGTTCAAGGTTTACTTGATGACAGATGCCATTGCCCGGCTTGCTATAATAGATGCCGTACTTTGAGGCAAACGTCTGGAGGAAACGATGATCGTCGGCGTTTTCAAACCCAGTCTGTAGAATGTTGTGGTCTACATAGATGGCGGCATGTTCTACCTTGACCCGCAGTATTCCCATGGCTTCAAATTGGAGGCATGCCATGGTGCCAGTTGCATCTTGCATAAGAACGCGGTCTACATTAAGACCGATTTCCTGGCCTGGCTCGATCTTACCCTCCATAAGATGATTCGAAATTATCTTCTGAGCGAGATTTAGAGAAGCCATTATCCCCGAGGTTTCTAGCGAGCAATGGATATTTAATAATATATTATTCCGCAGATCCGTCGCTTGCCGCCAGTGGCTTGATATCTTCAACCTTTAACTCGTTACCGCACCGAGGGCATTTGACATGCTCAGGATCATCTATTGGTTCCAGCTCACTCTTGTCTGACGGACACTTGTTGTCAAAATGTGCATCCAGCACATCTGCATGCACTAGCGTGAGCTCCTTTCTGCACACAAACAGCCTATACTGAGCAAAATCGTTATTGACATCAGTTAGGATCTGATCCATGTCTGGAGTCCCAACAGTGTGCTTTGACTCATAGCCGCAGGCTGGGCACTTGAAGCTGTAAATCTTCAATGACTTCTATAAAGGCAGCTCGGAATAAAAGCATGTCATATTGCTATTTTTGTGCAAGAATGTGTTCTTGTCCTAAATAAGATTGAGCAGTCTATAACCTGCCTACCAGAATCTAAAAGTATTCTTAGCATGATCTTTCTATGATTTGTCTTATCGGCTAGAATGCTTGGAGGGGGTGAGAGATGCCTCAGGCAGGATTCGAGATCGACTTGTCGCTGTTTATCAGATGTACACAGTCCATGAGAGCATCTTGCTGATCACCGAGATGCTAAACCGTGATGTGCATGCGCCAATAGCTGCTGAGCCAATGTAAGTGGGGTAGGCGCCTGCTGGAGTAGTATAGCAGAAGTGACAGGTAAGACAGTCAACTACCTTCTCTTTAACTAGTAGCATGGAAAGCACATCGATTCAGTGCGAGTGTGGACCCATCGACCCCCCTTTGTCCCTTATCCACTTATAGCTCATTATTTAAATCACAAATGATTGAAAATCTATTATTATCCACAAACAGATCCTCGTTAGTCCTAAAAAAATGCGTAGAAATACATATTACTATAAAAAATTCTACGCTTTAATAAGCGAATAAAAATAGTACAACATTTTATATGCATCTAGAAAGAAATAGATCTAGATTTAAATTATATTCTTTTTACATAATCTTTCTACCCAACTTACCATGAAGAAAAATTATCTCAGATTTTTTAGTTAAATAAAACCAGAGTATAAACACTCAATAGATAAAAGCGCTCTATCCAGAGATTGAGTGATGTGTTCTATTATTGGCATTCTTAGTAAGGATATTGTCGCGCCAGCATTAGTCGAGAGCCTCAAAAGGATGGAATATAGAGGCTACGACAGCGTGGGGGTAGCGACGCTTTCAACTTCAACTAATAAGATTTCTGTAAGAAAAGGGATTGGCAAGGTACGTCAAGTGAACAGCAGCCTTAACCTTGCAGGGATGGAAGGGTTTGTTGGTATCGGCCATACCCGATGGGCTACGCATGGCGGTGTCACCGAGTACAACGCCCATCCTCACTCTTGCTGCAACAACAATATCGCGGTCGTACATAATGGAATAATTGAGAATTACCTACCACTCAAGGAAGAGCTAGTTAAAAATGGACACATATTCCGAAGCGAGACAGATACCGAAGTCATTGCTCATTTGCTTGAAGAGTATTACAACACAGGCAAAGACATCAAGCGCGCAATGATTGAAACGGTAAATCGACTTGAAGGGTCGTACGCATTTGTGGCTATGTTTGCAAATGGCACGCTTTCATGTGCACGCCTTGACGAGCCGCTTGTCATTGGGATTTCTGACAATACTTATTATGCATCAAGTGACGTGCTTGGCTTTTTGCAATATACAGATCAGGCAATGTTTCTGGATAATCAAGACATGGCAATAATCGACAAGGCCGGCATCAGTATTGTCAATTTCAGCGGCGAACCGGTGACAAGGGGCATCACTAAGGTCGCGTGGGAGCTTGCTGACGCCAACAAGGGTGAATTTGCACACTATACGATCAAGGAAATATTTGAGCAACGCACAAGTGTCAAGGCCGCCACCTACCAAGACGAGCACAAGATAAATGCATTCTGTGACTCAATTGTAAGCGCTAGCAATATCCTTGTCACCGGTAGCGGCACAAGTTATCATACTTCACTCATAATCTCTATGATCGGCTCTCGCTTTTTGAAAAAGCGGTTTGAGCCAGTTATGGCAAGTGAGTTCCAGTACAATATGGACTCAATAGACAAAGATACGGTAATTATTGCAATATCTCAAAGTGGCGAGACCGCAGATGTACTATCGGCGACCAAGCTCGCAAGGGAAGCTGGCGCAAAAATACTGTCCATTGTAAATGTTCAAACGTCCTCGCTTGCAAGGATTGCAGATGTTTCGCTCAGCATCAAGTCAGGTCCTGAGATCGGCGTTGCAGCAACAAAGAGCTTTACTGGTCAGGTGTCGCTTGCCTATGCAATACTTGACAGGATCAGTGGAGGCAAGATTGGCTTTGATAGGGAGATAATTTCAGACAAGATATCGAAAATGCTTGCACAGCAGGAGAGTATCGAAAGGCTGGTTAACATTACTATGCCAAAGGTAAACGACATCTACATACTTGGCAGGTCTATTCATTTTCCAATTGCACTTGAAGGTGCGCTAAAAATGAAAGAGCTCGCTTATGTCCATGCAGAAGGAATTGCGGCAGGCGAGCTAAAACATGGTCCGCTTGCTCTGATGGATAAGAATGCAGTGGTCTTTGTGCTCAATCCTGATGACAGGACTTACAGCGACATGCTTTCTAGCGCGTATCAGGTGAAGGCAAGGGGTGCCAAGATAATTGGTATTTCAAATGTGCCAAATGACATTTATGATGCGATGATAGAGATTCCTAAGATGGACAACGACTTGCTGTACCCGCTAGTTGAAATCATCCCGCTGCAGCTGTTCTCTTACTACCTTGCGCTGCAGAACAATGCGGATCCAGACTTCCCACGGAACCTTGCAAAATCAGTCACCGTCAGGTAAAAAAGTATAATTAGTTTACTTGCGTGAGAACATCACGAAGAAGATGGCAGGCAGCAGTATCGAAGAAGTGAATTGCGAAAATTGCGGTAACCACATTGATGCATGCATGTGCGTCTGCCCTTACTGCGGTCAAAAGGATTCATGCGAATGCTGCCTCCATGATGCCGCAACGGGCGGCGGATAATAGTTCTAAAGCATTAAAAGAAGGACATGCGAAAGAATCCAAGTTGGAAAAAACCATTATGAATTCGTTGAGTTGGGTAATAGGAGGAGCCCAAGGAAGCGGAGTCGATTCTGCCGCGAACATTTTTTCCCGTGCCTGCGCCATAGGAGGTCTGCACCTATTTGGCAAGAGGGAATACTATTCCAACATCAAGGGCGAGCACAGCTACTTTACTGTAAGGATTAGCGACAGACCTGTGCATTCTCATGTTGACGAGATCAGTATGCTCGTTTCGTTTGATGCTGAAACCATCTTTCGGCACTTTGAAGAGGTAACTGCAAGTGGTGCCATAATCTACGATTCAGACATCGTCAACACCTTGCTTGACGAGGTGCCGACTGTTGACGACCCCGCCGTAGCGCGTATTAAAAAGGTGCTGCAAAAGGCAGGCCTAGGATTTACAGTGCAGGATGCACTCGAGCACGCCAAAAGACGTGGCGTGATCTTGTTCCCTATACCATTCTTTCAGCTCTTAAAAGAGTTTGCGCAAAAGGCAAACGATCCTGCACTCAGCAGGCTGACCCGTATGGTAAACGTTATGGCGCTTTCGGCTTCGATGGCAATAATGGATTTTGATAGCGAAGTGTTAGCAAGGGCCATTCAATTCATCTTTCGTACAAAAAAGAAAGTAGCTGACCTTAACGTACAGGCTTGTGTTCACACATACAACTATGCCAAGGCAAAATTTGCAGGGAGCAACTTTAGCTATCGTCTAAAGATAAAGCCTCCTCAGCCGGACATGATAATAGTGCAGGGCAACCAGTCGTCTGCTCTAGGCAAGATGGTCGCAGGCTGCCGATTCCAGACTTACTATCCGATCACTCCTGCGTCAGACGATAGTGAGTTTCTCGAGGCAAACGAGATACTGGATCTTTATGATTCCGGCAAGAAAGGCTCGACTGTTGTCATCCAGACAGAAGATGAAATAGCAGCCCTCACGATGGCGATTGGAAGTGCCCTTACCGGTGTCCGCACTGCTACTGCAACGTCAGGCCCAGGATTTTCACTGATGGCTGAAGCGCTTGGCTGGGCAGGCATGAACGAAGTGCCGGTGGTGATCTCCCTTTATCAGAGAACAGGTCCTTCGACAGGTCTCCCGACGCGCCACGAGCAAGGAGACTTGAACTTTGCAATTAATGCGGGCCATGGCGAATTTCCAAGGATAGTGTTTGCTTCAGGCGACATCGAGGAGAGCTTTTACGATACTATGAAGGTGTTTAACTTTGCAGACCGCTACCAGATACCGGTGATACATATGCTGGACAAGGCAATGGCAAATAGCCTCATCACTTGCAAGAACTTTAACGTTAAGAAGATTGCAATTGACAGGGGCTTGCGGGTAAAGCAGATAACAGAGAAAGACAAAGGAGTAGCCGGCAACTACCTCCGCTTCAAGCTGTCTAACAATCCTATAAGCCCAATGGTAGTGCTTGGTACCAAGAATGCGATTTTCTGGAACAGCGGAGATGAGCACACGGAGGAGGGACACATCACTGAAGACCCGGAGATAAGGGTGCAGATGATGGACAAGAGAATGACTAAGCTGGATGTTGCAATAAAGGAAATACCTGACGAAGATAAAGCAGTGGCTTATGGCAGCGGCGATATAGTCATCATCAGCTGGGGCTCAACCAAGGGTGCAATATTGGATGCAATGGATATATTGGCAGCTGAAGGCATGAGGGTCAAATATATCCAAGTTCGTCTCATGCACCCATTCCCATCAGAGCTGGTCAAATCGATGTTAAAAGATGCCAAGACTGTGATCGACATAGAGATGAATTACACTGGTCAGCTAGGCTCGCTGGTGCGCCAGCACACCGGCCTAGAAGCCAACTACCACATCGTAAAATATAACGGCAGACCGATGTCACTTGACGAGGTTTATAATGGTGTAAAGAGAATAATACGCGGAGATGCTCCAAGGAGACAAGTGTTGAAAAGTGGCGCTTAAATTATCAGATTACAAGACAGATGTTCACAACGATTGGTGCCCGGGATGTGGCGACTTCGGAATATTGAATGCCATCCAGATGGCGCTTGCAGATCTGCAAGTTCCGCCACACAGAACCACGATATTTTCCGGCATCGGATGCTCAGGTAAGACGCCGCACTTTATCAAGACATATGGCATCCATACGCTGCACGGCAGGGTGCTGCCATTCGCACAGGGAGCCAAACTTGCAAATCCGGAGCTTGAGGTTATCGCTGTGGGGGGAGATGGCGATGGCCTTGGAATTGGTGTGGGTCACCTCGTGAGCGCAGGGCGCAGAAATGTCGATATGGTCTACATCATATTCAATAACGCTGTCTATGGGTTGACAAAGGGACAGGCCGCGCCCACGCTCAAGCTGGGTATGAAGACAAAATCGCTGCCGCAGCCAAATGTTAACAATTCTGTCAATCCGATAGCTCTTGCGCTTGTTGCAGGCTTTACTTTTCTTGCACGAGGCTATTCCTACGACGTCCGTCATCTGAAGGAATTGATCAAGAAGGCAGTTGCCCATAATGGACTTGCATTCATTGACGTGTTACAGCCATGTCCTACGTATAATGATATCAATACCAAGGAATGGTTCCAAGGGCTTGACAACATTGATCCGAAAGCGGGCAAAGCTATACCGAGGATGTATAAACTGGAGGAAACAGGGTACGATGGCGAGGTGCATAGCCCTGATGAGATAAATCAGAAAATGTCCCAAGTGATTGAAAAGTCAAATGAGTGGGGCAACAAGATACCGATTGGTATTTTTTATCAAAACGAGCATATTCCTACCTACCAAGAGAGGATAATTGCACGGATTCCTGATTATATGGAGAATCCACCTGCCCTGCAGCAAATTGCAGACAACGAGGGCAAAACGGTCACAAGCATCGATAAGTTGCTTGCTGATCTTCAAGTGATCAAGTGACGTATCATAAAGGGAATCCTTAGGTAAAATCTTTAATATTAGAAGAGCCTCAAAAAAAGGCTAGCATAGGGTGATACCTTACTTTGCCGTCAGAGTACTTTATGAAATCAAATTAGCAATCTTATCCCTGGACACGGGCTTCAATTTTCATACAATTGAAAAGCTGTCCTACTAAGATTATTAATTTAGATTTCATTTCTAAAGAAATATCGTTCATATGAGCCCTGTATCTGAGACCGATGCTATCTATTCTATATCGGTTAAATGACAATAGATCATTATACTACCACGATATGCATGAAGAACCATCAGCGTTACTAGCAGCAGCAATTCTCTTTATTGGAATTCTAATTGCCGTCCCCTTTTCTGCACTAGCGCAGCAGCAGCAGCAGCAGTCTCCACAATATGATTCGAGGATGGAGAAAGACAACAAGGCACTTGTCAGATCATTTGTAGAAGAAGTTTTCAACGACCACATAATAGAAGTGCGGTAGTTAAGTACTATGCACAATATCTTATACAAGACAATCCACAAGTAGAAGACCGGAGAGAAGGCTTTAAGCAATTTTTCAGTCTCTTCTTTGAGGGCTTCCCAGACTCTCATACAACCACAGAGCACATGATTGCTGAAGTTAATCTAGTTATGTGGTTTCTAAACACACTACTGATACACAGACAGGTGAAAATACTTGGGAGCGCCGCCTACCAACAAAATGATTGTAATGAAAACTGCTGATCTATTTAGAATCGAGGGTGAGATGATAGTGGAGCACTGGGATGTAGTTGATTCTTTGAACCTGCTAACCCAAACAGGCGGGATCAGTTTTAACCAATAGAGAATTATTATCCATAACCTTATCTCGCTCTGGGATGTGTATAGTATTCTGGAGACAATGAAGCGGTCACCATCGCGCTTATCCGCAGAGGAAATGAGGATCATATTAATAGTTCTAACAGCAATTGCTGCTGTAGTCCTTTTTCTTGCTCCCGACGTAGGAATAGCAAGCGCACAACAACTGCCCAGCATACCGGCAGTGATTCAGAATGGGACATTCCAAAACACAGAGGATGGATTTAGAATGCGAGTGCCAGATGACTGGGTAGTACAGGACATTGACAATTTACATCTTCCTAACTTCCGTGTTGCTAACGAGGCAGGCTTTTTGATATTGGCCATAATTTGCCCACAGCAAGAGGCACTGCTTGGTATTGGAGGAATGTATAACTGCGAACAATCTGAAAGTTCCGTAGAAATTCTGCACGATCGCTTAAGCCACAGACCGGAATTTGAAGTCATTGAGGACCCAGCCAACATCACATCAGATGATTTCTTGGTGTTTATGGTAGAGGAAATGCAGGGACGTAATTATACTAACATCCAGATTATAAACAGGACAGACCTCACAATCAATATTACTAGTCCCCAAGATCCAAACACAACAATAAGAACAGTGCCAGCCAAACTTGTAGAAATGACATATCGGCCCAGTCCTGGACTTGTAGATATGAGGAGTTATTCAATTCTGGCGACTATTCCAGAGAACCCACAATCCGGACTGAGACAGATCGTGTCAGGCGAGTCTGTCACCTACGAAGGTCCTGCAGCAGCAACACCCTCAGGTATTCCTCCACCCCCAGTACAACAGATATTTCAGAGCCTTGAATTTATTAGATGAGGGATCAAATAAGAGAACCATAATAGTAGTGTAGGACAATAACAATAACAACGCAGTAAGTACATCGTAACATAGACAAGAAAAGGGATTTTCTGCTTTACAATAAGGAGTTTAGTACAGCTCAACAACAGAACATTCGATGCAGGCTGAATAAGAAAGCAAAAGAGCTGCTTGGTACTGAACTACTGATTCTACGGGCTAAGGGCTACTATACTGCCAGAACGGCTCTGCAGTCAATGGCAGCTGAGACACATAGCACTTCAGCAAACCAATAAAAACAACATAAAACGCGCTCAGGCTGAATGAAGATGAAGCACCTGAGGAATAGAAATAGTCATAAAGCAGACAGACTACTCTCGCCTCCTGTTGCGGGCAGTAAAGTATGGCAGAAAGTAACAAAGTTAAAAGAATCACCATAACATTGCTTTTCTTCTTTATAGCAGGTCTGTGTGAGATTGCTGGCGGTTACCTTGTATGGCTGTGGCTTCGCGATGGCATGAGCTGGATGGTGGGCGCTCTTGGAGGCTTTGTGCTCTTTCTCTATGGCATTGTTCCCACATTTCAGCCATCACACTTTCACAGAATTTACGCTGCATACGGTGGTATCTTTATTGTCATGGCTGTAATTTGGGGAGGGATTTTTGAAGGAATTGCACCTGATAGGTTCGATATAATAGGCGCTGCAATTGCGCTAGTGGGCGTTGCCATCATATTCTATATGCCAAGAAAAGGAGAGGAATCTGTTTGGTCACAGCAGAAGTAATAATACAAGCCCCCTCTCCTCCTCTTATCACACTGACACTGTTCTTTGCTGCTGCCATTGCAGAGATTGGCGGAGGCTATCTTGTATGGCTCTGGCTACGAGAAAAGAAAACTATCGCACTAGGCGCTTTGGGGGGCATCATCCTCTTTGTATACGGAATCATTCCAACGTTACAGCCAGCAGAGTTTGGTAGAGTATATGCAGCATATGGCGGCATATTCATAGTATCTACAATCATTTGGGGCAGAATAGTTGATAAAAAGAAGCCTGATAGATACGAGATTATAGGCTCGATAGTTGCTGTTACTGGCACCCTTGTCATTTTTTATACTCCTCGCTGAAGAAGCTTTTATTATTTCAATCATGTGATTCTCCGGGTATGCAAATAAGATGTGCTGACTGTGGCTGCCTGCCTTCTGAATGTAAGGTAGCCCTTCGCAGGGCGAATGTCCAAATTGTACAGAGGGAGAATATTGCGGCTGCTGCTGGAATTCTGCAGCGCATCGCTAGCTTCTCAGAAGCAGAAGCTCTTGGTTAGTACCTTGTCCTGGCATTCTTGAGCTCTTTATTGGAGTGTCCGTATGTTGTTGTGAATTATGAGATATAGATACTGATACTTCATGCTGATCAACAAGTCTTCTAGCGGCTTGAAACGCTTGACAAGCTCCGAATTGAATTACTTGCGTGATTTTGTTCTGCTCTTACCCTTGCGTCCCAGATTTGCATTTGCTACTGCGTAAGGATTCTTTGCACTGCCTTTACGTTTTATTTTGTTTACGGTCCTTTCAAACTTTTGTTTGCTAACGCCTTTCTTTACTCCTCTTGGCACATCTATCTATACAAAACATGGCATATTAATAATCCTGATATAAACAATCATTTCAAATTGCAGATCAAGACTCTTCAACATGTACCTAGAGAGGAAGATAAGAGTTGCAAGCATTTTGAAAGCAAAACAAAGGGAAAAGCAGTAGCAGGCAATACACATGGAAGGCACTCAAAGGTGGGTTACAGAGAGATTGAAATGCTCCAAGTTGTATTGTATTTGAGGAGTAGAAAGAAAGATCCCGCTCCTACTCCTTTTTAGGCAAGGAATTAGGATTCATTTAGATTTTTGAATAGGACGGTTATTACTAAATGCAGTGACTACAAACTACAACTGTTAAAAGCCTTAATCTTACCTTCTTCTCCATGGCATCTGAGGACAAAAAGAAGAGTGTACCTGCAGCCTTGGGACTTATGCTGCTTTCGCTTGGCATGGCGTCATTGATAGCTATACGTGTATCAAATGATGCAAGCGCGCAAGGATTGCTTGAAGGCCTTGAAAGAGAACAAGGTGATAGTGGAGATGTACAGTCAGCTTGTGCTCCAACACAAAGAGGAGGAGGAGGGACATTCGATGATGGGGTAAGTGTTGGTGGAACTAGCGCTTATGATGACTATGATGCAGACGTCGAAGGCGGAGATAGTATTACTACTACGGGCACAACAACAAATGCTACTAGTACTACTACAACTGGAGGAGGGGGAAACCAATCAACATCAGAGGTAAGAGACTACATACAAGAAGCATGCATAGCATTGCAAGTTGGCGAAACTCAAGGTGCCCTCATGTTCTTGGATATGGCTCTGAGTGCATTAGGTGATGGTGGCACACAGGGTGGTGGTAACATGACTAATACTCCAGCCGGATTAACGGACGGTACTACTACGGACGGTACTACTGCAGGCGGAGGAGGAAGAACAACACCAGACGGTGGTGCTAATACAACATGAACGGCGGCATCGGAACAGATGACCCTAGAAGTGAGTCTGATAATCCCTTAAGCAACCGTACGTAGCAAAAAGACTTGAGGAACTTGAGTATAGTTTCATTCTCAATTTTTCTTAATTTGACTATTATTTCAAAGATCGAAATGATCAAGGCTGTATTGTATTTGGTGAGCAGAAAAAGAATAAGGCCGGCTAATTAAAGAATCTAAATAATAGCTCCTAAAAGTGGGAACATTATCATAAAGATTGACTTTGTTGCAGGGGAAATCTTCATTTCGTCCGTCGTTTCAAAAACATGAATCAGGCAAATTTTATTCGTCTAATTGATTTCCTTTAGGCACCATATTTCCATTTCTCTTTTCAATGCTCTTCTTAGCTCCATTAGGTAAATTATGAATAATTGAATCAATTTCTCTTGACTCCGTAATCGTCTCCTGAACAATCATATTCACTAATTTAAAGAGTTTGACAGCAATTTCAATATCGTCTCTCAGATCAATTTCTGCGGGATTAGGGACAGCGTTATTTCCTATGACTCTTACAACATGCAATGCTTTTCCTATTTCCGACCGAAGAACCTTCTTCTCTACCAAAAGCTCAATTTTACTATTAAGGCTCTTATTCTTATTTTCTTCAAGGATTGTATTCGTTAATTTTTCAATAGTTAGACGAAGCAATGCTGCAGCACTTCTTGGCGACCTTGAAACAATAGACCGAGCTTCCTCGTAATCTTTTTTGAGGTCTTCTGGTAAGTCAGCATGTGGCAGAGGAGCATTTCCTCCAGAAGGGTGAATCAGTTGTTCTCCATGCCAGATAGAATAGTTTTTACATTTCATACATTGTGCAAAGTATGTGTCGGGGACAATATCATGCGCATTGTATCCAGCAGCGGCTTTAGACCATACTTGGTGAGCGAATGCTCCACAAAAAGGACAGTTAAAACCCTCTGATTTAAAAGAGGGAGCGTCATATGAGGCCAAATCTGGTTGGATTATACTACCTAGTGTGTTATTTATTATATCCACTTTGCAGTCATAGGGCTCATAATTCTAGGACATAAGAGAGCGATCGGTATCTAGTTTTTGCTTGCGAATTTTTTATTTCTGTTTTTTGGTATAAGAAGCGGCGCCTCGACTGTTGTTAACAATAATAGTCAAGCGCTAAGCATTCTAAATTTTCTAATGAAAATCAATTTTTCTTTTCCATTTCACACTCAGGTCAAAGTTATTGTTGAATTACTCTATGCTTATAGGACAAAAAGTACGATTTATCTTATCTATCTTCTATGTTCTACCCTCTATATTGAAAGATCACTTACTCTATAAGCCACTCTAGATAATGTTTTAATTCTAATTAATAATTATATTGTCATAGAAGCTAGTTAGTTACTTATACAGTCTGTGATATCTCGGACCTTGGCTTGGCTATGCACAGATCTTACCCAGAACAGAACGATGCAAAGGAGAAGAAGATATACTATTCTCTATTTTCTTCATTTACAACTACCTTATAGGGAAGCCATGATATCATTCTTCTGTACTTACTTGGAAGTATCATCAGTCTACGTAGGCTGCTCTGGCTGGTCATACGACGCATGGCTTGGACATTTCTACCCAGCAAATCTAGAGCGAAAGGAATTCCTCAAGTATTATAGCCAAGTCTTTGATTTTGTTGAAATTGATTCTTCTTTTTATAGTCCCCCCAACCTTTTCATGACCAAACGGTGGGCATCGATAACCCCTGACAATTTTAGATTTGCAGCCAAGTTTCCCAGATCTATAACGCATGAAAAACGTCTTGCAGACCCTGAGAAAGAACTTCGCTATTTCTTTTATGTCATGCGGCCATTGCGCCACAAGCTATTGGCTCTTTTGCTACAACTGCCGCCTTCCTTGACTGCTAAGGAAGGCTTGAAAAAGCTAGAAGGATTGATTCCTATGCTTGATCCTGACTTTAGGTATGCTATAGAGGTAAGACACACGTCATGGTTTGATAAAAATAATAATAAGAATTTCTACAAGCTTCTCTCCGACAATAACATTTGTCTAGCTTGGAGTCAATTAGACACGATCCAAACTCCGCCAGAA
>Ga0299914_10001486_pt1 | contig 15527 bp, 11 predicted proteins | sample RVTome_10_FD_201361 | JGI IMG/M metagenome (GOLD analysis project Ga0299914, IMG submission 201361) | Soil microbial communities from uranium-contaminated site in the Upper Colorado River Basin, Wyoming, United States - RVT153D57 (version 2) ...
GCGCATCAGGCGACGGAGCACCCGGCGGCACAATCCGGCCGGCCGGATCTGACCGTCGTCATTCCGGTCAAGGACGAGGCGGGCAATATCGGCGACCTGCTGGACGAGATCGCCCGCGAGCTTGCGGCGCTCCGTTTCGACGTGGTGTGCGTGGACGACGGCAGCACGGACGGCACGGCGGAAGCGCTGCACGCGGCGCGGCAGACCTACGGATGGCTGCGCGTCGTCCGTCATCGCCAGTCCTGCGGCCAGAGCACGGCGACGTTGACGGGCGTGCGCGCAGCTCGGGCGGACTGGATTGTCACGATCGACGGCGACGGACAGAACCCGCCGGGCGAGATCCTGAAGCTGATCGCGGCGCGGGACCGGACCGATGGCGCCGTTGCAATGGTCGCGGGCCAGCGCGAAAAGCGGCATGATTCCTGGTTCCGCCGCCTGTCGTCGCGCGTCGCAAACGGCGTCCGCCAGTGGCTGCTCAAGGACGGGATCAGCGACACCGGATGCAGCCTGAAGCTGTTCCGCCGGGACATGTTCCTGTCCCTGCCCTATTTCGACCATATGCACCGGTTCCTTCCGGCCCTCGTCCGGCGGCACGGCGGCCGCATCGTCACGACGCCGGTGGCGCACCGCGCCCGCCGCCACGGTCGGTCGAAATACGGAATCCGCAACCGACTCTGGCCCGGTCTCGTCGATCTCGTCGGCATGCTCTGGCTGCAGCGGCGGACGTGCCTTCCCTCGATCGACGATACGGCCTGATCGATCATTCGCCCCGACGTCCCCAACGCCATGGACCATCGCCCGTGCTGACCGCCATCGATCGCTTCGCCGCCCGTTTCGGCCGCCCCGCCATGAACCCGCGCGGCGTCCTGGCGATCTGGGCGGCGATACTGGTCCTGCTGTTCGCCGCGCGCGCCTACCTTTTTACCGGGACCGATGCGGACGACGCCGAGCAGCTGATCTACATGCAGTCCTGGGCGCTCGGCTACGGCGCGCGCAACCCGCCGGTCTTCACCTGGCTGATCGCGATGGTAGAGCCGTTCTTCGGCATTGCCATCGCGTCGGTCGTGTTCGTGAAATTTGCATTGCTTGCCGGTTGCTTCTACCTGATTTACCGGTCCGCCGAGATGGCGCTGGGCGACCCGTCGCTGGCCGCGCTTGCCGCGTTGTCGCCGGTCGCCCTCTACTACGTGTCGTGGGACGCCACCTTCCACTACACGCACTCGGTGATCCTTGCCTTCGCTGTCTGCCTGACCTTCTACCAGCTACTCGTGCTCGAACGCCGACGCGATTGGCCGTCCTACATTCTGTTTGGGCTGGGCGTCGGCTTCGGGCTGCTGTCAAAATACAACTATCTGCTCTTCCTCGCCGTGCTGCTTGCCGCGGTGGCCGTCGAGCGCGACATGCGGCGGATCCTCGTGGACTGGCGCATCCTGGTGTCCGCCGCCATCGGCCTCGCGATGGCTGCGCCGCATTATTTCTGGCTATGGCAGCAGCGCATGTGGCTGGCGGCGCTCGTCAAGGACCGCTTCAATCCCGGCGGACCGGCAAGCGGCTTTCTGAACATGGCCGGTGTGGGCGAGACCCTGGGCGCGACGCTCAATTTCCTGCTGCCGCTCTGCCTGCTCTGCCTGCTGTTCTTTCCGCGCGCCTGGGGCCCGGCCGGGATGAAGGACGCGCCGAGCACCCGCTACCGCCGCATTTTCGACCTTCTTTTCCTCGGCATCGTCGGGCTGACCCTGGTGGGCGTGATCGCGCTCGGCGCGGTGCGGGTTCGCAATCATTACATGTTCCTGCTGATTCTCTTCCCCATCGGCTTCCTGGCGCGCGCGCAGGCTGCCGGGGCAAGCGCACAGGCGCTCAACCGTTTCGCTGCGTCGCTGGTCGCCTTCGCGATCATCGTCCCCGCCGCGGTCGGCATCAAATACATGATCGACCCGCTGCGGAGCGGCAAGGCCTACTACCATGTGCCCTATGCCGAGTTCGCCCAACGCCTCCGGGCCGCCGGTTTCACGCAGGGCACCATCGTCGGCGACTGGTTCGGCTACCCGCTGGCGGGCAACTTCCGGCCGTATTTTCCCGAGGCGCGGATCCTGAACCTGCTGGACTGGCAGCAGATCACGCTAGGCGAGGGCGATGTGCCACGGCATATGGTTCCGCCACCGCACAGCGACGCACACGGACAATGCCTGCTGCTTTGGATGCCGCAGGAGGACGGAGGCCGCAAGCGGGCGGTCCTGCAATCTGCCAACGCGCTGCTCGGCGTCGATCTGCCGGAGGACACAGAGGCGCAATATCTGACCGCCGAGCTGCACAACGGCCGCGGCCGCACGCTGCGCATCGCCTACATCCTCCTGCCCGACGGCCGCGGCGACTGCCGCTGATGCCGGACCCCGGCGCCACGGCCGGGGCTTGCTCCCGAGGCCGATCTTTCGTCTAGTTGACGGAGCGCAGGCGCAAGGGAGGAGCATGAGATGGCGGAACGACCGAAGCACGGACTCGCGCGCGGGCTTACCAATTACGGCGACGCCGATTTCTCGCTCTACCTCCGCCGCTCCTTCGCCAAGTCGATGGGGTATTCGCAGGCCATGCTCGACCGCCCGGTCGTCGGCATCGCGCATTCGGCCAGCGGCTACAACAACTGCCACCGCCATTTCCCCGAGCTGATCGACGCGGTAAAGCGCGGCGTGCTCGCGGCGGGCGGGCTGCCGATCGAGTTCCCGACGATCTCGCTCGGCGAGGTGTTCCTCAATCCGACCAGCATGATGTACCGCAACCTGATGTCGATGGACGTGGAGGAGATGACCTGCGCCCAGCCGATGGATGCGGTCGTGCTGCTGGGCGGCTGCGACAAGACCCTGCCGGCGCAGCTCATGGGATCGGTCTCCGCCAACGTCCCGGCCATCCACGTCGTCGCCGGCCCGATGATGACCAGCCCGTACAAGGGCGAGCGGCTCGGCGCCTGCACCGACTGCCGGCGCTTCTGGGGCCGCTACCGCGGCGGCGAGATCTCGGAGCAGGAAATCAACCGGGTCGAGGACGGGCTCGCGACCACGGCCGGCACCTGCGCCGTCATGGGCACCGCGAGCACGATGGCCTGCATCGCCGAAGCGCTGGGCATGATCCTGCCAGGCACGGCGGCGATCCCCGCGGTCCATGCCGACCGGCTGCGCGCCGCCGAGGCGTCCGGCATGCGCGCCGTCGCGCTGGCAACGGAAAAGCTCACGCCGGACCGCATCGTCACCGAGAAATCGGTGGAGAACGCGCTCCGCGTCCTGCTCGCGATCGGCGGCTCGACCAACGCGATCATCCACCTGACCGCGGTCGCGGGGCGGCGCGGCATCGAGATCTCGCTGGACCGGCTGAACAGGATCAGCGACGAGACGCCGGTGCTGGTCGACCTCAAGCCGACCGGCCCTTACTACATGGAGGATCTGTTTGCCGCCGGCGGGCTCAGCCCGTTGCTGCGCGAGCTCCGGCCCCTGCTGCATCTCGACTGCATGACGGTGACCGGCGAGACGCTGGGCCAGCGCCTCGACATCGTGCCGGAATATGTCAACCACAAGGTGATCCACAAGTTCGACGAGCCGGTCTATCCGCAAGGCGGGCTGGTCGCGCTGTTCGGCTCGCTGGCGCCAGACGGCGCGATCCTCAAGCGCTCCGCCGCCGACCCGTCGCTGTTCGAGAAGGAAGGCCGCGCCGTGGTGTTCAGCTCGCTCGACGACCTCGCCGCGCGCATGGACGACACCGACCTCGACGTGACGCCGGACGATTTCCTGGTGCTGCAGAATGCCGGCCCGAAGAGCAACAGCGGCATGCCGGAGGCCGGCTACCTGCCGATCCCGGGCAAGCTCGCGCGCAAAGGGGTGAAGGATATGGTGCGGCTGTCGGACGCGCGGATGAGCGGCACCGCCTTCGGCACCATCATCCTGCACATCGCGCCGGAGGCTTCGGTCGGCGGGCCGCTGTCGAAGGTGCGGAACGGCGACCGCATCCGGCTCAGCGTCAAGGAGCGGCGGCTCGACCTCCTGGTCGACGAAGCCGAGCTCGCCAGGCGCACGCCCAAGGCCGATCTCGCCGACCCGCCGCGCGGCTATAAGCGTCTGTACGCCGACCACGTGCTGCAGGCGCCGCTCGGCTGCGACTTCGATTTCCTGCGCCAGCGGAAGTAAAGGCAGGCGGCGATGGCCGGGATGGCGCGCCGCCTGGAGGCGAAGAAGACGCTCGGCGTAACTAGAGCGGCCCTTCCAGCGGCGAAACTTTGCGTGCCATGATCGGCTCATAGACGCGGAGCGTGCCGGCATGCTTCGACGCAAGCGTCTCGCCCTCGGCGCGACCGGCGACGGCGAGGCCGAGCATCGGGACCGAACGGTCGAGGCCGCAGGCCTCCATCCAGGCGAAGGCCAGGTCGGGGAAACGCGTGCGAACGGCCGGATCCTCAGCGATCACAAGGCGGCAATCCGCCGCAACGTCCGGCGCCACGTCGATGCCGGCGAACAGGTTGCGGTGCCAGTTCGCGATGAAACCCTCCCAGCCGCCGAACACGCCGCCGCCGACGCTGCTGTACTGCCGGCCGAGCACGTCCGCGTCGCGCAGCGTGTGCATCGCGAAATAGGATGCGTCCATCGGCGCGATCGCGCGGAAGCGCTGCGACGTGCGCCACCCGGGCAGGCGCAGCAGGTTGTCGAGCTTCTCCCCGCTGTAGTGGCGGTTCCACTCGTCCTCCCGCGCCGGATCGGTGAAGGCGCATTCCACGGTGTAGATCACGGCAGCTTTCCCTCCCGCCCCATCCGGTCAGAATACCGAGCAGGCGACTCGTCCCCGGACCGCGAAATATCCCTTGGTGAAGGCGACGGCCGCGTTCGGATCGAACGCCGTGCAACTGTAGACCACGATGGATAGAAAGCGCGACTCCGACCAGAAATAGCCCGCGATGCCGCTGTTGATCAGCGGCAGGAAGGAGTCGAAGCCGGCATTTTCCGGCCGGCCCTCGCCAGCCGCCGGGGTGAACACGATGGGCTCGCCATACGGCGTCAGCCCGAGCTCGGCGGACAGGCCGAGCAGGAAGCCGCGGACCAGCTCGGCGTCCACGTCGATGGTCCAGCGCGCCTCCATCAGGAGCCGCTGGCGGAAGATTTCAGGAGCGAGGTCGTGCATGGTCGGCATCGGCAAGCGCGGCGCGGTCGTCGTTCACCGCTACTTAAGCGCAAATCCCACGTCGCCGCCTAGCGCCAATTTCAACGCAGGGTGACGGGGGTCACCGACGCGATTGTCCGGACATATTAGGGTACGGCGATGAAACTGCCTCAGAACACCTGGTCCCCGCGGCGGGGACTCTCATGAAAGGTGCGGCCAAGATGAAAAAACTTCAGGAAACCGCCCGGGACGATTCTTCCCGGATCTATTCGAAAACGCGAAATAATATCGAAACCCGCACGCAAACGGCCGTGTCCCAGATCGCCCACCGGATATTCTCGGGCGACGGCTGGACCACGGCAGTGACGCTGGATGACGCGTTCGCACCCGAGCTGCTCCAGACATGGAGCCTGCAGGACGAGGGCGCAAAGGACGCGGAAAAAGCGGAGACGAATGCACCGATCGTCGATCCGGACGACGCGCCGCTAAATTGCTGAGTTCCTGCCCGTTGTGATTTCCCGCTAAAGATTGAAGAATGGCGCAGCGATCCTGCGGGAGGCGAGCGACGCCATGACGCTGCGGCGGCGGAGAGACGGCAAGCGGACGGAGGCTGGGCGGTGAGCGCCAACGCGAACCCGGCGTCCGCGTGGACGCCCGACCAGCCGATGGTGCGGCTCGCCGGAGTCCAAAAGTCCTACGGCGACCTGGAGGTGCTCAAGGGCGTCTCCCTGTCGGTGATGAAAGGCGAGGTCGTCTGCATCATCGGGCCGTCCGGTTCCGGCAAGTCGACGTTGATCCGCTGCATCAACGCGCTGACGCCGATCGACGCCGGCTCGATCACGGTCGAGGGCATCGAGGTCAACGACCCCGGCCTCGACAAGCTGGCGCTCCGGCGCAAGGTCGGCATGGTGTTCCAGTCCTACAATCTGTTTCCGCACAAGACGGCGCTGGAGAATGTCATGATGGCGCCGGTCCATGTGCTGAAGCAGCCGAAAGCCGAGGTCGAGGCGCGTGCCCGCGCGCTGATCCGCAAGGTGCGGCTGGACGGCCGCGAGGACTACTATCCGGGCGAGCTGTCGGGCGGCCAGCAGCAGCGCGTCGCCATCGCCCGCTCGCTCGCCATGAACCCGGACGTCATGCTCTTCGACGAAGTGACCGCCGCGCTCGACCCCGAGACGGTGAAGGAGGTCCTGGTCACCATCCAGGAGCTGGCCGAAGAGGGCATGACCTGCATCCTGATCACGCATGAGATGGGCTTCGCGCGCACGCTCGCCGACCGCATCTACTTCACCGACCGCGGCGTGATCGTCGAGTCCGGGCCGCCCGCAACGTTTTTCAGCGACGCCAGGGACCCGCGGACGAAGGCGTTCCTCAGCCAGATCTTATGACGCGCTGCGGCGTGCCGTTTCCAAAATCGATACCCTCGATGGAGGCATCCGCGGCAAGCAGCTGGATGTACTGCGCCACCGCGCGCCGCCAGCTCGCTTCGTGGAGATAGTCGGCGATGCGGTCGGCGACGCTCTCGAACGGCAGCTCCCGGCCGGCCACCTTGCGGTCGAGCCGCAGCACGTGCGCACCATAGCGCGATTTCACCGGCACCGGGCAGAGCTGCCCTTCCTCGAGGTTGCAGAGGAATGTCTCGAACTCCGGCACCGTCTCGCCGCGCGCGACCTGGCCCAGCCGCCCGCCGTTCTGGCGGGACGTGCAGTCGGAATGCTCGCGGGCGATGGCATCGAACGCGCCGGGATCGCGCTTGAGGACTGCGATCATTTGCTCCGCTTTCTCCACGGCGGCATCGTAGGCGGCATCCCCGGGCGCGGCTGCGAACAGGATATGCGCGGCCTCGAACAGGTCGGGGCTGCGGAACTTGCGCCGGTTGTTCGCGAAGTAGCGCCGGCAGCTTTCCGCATCCGCCTCGGGCACGGTGACCTCCTGCTCGAGAAGCTGGCGGATCAGCGCTTCCGGTCCGGTTTCCGTCCGGCCTTTTGCATCGCATTGCGGTTCGGGTTCGAGTGCGAGGCGCGCGGCCTCCTGCAGCAAGAGCTGGCGGATGACGAGTGCGCTGGCGGCTTCGGCCGCGGCCTCCTCGGGCGTGCCGGCGGGATGGTGCTGCGTCTCCGCTGCGACCGCGGCATGATCGATGGCGACGCCGTTTACGGTGATGGTCTGCATGATGCCCTCACTCCGCCGCCGGCGCGCCGAGGGACGGCCGGCGCGCCTTCTGCCGCGACCGCACCACCTGGTAGCCGGGCCGCCAGAGATAGCGCACCGGCGCGCTCAGCATGTGGACAAGCCGCGTGAACGGGAACAGCAGGAAGATCGTCAAACCCAGGAACAGGTGCAGCTTGAACACCGGGTGGGTGTCGGCGATGTAGTACGCCGCGCCGGTGTCGAAGATGAAGATTCCCTGGGCCCAGGCCATGAACTTCACCATCTCGCTGCCGTCGAGATGGCCGAGCGAGAGCGGGATCGTGGCGAGCCCTAGCACGAGCTGGACATAGAGCAGTACGAGGATGCCGATGTCGGCGAAAGTCGACGTCGCCCGGATGCGCGCATCGGCCAGCCGGCGGTGCAGCAGCAGCGTCGCGCCGGCAAGCGCCAGCAGGCCCGAGACGCCGCCGATGACGATCGCCATGATCTGCTTGGCGCCATGACCGATGCCGATGAAGTCGAACACCGCGATCGGCGTCAACAGGCCGACGAGATGGCCGAAGAACACGATCAGCACGCCGACATGGAACATCACCGAGCCCCAGATCAGCTGGCGTCGGCGCAGCAACTGACTCGATCCGGAGCGCCATGTGTAAGGCTCGCGGTCGTAGCGGATGATCGAGCCCAGCGCCAGCACCGCCAAGGCGACGTAAGGATAGATACCGAACAGCAGCGTGTTGACGTAGTCATACATGGTCGATGCTCCTCTTCTCGGAGTCGGCGGCGTCGTCCATCCGGGCGAGCGATGCGCGCGCGGCCGGACAGTCGCCGCCCGGCGCCGCACCGCCCGCCGTCGGCCCGAAGGTCACCGGCGCGTCCTCCCAGGCCTTGTCCAGCGCTTCGAGATCGTTCGGGTCGTCCTCCGGCTCACCGAGCAACGCCGCCAGCGCCTCCGCCTCCGGCTTGCCCTCGGCAATATGTTCGAGCGCATGGAAGACGGCGGCATAGGCGCTGCACCGCTTGCCGAGCCGCTGGCGCAGTGCAGCCAGGATATGCAGCGGCTGCGCCAGCAGGGTCCGCGCCTCGCCGAGCGGCCGGGTCGACAGGAACTCGAGGAACAGCGGCAGGTAGTCCGGCAGCTCCTTCGCCTCGATGGCGAGGCCATGACTCTCGTAGAGCGCCATCAGGTCCAGCATCGCCTGGCCACGGTCGCGGCTTTCACCGTGGATATGCTCGAACAGGTGGAGCGACAGCGAGCGCGTGCGGTCGAACAAGAGGCCGTAGCGCTCCTGCAGGTCGTAGAGGTCGCGATTGACGAGCTCGTCGATCAGCACCGTCACCGGCCGGAGGAGGCGCGGCGGCAGCAGCCCTTCTTCGTCGAGAGCCGCCTTCAGCTCGGATGCGGCGGTCCGCATCTCCTCGGTCGGATAGGACAACAGCAGCGACAATACCTTGAACGTCCGGGTCATCGGATCATCTCCGTCGGCGTCTCGACCTTCTTCTTGCGCGGCGCGCCGAACAGGTTGCTGCCGCTGGTGCCGCCCGAACAGCCGTTGCCGAAACTGAATCCGCAGGAGCCGCGCAGCTCGTAGGCGTCCTCGCCGATCTCGCGATGGCTGGTCGGGATGACGAAGCGGTCCTCGTAGTTGGCGATCGCCATGACGTGGTACATGTCCTCGATCTGGTCCGGCGTCATGCCGACGCGGGCGGCAACCGCGTTGTCGATCACGCCGTCGATCGTCTTGGCCCGCATGTAGGCGCGCATCGCCAGCATGCGCTCCAGCGCGCCCGCGACCGGCTCTTCGTTGCCCGCCGTCAGCAGGTTGGCGAGGTAGCGCAGCGGGATGCGCAGGCTGCGGACGTCCGGCATCTCGCCGTCGATGCCGATCTTGCCCGCTTCCGCGGCCGACTGGATCGGCGACAGCGGCGGCACGTACCAGACCATCGGCAGCGTGCGGTATTCAGGATGGAGCGGGAACGCGACCTTCCATTCCATCGCCATCTTACGCACCGGCGATTTGCGCGCCGCCTCGAGCCAGGCCTCCGGCACGCCGTCCTCCAGCGCCTGCGCCGCGATCGCGGGGTCGTTGGGGTCGAGGAAGATGTCGAGCTGCGCCTGGTAGAGGTCGTGCGGGTCCGGCGCTGCGGCAGCTTCCGCGATCCGGTCGGCGTCGTACAGCAGCACGCCGAGGTAGCGGATGCGGCCGACGCAGGTTTCGGAACAGACGGTCGGCTGCCCCGCCTCGATACGCGGATAACAGAAGATGCATTTCTCGGATTTGCCGGTCGACCAGTTGTAATAGATCTTCTTGTACGGGCAGCCCGAGACGCACATCCGCCAGCCGCGGCACTTCTCCTGGTCGATCAAGACGATGCCGTCCTCTTCGCGCTTGTAGATCGCACCGGACGGACAGACGGCGACGCAAGTCGGGTTGAGGCAATGCTCGCATAGCCGCGGCAGATACATCATGAAGGTGTTCTCGAACGCGCCGTAGATCTCCTTCTCGATGCCCTCGAAATTGTAGTCCTTGGAGCGCTTGGAAAACTCGCCGCCCAGGATCTCCTCCCAGTTCGGCCCCCACTCGATCTTCTCCATCCGCTCGCCGGTGATCAGCGAGCGCGGCCGCGCCGTCGGCGAGGCCTCGAGCTCCGGCGCCGTCTGCAGATGCTCGTAGTCGAAGGTGAAGGGCTCGTAGTAGTCGTCGATCTCCGGCAGGTCCGGGTTGGCGAAGATCTTCGCCAGGATGCGCCACTTCGGGCCCATCTTGGGCCGCAGCCGGCCATTGCCGGTGCGCACCCAACCGCCGTTCCAGCGCTTCTGGTTCTCCCATTCCTTGGGATAGCCGATGCCCGGTTTGGTCTCGACGTTGTTGAACCAGGCGTATTCCATGCCTTCGCGGTTGGTCCAGACGTTCTTGCAGGTGACGGAGCAGGTGTGGCACCCGATGCACTTGTCCAGGTTCAGCACCATGCCGATTTGCGCCCGTATCTTCATTCTGCTGCCTCCAGGGAGTCGCCGGCCGGCCGATCGAGCCAGTCGACGGTTTCCATCTTGCGGACGATGACGAACTCGTCGCGGTTCGAGCCGACCGTCCCGTAATAATTGAAACCGTAGGATTGCTGCGCGTAGCCGCCGATCATGTGCGTCGGCTTGACCACGGTGCGGGTGACCGAGTTGTGTATGCCGCCGCGACGGCCGGTCACCTCCGAGCCGGGCACGTTCACGATCTTCTCCTGCGCGTGGTACATGTAGAGGGTTCCCTCCTTCATGCGCTGGGAGACGACGGCGCGCGCGACCAGCGCGCCGTTTGTGTTGTAGGCCTCGACCCAGTCGTTATCGACGATGCCCGCCTTGGCGGCGTCGACCTCGCTCATCCAGACGATCGGGCCGCCGCGGCTGAGCGTCAGCATCAGCAGGTTGTCGGTGTAGGTCGAATGGATGCCCCATTTCTGGTGCGGCGTGATGAAGTTCAGCACCACTTGCGGTCGCCCGTTCGACTTGGCCTCGATCACCGGCTTCACTGTCTTGGTGTCGATCGGCGGCCGATAGACGCAAAGGCCCTCGCCGAACGCCCGCATCCACAGGTGATCCTGGTAGAGCTGCTGGCGGCCGGTCAGCGTACGCCAGGGGATCAGCTCGTGCACGTTGGTGTAGCCGGCGTTGTAGCAGACCTTCTCGGACTCCAGACCCGACCAGGTCGGCGACGAGATGATCTTGCGCGGCTGCGCCACCACGTCGCGGAAGCGGATCTTCTCGTCCTCCTTCGGCATCGCGAGATGGGTGTGGTCGAGGCCGGTATTCTTGCCGAGCGCCTGCCAGGCCTTGACGGCGACCTCGCCGTTGGTCTCCGGCGCCAGCATCAGGATCACCTCGGTTGCGTCGATATCGCTCAGGATCGCCGCCATGCCCTTGGTCGGGCCCTCGTCGTGGATCACGCCGTTCAGCCGTTTCAGGTTCTCGACCTCGTGCTCGGTGTTCCAGGAGATGCCCTTGCCGCCGTTGCCGAGCGTCCCCATCAAGGGGCCGAGCGCCGTGAACCGCTTGTAGAGATTCGGGTAGTCGCGCTCGACCACGGCGATCTGCGGCATCGTCTTGCCGGGGACCGGCGCCGTCTCGCCCCGCTTCCAATCCTTCACGTCCTTCGGCTGGGCGAGCTCGCCCGGCGTATCGTGCAGGATGGGGACGAGCACGACGTCCTTCTCGACCCCCAGCACCTCGGGCGCGACGTCCGAGAACTTGCGGGCGATCGCCTTGTAGATCTCCCAGTCGCTGCGGCATTCCCAGACCGGGTCGACCGCCGCGGTGAGCGGATGAATGAAGGGATGCATGTCCGAGGTGTTGAGGTCGTTCTTCTCGTACCAGGTCGCGGTCGGCAGAACGATGTCGGAATAGACGCAGGTCGTCGACATGCGGAAGTCGAGCGTCACCAGAAGGTCGAGCTTGCCTTCCGGCGCCTCGTCATGCCAGACGACGTCCCTGGGCTTCTGCCCGCCCGTCTCGCCCAGGTCCTTGCCCAGCACGCCGTGCGAGGTGCCCAGCAGGTGCTTGAGGAAATACTCGTGCCCCTTGCCCGAAGAGCCCAGCAGGTTGGAGCGCCAGACAAACAGGTTGCGCGGCCAGTTGACCGGATTATCCGGATCCTCGCAGGACATCTTGAGCGCGCCGGACCGAAGCCGCTCGACGACGTAGTCCTTCGGATCCTTGCCCGACGCCGCCGCTGCGCGCGCGATCAGCAGCGGGTTCATCTCGAGCTGCGGCGCGGACGGCAGCCAGCCCATCCGCTCGGCACGGACATTGTAGTCGATCAGCGCGCCGTCCCATGGGCCCGCGGGTGCGGTCGGCGACAGTATCTCGTCCGCCGACAGCGTCTCGTAGCGCCATTGGTCTGTATGCGCGTACCAGAACGAGGTCGAGTTCATCTGCCGCGGCGGCCGGTTCCAGTCGAGCGCGAAGGCAAGCGGCAGCCAGCCGGTCTGCGGCCGCAGCTTCTCCTGCCCGACATAGTGCGACCAGCCGCCGCCGGACTGGCCGACGCAGCCGCACATGACCAGGAGATTGATGATCCCCCGGTAGTTCATGTCCATGTGGTACCAGTGGTTCAAACCCGCGCCGAGGATGACCATCGACTTGCCCTTGGTCTTCTCCGCATTGCGGGCGAACTCGCGGGCCACCGTGACGATGTGATCGGCCGGCACGCCGGTGATGCGCTCGGCCCAGGCCGGCGTGTAGGGCGCGTCGTCGGTGTAGAGGCGCGCGACATGAGCGCCGCCGAGACCCCGGTCGATGCCGTAGTTGGCGACGAACAAGTCGAACACCGTGGCGACCAGCGCGGCGCCTTCCTTGGTCTCGATCTCGCGCACGGGCACCCGGCGAACCAGCACGTCCGGATGATCGGTGCCCTTGAAATGGTCGTGCTCGCGATTGCCGAAATAGGGGAAGCCGACATCGACCGCGTCGTCATGGTCCTGGTCGAGGATAAAGCTCAGGCGGAGCTGCGTGTCCTTGCCGTCCGCGTCCTTCGACTCGAGATTCCATTTGCCCTGCTCGCCCCAGCGGAAGCCGACGGAGCCGCGCGGCGCCACGACCTGGCCGGTCCTGCCGTCCACAGCCACGGTCTTCCAGTCGGGATTGTTCGCCTGCCCGAGGTCGCCCGGAATGTCGGACGCGCGGAGCAGCCGGTCCGGGACGTACCGGCCGCCCTTCTCCGACAGACGCACCAGCATCGGCATGTCGGTGTACCGCCGGCAGTAGTCCTCGAAGTACCCCGCCTGCCGGTCGATGTGGAACTCGCGCAGGATCACGTGGCCCATCGCCAGCGCGAGCGCGGCGTCGGTGCCCTGTTTCGGGTGCAGCCAGATGTCGGAGAATTTCGCCGCTTCCGAATAGTCCGGGCTGACGACGACACTCTTCGCCCCCTTGTAGCGCACCTCGGTGTAGAAATGCGCGTCGGGCGTCCGCGTCTGCGGAACGTTCGAGCCCCACAGGATGAGGAAACCGGAATTGTACCAGTCCGCGCTTTCCGGCACGTCGGTCTGCTCGCCCCAGGTCTGCGGGCTCGCCGGCGGCAGATCGCAGTACCAGTCGTAGAAGGACATGCAGACGCCGCCGAGCAGCGAGAGGTAGCGCGAGCCCGCGGCATAGGACACCATCGACATCGCCGGTATCGGCGAGAAGCCGATCACCCGGTCGGGTCCATAGACCTTTGCTGTGTAGGCATTGGCCGCGGCGATGATCTCGGTCACCTCGTCCCAATGGGCGCGGACGAAGCCGCCGAGGCCGCGCTTCTTCGTATAGGACGCGCGCTTGACGGGGTCCTCCACGATCGACCGCCAGGCGGCGACGGGTGCCATCGTCTTCCGCGCTTCCCGCCACAGCCTGACCAGGCGCGAGCGGACGAGCGGATACTTCACGCGGTTGCCGGAATAGAGATACCAGCTATAGCTGGCGCCGCGGCTGCATCCGCGCGGCTCGTGGTTCGGCAGGTCGGGCCGGGTCCGCGGGTAGTCGGTCTGCTGCGTCTCCCAGGTGACGATGCCGCCCTTGACGTAGATCTTCCACGAGCAGGAGCCGGTGCAGTTCGCGCCATGCGTCGACCGTACGACCTTGTCGTGCTGCCAGCGCTGGCGGTAGCCGTCTTCCCAGGTCCGATCCTCGCGCGTGGTCACGCCGTGGCCGTCGGAGAATTCGCCAATGGTCTTCTTGGCGAAGAAGTTCATCCGGTCGAGGAGGTGGCTCATCCGTCTATACTCCCGTCATTGGGCCGGTGCGGCCGCCGTCGGCGCCCGCGGCGCCTCGCGCCGGCCTTCGACTCCGCGCAGCAGGCCGCCGCGGCGCGTGTAGAAGAACCAGGTCACGAGTGCGCAGGTGACGTAGAAAACGAGAAAGCCCCACAGCGCCGCGGCCGGGCCGCCGGTCATCGATATCGAGGTGCCGTAGGCTTTCGGAATGAAGAAGGCGCCGTAGGCGGCGATCGCCGAGGTGAAGCCGATGATGGCTGCCGATTCCTTCTCCGCCTGGCGCAGGCGCTGCGCCGGCGTCACGCCCGGCATCAGCCGCGCCAGTTCCTCGCGCATGATGATCGGGATCATCTGAAAGGTCGACGCGTTGCCCACGCCCGTCGCGAAGAACAGGACGAGGAACATCGCGAAGAAGCCCCAGAACGCGCCCGGCTGGTCCTTGATGCCGAGAAAGTAGAGCACGCCGGCGACCGCCGCGATCATCAGCAGGAAGACCCAGAAGGTCACCCGCCCGCCGCCATACTTATCGGAGATCCAGCCGGTCGCCGCGCGGCTGAGCGCGCCGACGAGCGGGCCGAGGAAGATGTATTGCAGCGAGTTCACTTCCGGGAATTGCGTCTTGGCGAGCAGCGGGAAGCCTGCGGAATAGCCGATGAACGAGCCGAAGGTTCCGGTGTAAAGCCAGCACATGATCCAGTTGTGCTTGCGCTGGAAGATCACCGCCTGCTCCGCGAAGGACGCCTTGGTCTCGGCGATATCGTTCATGCCGAACCAGGCCAAGACCGTCGCCACCATCAGGAAGGGCACCCAGATGAAGCCGGCATTCTGCAGCCAAAGATTTGCTCCATCGGCTGCGGCCCGCGACTCCCCGCCGAGGACGCCGAACACGCTTGCCGTAACGACCAGCGGCACGACGAACTGCATGACGCTGACGCCGAGATTGCCGAGGCCCGCATTCAGCGCAAGCGCGTTGCCCTTCTCGCTCTTCGGGAAGAAGAAGCTGATATTCGCCATCGACGAGGCAAAGTTGCCGCCGCCGAAGCCGCACAGCAGCGCCAGCACGAGGAAGATGAAGTACGGCGTTGTCGGATCCTGCACCGCATAGCCGATGCCGAAGGCAGGCACCAGCAGCGACGCGGTCGTCAGCGTCGTCCACAGCCGTCCGCCGAAGATCGGCACCATGAAGGAATAGAAGATGCGCAGCGTCGCTCCGGAGAGGCCGGGCAGCGCCGCCAGCCAGAACAGCTGGTCGGTGGTGTAGTTGAAGCCGATCGACGGCAGCTTGGCGACCACGACGCTCCAGACCATCCATACCGAAAAGGCCAGCAATAGGCAGGGGATCGAGATCCATAGGTTGCGGCGGGCGATGCGCCGGCCCTGGGTCTGCCAGAAGCTTTCGTCCTCGGGACGCCAATCGGTGATCAGCGGCCCCATCCGCCCGGCATGCTCGGCCGGGCGGTGCACTGCCTGCAGCTCCGCAAGCGGCGGCAGCGTCTTGAGGATAT